>CZCB01004949.1_pt1 | contig 9963 bp, 9 predicted proteins | sample 591991 | NCBI WGS metagenome assembly CZCB01 (sample SAMEA3556809, study PRJEB10932) | anaerobic digester metagenome | reverse complement strand
AAAGCTTTGCGTACTTCGACCAAATCGGACAAGTGTTTCGCATCAAAGAATAATTTAACAATTTCATTTGTTTTAAGATACTGTAATGCGTTCTGTGAGACATACCGCCCCCGCCCCGGCTTCGACTCTAAGATACCAATTAATTCCAATGCTTTTAGAGCCTCTCTGACAGCATTTCTGCTCACGCCAAAGCTCTTTGATAACGATATCTCGCCAGGTATCTTTGATCCGGGCTTTAACTGATTTGTCCTAATCGCCTCGATAATTTGCTCAAGGATATTATCATATATAAGCCTTTTGTCAGCTTGCAAAAACATACATTCACCTCGCTAAACACATTTATATATCATTTCAATTTTTACGAGGGTGCACCCCAAAACAATTATACACTATGCAAGATTACTAATTTCCTCCACTGAGAGCTCATCAAGCCCTAACTCAGCAAGCGTCGTACCTTCTTTTAAATAGTCCACCTCATGAAGATGAGATGCAAGTCTAATAGCAATTTCAACTATAGGAACATCAAGCCCTACTTTTTTAGCCAAAAGATACGCAGGAACAAGAACCTGTGGAACATCTTCGGTAAGATATCTACCTTTAATATTATGTCCAATCAAATCATAATAAGGCGATTCAGGACTATGCACATATTCATAATAAGAAGTTGTATCATTCCAGCCATAATATAATTTTAGCTGCTCTAAGGTATCTATCAGGTCAATTCCGTAAGCTTTTCCAATTGCTAAACGCTCATCATCCATTTTTTTCATAAGTTTGGATATTTCTGGCGTAATGCCGTCTATGTAATGACGAAACGTTTCTGGATTTTGTTCGATGGCACCGTAATTCAGAAGCACTGGCAAAGGATGCAAGGTAAAATTGCTATTGCTTAAGTCTATAGCGAGTATTTTATCACATTCCAGCATTTCAACATGGGGACTAAAAATGTCCTGTAACAAATCAAATACTTGTCTCAAATAGCCATATGGGCTTGTAGCTATATGTAGCTTGTCCTTCTTTTTAAAAACCCTTACTTCATTATACTTAGTTATACGACAAGCATACGGTAATGAAGCTGTTTCTGTAACAGATATATCAACTGAGACCCCCATATCATTTAACATCTTTCGGAGCTTAAAGCAGCCATAATTACCAGGCATTATTACAACATGTTGCCCGTTTTCCAAATGTGAAATCATTTTCTTAAAAATGGGCTTATGAGCAAAAGCAGGCACTACGACGAACACTGCCAATGCGCCTTTCATTGCTTCAGCAATATCCATCGTAACCTCTTTAATATTNNAATCATCCGTTTCTTCCAATGGTTCCCACATTACGACATCATAACCCTTAAATCCAACCTGCGCACATACTGCTCGTGCTCCATTACCACTTCCTAAAACAGCAATCTTCTCTTTTTTCACAGAAATACCTCCAATGCCTTTCTATTTTTTAATAAGAGATTCATACTCAGGAATCATAGAGATAAACAACTCATAATCGATCAAACCGTAATCATCCAGCCTAGAAGGGTCCATGTCAAAATAGCTAACACTTAATGATAAACGCTCAATAGATTTTTCTATAGCTACGACCGAGCGGCAGCATATCGTTTTATAAGGGCCAATAAGAACAACTGTACGATAAGGATTGACCCACAACCGATCATTCCCAGCAAGCGGATGACCATAAAGGCCATAACCTATATGAACATACTTTCTTGCCTCGTAAAGAACCTCCATAGGCGATCCTTCTACTGGAATAACATTTTTATATGAAGAAGAAATAACTCGATTATTGTTTGAAATTATAATCATAATACAATCTAATTAAATAATGTTTGCTCGGATATCGATGTCGTTAAGGCTTTCAAAGCCTTTTCTAAAAGGCGCTTACGAATTGCCAACTCGTCTATAGGATTTTTAGTAGGATCCCCTACAGGATGAGGGATAGCAATTCCCTGAATTATTCGGTTTGCGCCAACCGTCAATGCAACCGGTGGTATAGCCGTAATAAGGACGGCAGGTAATCCCACTCTTTCAATTTCTCTGGCAATCGTTGCACCGCAACGAGTTCCAGTCCCTCAAGTAGACGTTAATATAACTCCATGAACACCTTGACTTTTCAGCCACTCACCAATCTCTTTGCCATAACGTTCTGCAGAGCTAACAGCAGTGACATTACCTACTGTTACTGCATATTCATCATAAAGTTTTCGGAAAGCCCCTTCCTTTTCTAGCTGCCTAGCCGCATCAAGGGGCAAAACTCGGTTGGGGTTTTCATTAGCTGGAACAGGGTCATAACCTCCATGGGCTACTTCATATTCTCCCTTGTTCAGTACATCTAATCCTTTAATAGAATAATGGCACCATTTAGATGCATTGTGAGCTTCAATACGATCAGGGTTACCTTTCGGCACAATTCCACCCTCGGTAACCAAGGCAATAACAGCCTCTTTAATATCTTTAATTGGAGGTGCCGGAGGCACATTCGCAAACGTAGGTATCGGAAGTTCCGTCTCATAGGGCATGCCGTATAATTTTTTGATCATCATATCAACAGCCCGTCTTGAACCACGTTTATCCGCTCTAACATTTATCCGTATTCCTCGAGGGATATATCCTTCCTCCTCAGGTCCTCCCATTGGAAGCTTATTGAGCAATTTATTTGCAATAGCGATTATTCCCGAAATGGCAGATGTCATATCGCGAGCGGAATCACCGGTCTTAAAAATGTAAACATATTTTCTCGCTATATCAACTCCAGGATTCAATGGATGCATCGCTGTAACAACGGGAATATGAAGTTGAGTCGCAATTTCTTTACAAAGGGTACCGCATGCTATGCCATATCTACCCGCCGCAAAAGCTGGTCCGGCTATAAAAAGATCAGGATTTATTTGTTTTATTAAATTCAAAACATAGCTTACCAATTCATCAACATGTTCAGCGGCATAATTATCCCCACAAATAATCGTCTTAACTATTTCAAAACGATTTCCCGATTCCTGCTGTATTGCCTTGCCCACTCCTACAGGACCATCGATGACGGTTGGTGGGACGCCAGCCTTATCTTCCCCACCGATTTGTCCAAAAAACTGATTAACATAATGTACTACTTTAACTGTATCCATCATAAACACCTCTTAGATTGCCTTTGTGGTGAGGTTTTCCATTCCCAACTCATTGGTAGATCCCATAATCCCGGCAATTTCAATATCTATCGATCCATCGGGCAATATAGAACCTGCATGTCCCCCTGTAATGACCTCAACACATTCAATATAACCAATGGTTTCCTCAAGGGGTGGTAATATAACTCGTTCATTGCCATTCCCATTAGTTACAATCGCATCGGCCTTCGGGCTAACATGAGCAAGGCCCTGTGATGCACCATCAGGACCGGCATATTCATCAGTAACAAGAACTGTTTTTATACCGTTATCCTCTAAAAGATTTGCTAGCTCCATTAAATCTACTTCAGGATTACCGCCCCCATCTTCAGAACAAATTACGCCGTCTGCTCCCAAAACCTTGACTAATTTGAGAACATAACTGCAATTTCTCTCTTTTTCGGCAAAGACCGTTCCTACAGGAGTCACAATTACGCCCAAAAACTGAATTGTTTTTCCATGCTCTGCTAATAAGTCTTCAATAATAGGATTATTTTGATAGTGATAAGTTGTATTTTTATGACATGGAGCTGCACAATTTCCGCTTACAACAGCTCCATCCATCATTTCTGTTGGAGTAAGCAGAATTGGCAAACACCCTCTGGCATTGAGTCCATAAAAGTAATTATCGTGCAGCAATCCCTGTGCTATAGCCTGGCAAACATAAATTACTTTCGGTAATTGTTTAACATCTGATAAAATCTCGGGTATTGTCTGTATCTCGTAACTGACTTCTTGATATTCCACACTATCTCTTCCATGTTCCGCAAGATATCTTGCCGCCTTTATCCCCGCCTCTCGCACAACTCTTTCATGCTCATGTTTGTCAATTTCAGGGATTGGCTCTAAGAGCAGCACGACATTGTTTTTCTTTGAAAAAATGCTATATTCGGCTCCTTTTCCACTCATGTCTATGAGCCCTTCCTGAAAGTTAACCAATTTACCACATGTCACCACGGCAGATCCTTCAAGAACTATGGTAGTCCCTATGCCCGGGATAAAGTTTGGCTCACAAAAAAACCCAGGGAATGTGCAATGCTCGTCCTCTAATTTTGCCCTCGGTTCAATGACATCTTTAACAGGAATAATGCGTTTACTCTCGCCGGGCCTGGCTATTTTAATGTCAACACTTTGCAAATGTTCTTCTTCTACTAAAAAAGAAATGAGTTCCGCTTTGTTAATATAAAGAGTATTATTTTCTACGTAGGTATTGTGATCAAATTGTATATCTGATATTTTAACTTTTCTTAATTTTAAAGTTTCCATAAAAATCCTCCTCATACCTGATTCCTGCTTTTTCTGGTGATGAGGTGCGAAAAAGCCCTCATCACCAGAAAAGTGAGCCACGTTTAAACGGTCCTATTGTTGAATTTCTGATATTACTTTTTCAAATGCCTCCTCGCCAATGTCTTTCTTAATCACTGGCCACACTTCATCTCTTACCTTTTTTGCCATGGCGTTCAGTTCATCCTGGGTAAAACTCACAACCGTGATGCCATACTCAGCAAGGCGATTTTCATTGTTCTTTTGTGAATCAGGAGCCTCTTTCCAGCGTTTCTCCTCCAGTTGTTTGCCCAATTGTGTAAGTGTGTTTTTGTCCTCGTCTGACAACTTATTCCAAATATCTTTGTTGATGTACAAATACCACATTTCAAGATGATCATTTAGAGGCAGATAGTACTTAATTATGTCTCTAAAGTCAGCATAATACCCTTCAGCCCCTGCTCCAATGGCTCCTTCTACAATTCCAGTTTGCATAGCAGTGAAGGTTTCCGCCCATGGGATTGGAGTTGCAATGTAACCTAAAGAATGTGCAGTAAGTTCATATGACTTAATTGGAGGCACACGAATTTTCACCTTTTTGCTAACATAAGGATTGCCTGGTTCGGGAACAGGTTTCACGAGAGCAATTCCCCCAAAATAACAGGGCCATCCCGCAATGACATGGATATTCTCGCGATTTGCAAGCAATTCTGAAGTAATTTTATATACTATGCCTTCAGAACCATAAAGGTGTTCAGCTTCCTCCCAATTAGTCGCAAGATATGGCGCTGTATTGATTTGCAACTCTTTTGAAACAGTTGTTCCTATGCAAGCTATTTGCATTTCAACAGCTCCTACAGACACTCTTTCTTGAACGACAGTATAATCTCCTAATTGGCTGGCAGGATATACATCAATGACTATACGACCATTTGTTTCCTCTTTTACTTTGTCAACAAACCATTTTGTGTCGTTATCAATTTCAGTTCCCGGAGGCCTAATATGGGCAATCTTCCAATGATGTTCTTGAGCAGCGAAGGTCGTGCCTGCAAACATGACACCAAACAACATCACAAGGACCGCGACTAAAAGCTTTTTCTTTCTCATTTTCTTCCCTCCTATCAACTTATTTACCTGCTTTCACAGCTGCATTATCAGTAAGTATAGTTACATGGAATCTTGCGTGGTTTAACTATACAAAAGGAAATGTAGTGCCTACACCACTAGCTAGAGCCTTTTGATATACCAAAGAAGCTACAGCAACATCTAGTGCTCCCATGCCAATGGTCACGCATATAATTCGTTCTTCAGCGCTTTCACGGCCTGCCCTTTTGCCGGCTACTATTTCGCCAAGGGTTGCATAAATATCGCCGCGATCGAGTTTTCCAGCTTCGACTACTGCCTTTAATGCTCCTCTATGCATACATTGCTCGACGTTATCAACGATAATTTTATCAACCGACAAGATTAAACCGTCTGCACATTCTTGAAAAGATCCCAAAGGCAGAAGAGTCACGCCCCGTTCTATCATATCGTTAGTAATAAACTTATTTTTTGCATGCGTCACTGATATTACAGCATCACAACTTTTAGTAACGTCCTCTGGTCTATCCATAATCTGAATTGGCACATTGACCTTTTGCGTCATTTCTTCGGCAAAAGCGCGACTTGCATCGGGATTGACATCGTATACTCGCAGCTCCTTAACGTTAAAGGTGGTGCAAGCAGCTAGAGTTTGAGTTCGGCCTTGAGCACCGGCACCAAAAAGACCTATAACTGGATCTTTTGAATTCCTAATCAAGTACTTTAGCGCTACGCTCGCTTGAGCTCCAGTTCGCAGGTTAGTTATTAATGTGCCGTCCATCACTGCTAAAAATCGCCCGTCTTGCGGATCTACTAACAAAACCATCCCGCTTAAATAGGGTAAGCCTTTTTTTGGATTATTTTCCCACCCCCCTATAAATTTCAGGCCGGCAATTTTCTGCCATCCAACATATGCGGGCATCGCATTCATGCCAGCTAGATACGGTAGCCCGCTATCGCCATCTCCTAAATCCAAGTGCACCTTAGGCGGATTGATAACGTCCCCTTCGCCCATTCCTTTAAAGGTTTTCTCAACTGCATCAATTACTTCTGACATCGTAACGAGCTCGCTAATCTGACTTCTCGTTAAAAGCAGTGTGCTCAATTATTTCACCTCCTCCTTTTAATTTAATTAATTATTCAAATTCATATATTCCTCCTATGCCCTTGCTTTCTGCTTTTTGTAGTACTATAGATGCGACAGCGATATCCATTGCTCCCGTCCCTATTGGAATACATAAAATACGTTCGTTTTTATCACGTTTAATTTCTTTTTTACCCGCCACAATTTCTCCTATAGTTGCAAAAATGTTGTGTTCAGATATTTTCCCAGCCTCGCAGAGTTCTTTCAATGCACCACGATGCAAACATTGACCAATATGATCGACTATGATTTTGTCAGCGCTAAGGATGAAATCATCATCACACTCTTGATAAGAACCCATGGGAAATACTATAGTGCCAGGTTTAATCCATTCATTTTTAAGAAATTTGTCCTTAGATTGCGTAACACAAATGATAGCATCAGCATCCGCCGGTTCCTTTGGGTCTTTTGCTATAACAATTTCACCTTGTACTACATTCTTCATATCTTCCGCAAATTTACGAGATGCTTCTGGAGCGATATCGTATATACATAATCTTTCAATGTTGAATATTTCTGATATTGCCATTGTCTGGGTATGTCCCTGTGTGCCTGCGCCATAGAGACCAATTCTTATATTTTTGTCAGGATGAAGATACTTTAGTGCAATCGCGCTCTGAGCTCCCGTTCTTAGATTTGTAATGTGAGCCCCATCCATAACAGCCTTAAAGGTTCCCATTCTAGGATTGATCAATAAGATGAGAGACGCTATATAGGTCAAACCATGTTTTTTCCGTTCAAAAAACCCGCCTGCCCATTTGATGCCAGCAGTGTCAACCCAACCAACATAGGCAGGCATTGCATTCATAAAACCGCCATATGGTGGATAGGGAGCTGTTTCTCCTAAATCTAAATTGACTTTGGTCGGATTTATTACAGTCCCTTCCCCCATTCCTTTGAACGTCTTCTCCACAGCGTCCAACACTTCACTCATCGTAATTAAACTCTGTACTTCATTCCTACTCAACAAACGAGTCTGAACCATACCTACACCTCCTAATAAATTTACTAACTCAAGTTAAGCTCCTTGCCAAACCTGATTAATACCGCTATTTAACAAAACTTATCTAACATACCCCAACACCGTTGGAAGCCACATTGACAAAGGAGGCCAATATGTCGTCAAGAGAACAACGGGCAAATATCCTAACAACAAAAAGATCATTGTCGGCTTCAAAATATCTGCGAATTCACAATTTCCTATCCGCATGCCCAAATAAAGAATGCTTGCATAGGGGGGGGTAACTCCACCCATTGCCAAATTTGTCCCCATGATAGCTGCCAACTGAATTGGACTCATACCCATCTCTCTAACCAAGGGCAATAACAATGGAGCTAATAGAAGAATCCCAGTTATATCATTTACAATCATTCCAGCTATAAACAATATAATGTTGATAAAAAGTAAAATTAAAAAATAATTATCAGTTACTCGAAAAACGAGGTCGACAAATAACTGCGGTGCTCTGAGCATAACAAGGGTTTGACTCAATATGAGTGTAAATGTCATCATTGTCATAATAGCCCCTACTGAAACAGCCGTTTCTCTAGTTGACCGCAAAAATGAGCGCACTGTTAATCCTTTATAAAACCAAGCGCCAATCGGTATAGTTACGGCTGCCGCAACCGCTGCTGCTTCTGTCGGTGTAAATATACCGCCATATATTCCGCCGAGAATAATGACAGGAACTGATAAGGCAGGGATTGCTTTTATTAATCTGCTCATGATTTTATCTTGGCCAAGATCTACTTCAACTGGCAATTCTTTTGTCAATGACATATTTCCTTCCGTAATGCTCGGCATAATGCGAACCCATACGACATTAATAATAGAAAATAAGATTGTTATTAATATCCCGGGGCCGACTGTTGAAAGGAAACAGGCAAGAATTGACGTTTGGGTAATCCATCCAAACATAATCATTATTACACTAGGTGGAATTAAAAGACCCAAGATCGATGAAACTGTAACCAATGCAGTTGCATATCCTCTTGGATATCCTTTTTCAACCATTCTGGGGATCATTATAGGACCTGTTGCCGCGACGCCAGTAAACCCGCTTCCTGATATTGCACCAATAATTGCACACGCGACAACAGATACTACACCAAGACCTCCTTTAATTTTTCCAACAAAAATATCCACAAAATCAAGGAGGGCACTTGCTACTCCGCTATATGAGAGCAAAGTACCTGCGTAAATAAACAATGGGCATGATAATAATGTTAAATTAATCATTTGATTAAAAGCCCACATCATCATGCCAGCCATCGAGACGTCAGCAAAAACATTCATAAACATAATGGCCCCCCCAAAACAGAACGGAAGGGGTACACCTAACAGTAGCAAAACCACAAGGATTAGAATAACCGCCACCAGGATAACAGGCAAATTCATTGCATCTCTCTCCCTTCGTTTGCACTAGAATGTCTCGATAAGGCAATATAATCTTTTAACTCTACAGCAGTATATAATGCCATTAAAAGCAAACATACAAATATAGCGCTTTCTCCATAAAACAAGGGAATGTACAACAGGTTGCTAGTTTTCCAAACTTTATAGGAATATAAGAAATAGTCATATGCAAGATAAGTTAACCAAACGCAAACTACCAGCGAAATTAATGTCTTTAATATATTCATATAACTAAGGATCTTTTCGTTTTTTATATATACCTTTAAAACCCCGCAATCAATGTGCGATCGTTCCATGGAAGCTTGGGCACCTCCAAGGAAATATAACCAAATTGTCGGAAATGAAACTAATTCTTCTATTCCCATTAATGGTGCATGAAAAACATATCGCAATATTACTTGTATAACTACCAACGTTGTAACGCTCAACATTAGACCCGTAGATATTAATATTTGCAATTTATTCATAAACGACCACAACGACAGAGATTGCTTATCCTTCTTCAATATATTGACACTCCTTTCTAATGCTTTTATATAAGTTACTTACGTATATGCTGTATTTCATGCATCAATGATGCTGTATCATATTCCTCCATTGATTTTTCAATATATTCGCAGTAGGAGTAGAAGCAAGGCCACCCATCATGCTGCCCCTCAATTCAAAAGGCAATAGCTTCTGTACATTAACTAGAGCAGTGATAACTTCATCGGGAGGTATAGCACTCTCAATGCCAGCCAAAGCCATATCAGCGCCTGCAAACGCTGTTGCAACTCCTATTGCATTTCGTTTTATGCAAGGTATTTCTACAGGCCCTCCCACTGGATCACAAACAAGCCCAAGAATGTTTTTCATTACCAAAGCAAAGGCGTGCACCTGTCTCTT
>CZCB01008529.1_pt1 | contig 9977 bp, 9 predicted proteins | sample 591991 | NCBI WGS metagenome assembly CZCB01 (sample SAMEA3556809, study PRJEB10932) | anaerobic digester metagenome | reverse complement strand
GATTTAGGGGCGGAAGCGGTGCACCGCATGGTGGTGGAGGATTTCCCGGTCATCGTGGCCATCGATGCCCAGGGCAGAAATCTCTACGAGCAGGGAGTGGCCAAGTATAGGCAGATCGCAGCTGAAGGAGGACATTAGATGAGTTTGGTAAGGGCTGACGGGCGCCGCCGCGACGAGCTGCGTCCTGTTCAGATCACGCGCAACGTCAACATACACGCTGAAGGTTCGGTGCTGATCGAAGTGGGCAACACCAAGGTAATCTGCACTGCCACGGTTGAGGACAAAGTTCCCCCTTTCCTACGGGGTACTGGCGAGGGCTGGATTACCGCTGAATACTCCATGCTGCCCAGGGCAACTGCAGAGCGCAACCCGCGAGAATCTGCCCGGGGTAGGATAGGCGGGCGCACCCATGAAATCCAGAGGCTTATCGGCCGGTCGCTGCGGGCTGTTGTTGATCTAAAGGCCCTGGGTGAGCGCACCGTCTGGCTGGACTGCGATGTACTGCAGGCCGATGGCGGAACGCGCAGCGCCTCCATCACCGGAGCGTTCATTGCCCTGGCAGATGCACTGCGGGGTATCGAGGGCGCAGACGTGGGTGTCAAGGAATACCTGGCGGCAGTGAGCGTGGGTATTGTGGACGGCGAGCCGCTTTTGGATCTGGACTACGGGGAGGATTCCACGGCAGAGGTGGATTTTAACGTAGTGATGACCCAGAGCGGGAAGCTGGTGGAAGTGCAGGGGACAGCTGAAGGCAGGCCGTTTAGCCGCCAGGAGATGGAGCAGCTGCTCAACTTGGCGGAAAAAGGGGTTTTTGAGCTCATGGATATACAAAAATCCCTGCTCATGGCAGACTTGTCCAAGAAGTTCGGAGGTCAGTAGATGGCATTCAGGCTGGTGGTGGCGAGTCACAACGAACACAAGATCAGGGAGATCAGGCAACTCACAGCCCACATGGATCTGGAAGTGGTGGGCGTGGCGGAAATGGGCGATCTGCCGCCGGTTGAGGAAGATGGCGAGACCTTCCGGGACAATGCCCGGAAAAAAGCGCTGGAGACGGCCCAGCTGTTGAAAGAGTGGGTTCTGGCCGACGATTCGGGCTTAGAGGTGGATGCCTTGGACGGCGCCCCCGGCGTGCACTCGGCGCGCTTTGCCGGGGAGGGCGGGGGAGATGAGTGCAATAACCGGCTGCTTTTGAGCAGGCTGGGTGATCTGCCCTTGGCGGAGCGGGGAGCACAGTTCCGCTGCGTCATGGCTTTAGCCTCCCCCGACGGTGAGGTGGAGTTCTCCGAGGGCATCTGCCGAGGAGTGATCGGCTTTGAGCCCAGGGGCAGCAATGGTTTTGGCTATGATCCCCTGTTCATCGTCCCCGAACTGGGATGCACCTTCGCTGAACTGAGCTCTGAGGAGAAGAACAGGATCAGCCACCGCTCCCGGGCCATCCAGGGGATGCTGGAGATTTTGGAGCGGGTGAGCCAGCGGGCCTAAGGCTTTGGGAGAATGGCGGTTGACATTTCCGAGAGTTCTATGGTAATATTGTCATTGTCAGTTTGAGGTGTATCGGGGCGTGGCGCAGTTTGGCTAGCGCGCCTGCCTTGGGAGCAGGAGGCCGGAGGTTCAAATCCTCTCGCCCCGACCATCGTCTTGCGGGTGTAGCTCAATGGTAGAGCTCCGGCCTTCCAAGCCGGCGGTGTGGGTTCGATTCCCATCACCCGCTCCATTCCAAAAGCGCTGGCGCCTGTAGCTCAGGGGATAGAGCATCGGACTTCTAATCCGAGTGTCGCAGGTTCGATTCCTGCCAGGCGCGCCATGAATCGTGGTGGGTATAGCTCAGCTGGTTAGAGCGCCAGGTTGTGGCCCTGGAGGTCGCCGGTTCGAATCCGGTTACTCACCCCAATTTTGAATGAAAGGCAGCCCTCGGGCTGCTTGTTCTTTTTCTGCGGGGCTTAGCAGGATATTGCACTGCAAAAATGGAACAAAGTAAGATGTTAAGAAAATGTCAGATCACTATCGGTTGGGAGTGAATGCTGTTGGATGCACTTAGTTTTCTGGATCAGGAGCTGCAGAGCCTGAAGGATCAGGGGTTGTACCGTGAGCCCCGTACTTTAGTAGGGCAGCAGCGGGCGCGCAGTGTCTTCGATGGTAAGTCAGTGGTAAACCTATCCTCCAACAACTACTTGGGCTTGGCAAGCCATCCCAAGTTGGTTGAAGCGGCTGTGAAGGCCACTGAGGAACTGGGCGTGGGTTCCGGTGCGGTGCGCACCATTGCCGGGCAGATGGAACTGCACAGGCAGCTGGAGAGGAAGCTGGCGGAGTTCAAGCATGTGGAGGCGTGCTTGGTCTTCCAGTCGGGCTTTACCGCCAACTCCGGTACTGTCAGCTGCATTCTGGGCAAGGAAGATGTGATCATCAGCGATGAGCTGAACCATGCCAGCATTATTGACGGCTGCCGCCTGAGCAGGGCGCAGATTAAAATCTACCCGCATGCGGACATGGACGGTTTGCGCAGGGCGTTGGAGGAAGCGGAGGGCCGCAGGAAACTGGTGGTTACGGACGGAGTCTTCTCCATGGACGGCGACATTGCTCCCCTCCCAGAAGTGGTCGAGCTGGCCAAAGAGTTCGGCGCAGCGGTGATGGTGGACGATGCGCATGCCAGCGGTGTGCTGGGGCGCAGCGGCAGGGGAACGGTGGACCACTACGATCTGCACGGTCAGGTTGATATCCAGGTGGGCACCCTTTCCAAGGCCATCGGAGTGCTTGGTGGTTATGTGGCCGGTCCTCAGAAACTCATTGATTACCTGGTGCAGCGGGCGCGGCCCGTACTGTTCAGCACTACCCATCCGCCGGCAGTTACAGCTGCCTGCATCGCAGCCATTGATCTATTGATCGATCAGCCTGAGCTCATCGACAAGCTGTGGGACAACACCGAATTCTTCCGGAGCGGGCTGAGGGATCTGGGCTTTGACACGGGCGCCAGTGTGACTCCCATTATCCCCGTAATCGCGGGAGATGAACGCAAGGCCATGCAGCTGGCGGATGAGCTGTTCAAGGAGGGCGTCTTCGCCCAGGGGATTGCTTTCCCCACCGTGCCTAGGGGCAAGGCCAGGGTGCGGACTATTGTCACTGCGGAGCACAGCAGGGAAGATCTGCAGTACGCATTGGATGCCTTCGCCAAGGTCGGGCGCGGGCTGGGCTTGATCTAGACTAGATGCGGCTAACAAAACAGCCCCGGCTTAGGCCGGGGCTTTTGGTATCACTACTTGTGCTGCCCGGGGCTTGATGCTTGCCTGTACGGGCCTTGCTGGGAAGATGTCGCCATCGAGCATAATGGGCAGGCTCTGGCCCTCGATGCTCACTTCTTTGCCTTGGACCACGGACGCCGCGGGATTGGACAGGTGGCGGCCGGAGTAAATCTTGGGCAGCGTGATGGTGAGATCCCATCTGGAGATCTTTTCCACTATGACTACATGGAACTCGCCGCCGTCGTAGCGGGCATCTGGGGCGAACTTCATGCCACCGCCCCCATAGGGCATGTTCATGACGAACACCCCCACAACGTCTTTTTCCAGTACTTTTCCGTCCACAGTAATGCGCACCTGGTAATGGCGCAGGTTGCGCAGGGTGGCGGCAACACCCGCCAGAAAGGCAGCCGAGCCCTTGATCAATCCGTCACGGTGAGCGTTGACATGCATGATCACGTCAACCGGAAAGCCGATGCAGGCCAGCTGGCCGAACACATCTCCGTGTTCCAGGCCCACGTCCAGCGGAGCGGCGGTGCCCTCCACCAAGACCTTCAGGGCTGCTTCGGTTTCCCTGGGAATGCCCAAACCTCTGGCATAGTCATTGCCTGTGCCCCCTGGGATCACTCCCAGAGCAGAAGGTTTCTGCCAGATGGCAGACAGGACTTCCCTAACAGTCCCGTCGCCTCCCAGGGCGGCCACCACAGGATGCTTGTCACTGGCCTGATCGGCCAGTTCTACTGCGTGCCCTGCGTATTGGGTGAAGACCATTTCAAAATCCACGTTTTGCTCCTTCAGCAGCTGCTGCACCGCCTGGGCCACTTTCTGGCCGCGCCCTCTGCCTGCCAGGGGATTGGCAATGATGGCTATGCTCATGTTCTGCCTCCTCAGCAATTTCTCCCTGTGGGATTCGCCATTATAAATCGAAACTCCTTCGTCCATACTAGGTGAAGAAGGAGGTGCTGGAGACGTTGTCGCAGGACAAGAAGAAGCAGAAGCAGCCGCAGAAGAAATCCCAGGGTAAGAAAGCTTCCGGACTAGTGAATGCCAATCATTTCTTTGAGACCAGCGAAGAATTGGCAAACCGAGAGCTAGAAGCGCAGCGGCGCGCCCAGAGCGCACAGCGCCAGCAGGGCAAACAGAATCCAGAAGGGCCAGGTTAAAGGCAAGAGGCATGAAGCAAAAAAGGTGCTGCCCAATGTGCAGCACCTTTCTTCGTACCTCTTAAGTTGGTGGAGATGAAGGGACTCGAACCCTCGACTTCCACGTTGCGAACGTGGCGCTCTCCCAGCTGAGCTACATCCCCGCCCCCTTTATTTTATGCTCCTGCCGGACGATTTTCAAGCCTGTCTTTGACATTTTAAGGCTTTCCGGTCTCAAGTGCCCAGCCGGCCCAAAAGTCCGGTCAGCTCTTGAGCTGACTGCAGAACGCCTTGCGAGTCCCGCGCCCACACAGACTGCTGGAGCTCCTTAAGGCGTCTTTCGATCTGCTCTTCCCACTGGAGGCTGCCTGTATCCCGGGGCCGGAGGCTCTCCCAGATGCCCTGCATTTCCTGGAGGGCGCGTGCCGCCTGGGGCCAATTGGCCTGCACCGCGGCCTGGGAAACGGCATCAAGGGCATCCTGGAGCTTGCCCAAGGGCCGGTTCGGGGCAGACAGGGGGGCAGGGGATCCTTCCTGGATGAAGACGATCTCTCTGCCTGGAACCTTGGGGCCCTGCCTGGGGGCAACCAGCACTCTCACAGACAGGGCGCCCAGTAACACTACCACTGCTGCTAACAAGAGCTTTCGGTACACAGAATCTCTCCTTTCCCCCACAGTATTCCCTGTATCGATTGGTTAATTTGGTTCACAATAAATGAGAGAACAGCAGGGGGGAAGAACGCATGAAGGTGGTCTGGGTGGTTAGGCCCGCAGAAGGGGGTATACTGCACCATCTCCAGCAGCTTTTGGCTGGGCTTGACGATTGGGAAATCGCGGTGGCTGCTCCGCCGGCGCTTAAAGGTCTGCTCAGCGCCAGGCGGTTCATTGACTTGGAGCTGGTGGACGGCTTCCGCCCCAAAGAGGACTTGGCCGCCGTGAGGAGGCTGAAGCGCATTTTGAAACAGGAAAACGCCCGCATCGTGCATGCCCACGGTTTGAAGGCGGCCCTGATTACTGCTGCCGCTTTGGCTCCCAAGAGGCGCCCCTACTTCCTGTTCACAGCCCACAACTCACTGCCGCAGAGTTCATCCAGGTTCATGGGCTGGGCTTCAACCCTGGTGCAGCGCTGGCTGTTCAGCGGCATGAACACCATCATTAGTGTTTCCGATGCGGTGCGGGCGCAGATCATCCGTTACGTGCCCGAAAGCAAAGTGCTCACCATATACAACGGTATTTGCTCCAGCGAGTTCGGGCAGTATCCCCAGGAAATGTCCCGCAGCTGCCTGAACTTGTCGCCAGAAGATCAAGTGGTGGGCACGGTGGCCCGCCTGATTCCAGGGAAGGGTGTGAGCACCCTCTTGGAAGCGGTTTCCCTTGTGGCCCGAATCCTGCCCCAGCTGCACTTGGTTGTGGTGGGAGACGGTTCTGAACGCGCCAAATTGGAGGCATACAGCAGGCGCCTGGGTTTGGGAAACCGGGTGCACTTCGTGGGCTGGCGAGACGATGTACCAAGCCTCATGGCCGGGTGGGACTGCTTTGCCCTGCCCAGCTTGAGCGAGGGGTTTAACTTGAGCGTACTGGAGGCAATGGCCAGCCGCCTGCCGGTGGTGGTTTCGGACCTGCCCGCCCTGCGGGAAGCTGTGGTGCCGGGTAAAGGGGGACTTTTGGTCCCCCCAGGCAGCGCCGCTGAATGGGCCGCGGCGCTGCTCCACGTGCTCAAGGATCCGGTGAAGGCCAAGGCCATGGGAGCGTTTAACAGGGAAAGGGTGGAAGCCTTTTTCGGCGCGGAACGTATGGTCAGCTGCACCAGGGCGCTCTATGAAGGCATGATCACATGAAGCGCGGTCGGTCCAGGTTTCTGGGCGCGCTGGTGCTGGCCTTTCTGTGCTGCGCGGCCGCAGCGGCTGAGGGAGTGCCGGAGGTCAAGCGGGTAATCGTGGTACTATGGCACGGCTTAACCTGGGAGGATGCCTCAGGCCTCCAGCTCCAGGGCCCGGCTGCCTGGGGCTTGCTGAACACGCGCTCCGGGGGAGGCGACACCTTATCCGGAGCCTATTTAAGCATTGGGGCAGGTGCCAGGGCGGTGGGCTGGAGGGGTGCAGAGCGTTTTGCATCCCGGGAAGCAGCCGAATACGTCTACAGGCTGCACACGGGTTTGGACCCGGGCATCTACGTCCAACCAGATATTGCCCTCATTCATCAGGCCCAGGCGGCGGTGAATTACCGGGTGGAGCCCGGAGCCTTGGGCACAGCCTTGCTGGAAGCAGGCCAGACCCTGGAGGTGCTGGGCAGCAGCAGCGCCGCGGCCGACTATCACTGGGCGGCACTAGTGGGCATGGATCGCTATGGCCGCATCTGGCATGGACAGCTTGAGGCTGAGTTCATCGCGGCCGATCCCCGCTATCCCTTTGGCCTGCGCACGGACTACGCCCGTATGGCCCAAGAGGTGCTGGACGCGGAAGAAGGGCTGGTGGTGGTTGATCTCGGGGATCCCTTCCGCTTTGACCGCTACCAGGAGTTCCTCCTGCCCACGCAGGCGGATGTGGCCCGGGCGGTGATGGTGGCAGAAGCTGGGCGGTTTGTCAGGGATCTGTCGCTGCAGCGGCCTGAAGGCACCGTGATTTTGATCATCAGCCCCCACCCCGGTGAAAGCAGGGCCAGTGCGGGAATGTGGCTCACCCCCGTCCTCTGCCTGGGGCTGGGGGAGGGGCTCTTGACTTCAGCCACCACGCGCTGGCCCGGTATAATCACCAACATGGACGTGGCTCCCACTATTCTAGAGCTTCTGCAGATTGTCCACAGCCAGCCATTCATTGGACGGGCTGCTTGGATCGAACGGAGTAAAGGAGCGGCAGCCCAGCTGGGAAAGATGGTCGCCAAGATCGAGTCCCTTTCCCGCTGGCGCGGCCTCGTTTTGCGCCTGGTGGTACTGGCGCAGATCGGCATCTATGCCGTTGTGCTCGCTTTCCTGATCCTCAGCCCACCTCTAGCGCGGCGGGCGCTGCGGCTGCTGCAAGGGCTGCTTTTGGCTTTGCTTGCTGTCCCCTTGGCCCTGCTCTTTTGGGATCTGAGCGTGTTTTTGTCCGCGGGTGTAGTTCTGGCGGTGGGGCTGCTCGCCCTGCGCTGGCCCCGCCCTTTGTTCTGGGCCGGAGTGCTCTCCCTGCTCAGCGCGGCCGCTATCGGTGCGGACATTTTGGGCGGCAGCTGGCTCATGCGCTACTCGCCCCTGGGCTATGATCCGGTGGGGGGAGCCCGCTTTTACGGCATCGGAAACGAGTTCATGGGGGTGCTGGTGGGTTCCAGCATCATGGCCTGGGCTCTCCTGGTGGGAAAGAAGGCTTCCGCCTCCCGGCCGGAGCGGTTGGCCAGCCTGCTGCTGTTTGCTGGCTTCATCACCCTTGTGGGGGCGCCCGCCCTAGGCACCAACGCGGGAGGCGCGGTGAGCGCGGTGTTCGGTTTTGCCGCTGTCTGGCTGGCTTTTACCAGAAGCAGAGTGAGCTGGGCCTGGGCCTTACTGGCCTTCCTCTGTGCCGGGCTCGTTCTAGGTGTTTTCACCCTCACGGATGATGCCAACGCCCCAGCTCGGCAGTCGCACCTTGGCCAGACGGCGGAGCTGTTTCGCCGGGATGGCTTTGCTGCCCTGCAGTTGATTATCCGGCGCAAGCTGGATATGAATTTGCGGCTGCTGCGCTTCAGCATCTGGAGCAAAGCGCTCCTCGTCACCTTGGCCGCCATGGCCGCCAGCTTCATCTGGCCCTCCAGGTTCATTACCTGGCTAAGAAAAAACCACCCCCACGCCGTGAAAGGCATTGGCGGGGTGGTGGCGGGGGCTGTTGCCGCTTTAATCTTCAACGATTCGGGAGTGGTGGCTGCCGCCACCTGCATCAGCTTCGGCTCAACGCCCCTACTGCTCATGGCGCTGGAGCTAAAACATGATCTTGCTGCGCCTGAGGCCCACATTGAGGATGATGGCCACAGCGATTAGGCTGGTGATCATGGTGCTGCCTCCCGCTGTGATAAAGGGGAGGGGCAGCCCGGTTACGGGCATCATGCCCAAGGCCATGCCCACATTAATGATCAGGTGGAAAAAGAAAATGCTGGTGGCCCCAGCTGCCAATAGGGTTCCGTAGGTATCTTTGGCCACGGCGGCAACCCGCAGGCCGCGCCAGATTAACAACACAAAGAGGGCGAGCACAAAGAGGGAACCCAAAAACCCGAACTCCTCCGCAATGACGGAGAAGACGAAGTCAGTGTGGTTGGCAGGAAGAAAATGCAGAGAGCTCTGGGTGCCGCCCCTGATGCCCTTGCCGAAAAACCTTCCCGAGCCGATGGCGATGATGGATTGGATCACGTTCCAGCCAGCACCGTCTCGATCGGCGTAGGGGTTCAGAAAGACCAAAATGCGTTTGAGCTGGTAAGGTTTGATTACGCTGATCCAGCCCTGCATGGAGGCCAATATGATCCCGCCGGCTACCGCGACTAAGAGCAGAGCCGCAATGAGCAGGCTCCTCAGCCTGGCGTTGCCCACATACCACATGGCAAAAAAGAGTCCCACAAAAATGACGGCGGTGCCCAAGTCGGGCTGGATGACGATGAGTGCCATGGGGATCAGGGTGAGCACGGCTGCCTGGGTGACGCCCCGCAGGCTTTGGGCGTTTTCCTCCTTTTCGAAAAGCTTGGCGAGGACCAAGACCAGGGTGATCTTGGCTAGTTCAGAAGGCTGCAGGCTCAAGGGACCCAGGCGCACCCAGCGCTGGGAACCGAAGACGGCATCGCCGAAGATGAGCACACCGCCCAAGAGAAGCAGGGTGCCCAGATAGGTCAGGCGCGACCAGCGTTTCCAGGCTCGATAGTCGATTAAAACGACCACTATGGCCACGCCCAGTCCTATGCAGAAAGCCAGGGCCTGCCGGCGGACATAAGAAAAGGGGTTGAGATTGGCCGCTTCCAGCTGGGAATAGGACGCGGAGTAGATGACCACCATGCCTATGGCGATAAGGCACAGCACCGCCAGGATCAAAGGCCAATCCAAATTGCGCCAATAGCGGCGAGGTATGTTCACCGGCATCCCCCTTCCTAAGGTCCATTATACCTGTTTTCGCGCCGTCTAACTAGTCCAAAAGGTGTTGACCCCAATTTTCCACTCTGCTATAATACAATAGCATGACATGGGGAGCCGTTGGCTCACCATCATAGTTGTAGTACTGTGCAGGCGTGGCGGAACTGGCAGACGCGCTAGACTTAGGATCTAGTGGGCAGACCCCGTGAGAGTTCGACTCTCTCCGCCTGCACCATTTTCATATACATAACTGGTTGCGCTGCATGGCTGGTTACACTTTCAAGTGTACTTTTTTTGCGTTGAGGGCGACGGAAGGAGAATGCGCATTATGGCTGCCAAATTGGAAAAACTGGAGAACAGCAGAGTTAAGCTTACCGTAGATATAGATGCCGCTCGTCTCGAGCAAGCTATGGAAGAAGCTTACCGCAGAAATGTGAAAAGGATTTCCATACCGGGGTTCAGGAAGGGTAAAGCTCCCCGCAAGATCATCGAACTAAACTACGGTCCAGATGTTTTTCTGGAAGATGCCGTGGAAATCCT
>CZCB01007263.1_pt1 | contig 9978 bp, 10 predicted proteins | sample 591991 | NCBI WGS metagenome assembly CZCB01 (sample SAMEA3556809, study PRJEB10932) | anaerobic digester metagenome | reverse complement strand
GTTTAGTTCCGTGCGTCTCCCGCGGGGGTGGCGTAAGGTTGGGGCAAGCGAAATGTGCAGCTTGAGCATGCAGGTTCAGCGAAGCGAGGGCTTGAGATGGCCCGGCAAACATGGACGTTTGCCGCCGGCAGCGCGAACATGGACGTGAGCTCTGCCGGGAAGGCCAATCGAGAGCCTGAGCTGAGCTGTAAAACCTGCCTCAAGCGAACCCTGAAGCGAGCACCAACCTTCGCCACCCCTACTAAAATTAAAAGCGCGAAGTAATCTCCCTTATTGCCCTCAAAGCATGCTCCACTTCCTCTTCCCGGTTGAAATAGCCCAGACTGAAACGCACCGTTCCCTGGGGAAAAGTGCCGATCGTGCGGTGGGCACAGGGAGCGCAGTGCAGACCTGTCCGGCAAAGTATCCCGTAGGCCTGTTCCAGGACATAGCCGAGTTCACCGCTGTCAATGCCCTCGACAATAAAGGAGATCACAGCCACAGGCTGATGTTCCGTTTCCGGGTCAAACACTTTAACACGCTTGATTTCCCTTAAGCCTTCGCGCAGCTTGCCGGCCAGGTTGGATTCATGCTCGACAATGGAAGATATGCCGATTTCCTCGATAAACTTCAGCCCTTCATTAAGCCCGGCAAGGCCGGGGGTGTTCATAGTGCCCGCTTCCAGATAATCAGGCATGATCTCCGGTTGCCGTTCTTCTTCCGATCTGCTGCCTGTCCCTCCCTCGCGCCAGGGTTTTAATTTTACCCCCTTGTGCACGTAAAGCAACCCTACCCCCGGCGGCCCCAACAAACCCTTATGGCCGGTAAAAGCCGCCAGGTGGGGCTTAATTTCCTGCAGGTCCAAAGGTATGGAACCTGCGGTCTGTGCTGCGTCTAACAAAAAAAGAAGATCATTTTTCCATGCCAGTTCGCTAATCTTCTCGACAGGCAATACCGCCCCGATAACGTTGGAAGCATGAGTGCATACGATAAGTTTAGTATTGGGTCTGATGGACTTTTCAATATCCCTTATCTCCAGGCGCCCGGAGGAATCGCAGGAAATCATGGTAGTGGTTATGACCCCGTTTCTCCTGAGAGAGTCCAAAGGCCTGAGAACAGAATTATGTTCCAGGGAGGTATAGATAACATGGTCGCCCGGTTCCAATACGCCTTTGATCGCCATATTGAGGGAATCAGTGGCATTAAGAGTAAAAACGATCTCTTCCGGCTCTTCTGCCCCGAGAAAGGAGGCCGCCCTCTGCCTGGTTTCATATACCAGGCGGTCGGCATAGAGCGAACGCGTGTGACCGGAACGGCCCGGATTGGCACCGCCGCTGCGTAAATAATTTTCGGCAGCTTTATATACATTCTCCGGCTTTGGCCAGGAAGTAGCGGCATTATCAAAATAAATAAATCTCTCTTCCATCCCTTTTAATTTCTCCTTTTGCTTAAAAAGGATAAAAGCCCAGAGGAAACTTTTTCCTCCAGCTCAAAAAAACCTTCTGCAATAATAGAATGCTCTGCCAAATATTCTCTGATAAAAGGGACATCGCCGGGAAGGCAACAAAGAGCGATGCCGCAGCTGGAGCTTATGCTCCGGGGGACAGGAACCATTTTATACTCCAGGTTTTCTTTGGCCAGGGCTTTCTCAGCCCTGATAGCCTGATGTGTGTTCGGAAAGGTAAAATAACATTTTTTTGTCACAATACACCTCAAGAATGTTTTTATGTTTAATGTATCTGATTCCTATTATATTATTATATCAACTACTGCTGTTACTGGAAATAGAAATCCTCTATAGTTTAGTGTAATGCTATAGAGGATTTTCATATCGGGCATCCCAGATGAATCCGCACGTGTATCTAGAAGTGGCGGAAAATCAAAACAAGGCATGACAGCAGCAAAGCATGGAAATACGGCTCCCCAACTCCATGACATCAAACATCCTTACAGCTTTCTCCGGACTCGGCTGAAAAAAGCACAAATAAGCTGCCACAATATCAATATATAAACTATTGTCTGTTCTTTAAAGCGCTCCCATGCGGCAGGGTTGTTGAGAAAATAAAAAGCTCCCAGGGCTGCCGCTACCAGTAAAAGAATAACGACAACAGCACCCCAAGCACCTGCTCCTGCAGCCCTGCGCTCAGCCCCGGGGAAGGTCTCCCCTTCCTCACCCACGGGAATACCATAGAAATATTTTGCTACCACGTCGGCAAACAAGACCATACTCTCTTCCGCCGCTCTTCTGCTGTTTCGATGCCCCCCCACCTCCAGCAAAAGGTTGAGGGGCGTTAAATCCTGGTTATAGTTTCCCCAACCCATAAAAATTCCTTTTACCAGCCCGGGATAGATATCGTCAGCCAGGCTTTTCATATCATAAGCAAAACGTCTCGTTACCACCGAAGAAGGATTCTGCCGGCCCACTACAAATTGGATTTTCGTCACCCACTGATCGTCTATCTTGGCGGCGTAGGCAACACTGGGAGCTGCATCCCGATGTATATCAAAAATTACATCCGGATTGTGCTGTAAAAGTTCCAGGGCGGTATCCCTGGAACGGCGGTAAGCCCCCCGGTCGTGGGGTAAATGCAGATTTTCGGAATGGATGACATTAATATTTTTTTGTTCCAGGGCAGCTTTCAGAGATGCTCCAACCTGGTGTATCCCCCCGCTGCCGTATATACTGTGAGTTCCGTCACTGGGAACATATGACTCATCATTATGCGTATGATACAGGGCAATGAGCTTCCTGGACTCTTCTTCCTTGCCTGGTCCTCTTTTTTGCGGTAAAGTAATGGCCATTTGAACCAGGTATGAAAAATTTTTTTCTAATTTTGACAGAAAACCGGGAGCAGGGCTCCCCGGTTTCACCCTCCCCAGCTTTTCTGTCCGGATATATCTCGCTGTAGCCACATAGTCTTTGACCCGGTAAACTTCATAGAGGCGGTTTTTTTCATCCAGGTAACGGTCACCGATCCTGATACGGCGTCCTGTCACTGTAATGATCTTGCCCTCTTCATCCAGAAGGCGGTAATATTTTGCCGCTGCAATCTCTTGGGCATCAAGCTCATTCAGAAGTGTTTCCGCAAAGGGATAGCCCCCCTTTTCTTCTTCTGTGGGGTCGCTGCTGCTGGACAGAGTTGCCGGCAGTTTCTCTCCCTTTTTCCCCGCCAATATACCTGTATCCGGATTTTTCCATGCATTTTTCCCTGCTGCAAACCCACAGAGCAGAATCAGCAGAGCCAAAAGAAAGAATGAGCTCAGGAACCTGGAGTGCATAACTAAAAACCTTCCTTCAATACTCGAGATAGATGATGAGCTGCTGTCAGATTCTATGGATCCTTTCTCTTATTTCACCAACAATCTCCGCCAGCAAAACAGCCAACACTCCGGCCAGAACGGCAGCGCCAAACACCCCTCCACTACCCAGAATAACAGTAATATTTCTAAAACCGCGCAGCAGGTTTTCCCCCCAGGCGATAAGATCGACAAGCAACACCCCCAGGAAAGCACCAATAAAGGAAGCCCGCCTGGAACGCCCCAGGGCATAGCCTATCAAAGCCGCCACCAGTGCTGGAAAATAAAGTGGATCAACATTTAAAAAAAATTCATCGGGGTCCGGAGGAAAAAAAAGGCGGTCGGCGCTCCATACGGCAATTACCGTTACAATGGTCGCCGATAGAGCTCTCAACCTTTCCCCTTTCCCGTCAGCAGTACCCAGGAGATAAAGAACCACCATCAGGGGGATCGCCATTCCCCCTAAATTTATTTTAAGACCCATGCCCAGAGGAATTTCAGGCAGACTCCCTCCGAGAAGCATGGCCAGCAGGATAAAAATCGCCTGGGTCCTGGAAAGCCTCATCCGCTCCAGAACACGCTCCAGGAAACCCAGGTAAATCAGCACAAGCAATACGATTAGTACAGTAATCGCCGAGAAATTCGTTCTCATTTACTAACCTTTTCACATAAATTTTATTACGGTTTTAGTTTTTCCCGGCAACTAATAATGATACCGCGATCGTCAATTATTGTGCTGTTAATTTGTTGCAGGGCTTCAGTGAAGAAGATGGAAATACTGCAGAAGAACAGGGGTGCTGTCAGTTACGAGGATTTATGATATGAGGAGTGTATAAGAAAATGCCAGAAGGCATCGCAAGCCGTAGGTCTGCGATGCCTTCTTAACGCGTCTATAAATTTTAATGGCAGGTAGCGCAACTGGAGCTGGTGCAGCCGCTGCAACTGCTGCCTGCCGAATAATCCATGCCCGAACTGCCGGAAGAACGGCCTCTCTGGAATGTAGACATTACACGGCGGCTTTCTTCACCGCATTTGGGACACGGAGAAACAGAGTTTTCGTCAATTTTACACAGCTTCTCGAAACGATTCCCACATTCACAGAGAAATTCATAAATAGGCATCTATTATTCTCCTCCTTCCTCAGCAAAATTTACCCTATTTTCATATTATAGTTCCACTTATAGTTCCACGAAGCAGGTAGAAAGAATATATTCTACCTTTTCCAACTCCTTTAACACATTCCCGTCAATATGGTTGTCCACCTGTAAAACCATAACCGCCTCGCCGCCGATTTCCTGGCGGCCGACCTGCATGCCGGCAATGTTAATACCGTTATTGCCCAGTATCGTTCCTACTTTCCCAATAACACCGGGCTTGTCAATATATTTGCTGACAAACATAAAGCGGGAAGGAACCACTTCGATATGGTAGTCGCCGATCTGCACAATGCGTATGTCGTTTTTACCGAACAATGTGCCTGCCAGAGTGTAGTCCTGATTACTGGTCTTCACTTTTACTGTAACCAAGTTATTATAGATGGAAGTATCTTTAGCGGTACTTTCCTTAACCTTTATCCCTCTCTGCCTGGCAATGATAGGCGCATTAACGAAGTTAATATTACTTTTTAACATAACGCGCAGGATGCCTATCAGCAAAGCATTTGTCAGGGGAGTAACAGGATATTCCGCGATCTCCCCGCTGTAACTAATTTCGATAGATTCAACTCTGCCGTCAAAGACCTGCATGTAAAAGTTTCCCAGAGTTTGCATCAGAGGGATAAAGGGCTCCATTTCGGTCAGGATCTCCGGTGGCAGTACAGAAACGTTAACCGCCATATGAATGGGCTCACCTTTCAAGAAGTTAACCATTTCTTCAGCCACCTGTACGGCAACATTTACCTGGGCTTCCTGCGTCGAGGCTCCCAAATGGGGAGTACCAATTACCTGTTCCAGCTGTAAAAGAGGATTATCGCTGCCAGGAGGCTCTTCTTCATAAACATCCAGGGCTGCGCCGGCGACCCTGCCGTCAACAATAGCCTGGTAGAGCGCCTTTTCATCAATTAACCCGCCTCGCGCGCAATTGATGATACGTACGCCTTTTTTCATTCTGGCCAACTCCGCGGCACCGATAAGATGATGGGTGGCAGTAGACTTGGGAATATGCAGGGTAATAAAGTCGGCTCGGGCCATTATCTCTTCCAGGGATACAGGGACAACCCCTATCTTCTCAGCCCGCTCGGCAGATATATAGGGATCATAGGCTAACACGTTCATACCGAAAACCCTGGCCCTTTTAGCTACTTCACTCCCGATACGGCCCAGACCAATAACACCCAGTGTTTTTTTATGCAACTCCAGGCCTATAAATTTACTTCTCTTCCACTGACCTTCTTTAAGTGAGGCCGAAGCCTGTGGAACATTGCGGGCCAGCGCCAGCATCAAAGCCATGGTATGTTCCGCTGCGGAGATAGTATTGCCTTCGGGGGCGTTAATTACCAGAATCCCCTGTTCCGAGGCTTTTTCCACATTAATGTTATCTACCCCCACCCCTGCTCTGCCTATTACCTTCAGTTTTTTACCGGCAGCAATAAGCTCGGCAGTTACTTGCGTACCGCTGCGCACCAGCAGGCCGTCATATTCACCAATAATCTCCATGATATCCTGCGGCGAAAGGTCGGTCCGGACATCTACACTGGCAACCTCCCGTAATAATTTAAGGCCTTCCTCTGAAACGGGGTCACTTACCAAAATCTTGTACAGCTTTCCTTCCTCCATAATAATCGACCTCCCGGATAGATAGCTCTTAGAACTTTTTCTTTTTTTGAGACTGGCGTTCAGGCAACAAACCCCAGCAGGAGCTAAATACATTATACAAGCCAATTATCATGAATGCAAGCATCCGGTATTTGACGATCGTGTTTTTATAGCCCGGAGAAACGCGTCAAATATTTCCCGGCCTCCCGGTATTTCCTTCACAGCCAGGGCTTCAGGATGCCACTGCACTCCCAGGGCAAAAAAGTGAACAGTGGATTCGATGCCCTCGATAATGCCATCGGCTGCCTGGGCGTTTACCCTGCATCCGGCAGCGACTTTTTTAATAGCTTGATGGTGAAAACTGTTGACCCTGATTGTTTTTCTTCCCTGGAAAATTTGTGCCAATAGAGTATTCTCCAGAATGTTTATGTCGTGAAAGGGATGATAACGGGGCGCTTTCTGCATATGCTGCAGCGTTAAGCCCCTTTTTAAGCTGATATCCTGGTAAATATTCCCCCCTAAAGCAATATTGAGAACTTGTGCACCACGACAAATTCCCAGGATCGGTAAATCTTTTTCCAAAGCGGCCCTGGCCAGTTTTACTTCTATCCTGTCGCGGAGAGGAGAAATCTCTCCCTGGCCCGGGAGCGGTTCCTCCCCGTAATAAAGTGGGTCAACATCGCCTCCACCTGAAAGAACGAGACCTTTGATAATTTTTAGGAGCTCGGGTATGGATTCTTCCTTTAATATAGAAACCGGGAGCGGAATAAATCCGGCTTTCTCAATCGCCATGATATAATCAAAGCCCAGACGGGCATAGTTTAAATTCTCATTATAAACACAGGTAATTCCTAACGGTATCATCTTTTTCACCCCAAAAATTAAAAAACGGGTTTACCAGCGGAGTATATTGAAAACGCCGTGGTTCCCCGATAATTTTTGTCGGTACTATTTAATAATATTAATAAAAATGTAATTATAAGGATTAAAAATCAATCAACCCCAGGCTTATCTTCAGGGCCTCATCCACCTTGGCCATTACTTTTTCATCCAACTCTGTTATCTTTTGCTGCAATCTCTGTTTGTCAATTGTCCGGATTTGTTCCAGAAGAATAACTGAATCTTTTTCGAGACCATGTTCTACTGCCGACAGCTCTACATGTGTCGGCAGCTTTGCTTTTTCAATGTGGGAAGTAATTGCCGCTACAATTACCGTGGGACTATATTTATTTCCAACGTTGTTTTGTATAACTAAAACGGGACGGAACCCCCCCTGTTCAGAACCGACAACAGGGCTCAGGTCGGCATAAAAAATGAACCCGCGTTTAACATCCACCGCTTTCACTCTCCATTTACCAGTTCCTCGGCAAGCCGGTCTGCCTCATTTTCCGCAGATATGGCCTCGTTGGCCAGGGCTAAATTCAACCGGGCCATTTCTATATACCCTTCCTGCATACGTTCCCTAATCTGCCTTTTTTTACGTTCCTGAAGATAAAGTTTCATCGCTTCCCGGATAAATTCACTGCGGGTCCTTTTTTCCATTTCTACCACACCATCAACTTCCTTTAACAAATTTTGCGGCAAGCTGATCATTATTCTCTTGGTCCTCGCCACGGAAAGCACCCCCTTGGGAAGAAATTGAATCAAAAAAATCATGCAATATTATTTATTATCCTGTTATGCCATTCTTTTATGCATCTTTTTTTATATACTGTGGCAAGATCCGGCGAACCTGATACTCTCAACACGACCGTCACGCCAGTACACCCTGGGAACCCTGCTGCCGATATTGCATAGCACCTCGTAGCTGATAGTTCCCAGTTGTTCAGCAATCTCCTCCACGTCAAGCTCCCCATGACCCTGCCGGCCAAAAGCAACCACTTCATCCCCTTCCTGAACAAAGGGAATTTTTCCTACGTCAAGCATGGTATGATCCATGCAAACCCTTCCGGCTATGGGAACCCTCCGGCCCTGTACCAGCATAAAACCCTTATTGGATAATAGCCTGTTATAGCCATCACCATATCCCAGCGGTACTGTGGCTATGGTTGTATCATCCGGAGCGAAGTAGGTCCTCCCGTAGCTCACGGGGGTTCCGGCCGACACTTTTTTTAAAAAAATGATCCGGCTTTTTAAAGACATAACAGGAAGCAGCTTTATTTGATTATTCATTTCTCTGGAAGGATAGCAGCCATATAATCCGATACCGATCCTTACCATATCCAGATGCGTTTCCGGGAGCTCCAGCGCTGCTGCACTGTTGGCGGCATGCTTCAAGGGAACTTCAATCCCTCTCTCCTTACATGCGCTTAGTATGCTATTAAAAAGGCGCAGTTGGTGCCGGGTAAAACTTTTGTCTTTCTCATCGGCAGCCGCAAAATGTGTATATACTCCTTCCAGTATTATTCCGGGAAGAGCAGCCACTCTCTCCAGGAAATCTATAGTATTTTGCGGGTCCGCCAGCCCCAGTCTCCCCATGCCCGTATCAATTTTTACATGAATGGCAGCCCGCTTCCCTCTGGCCTGAGCTTGCTGCGAAAAAGAAGAAGCCGCTTCCCAGCTAAAAACAGTCGGCGTAAGTTGCATTTCCAGCAAAGAGAGGTTTTGGCGAGGATCCGTGCAACCCAGAATAAGAATGGGAGACTTGATTCCTCTTTGTCGAAGAGCCGCACCCTCCTCCAAAGAAGCTACCCCAAGCATCGAAGCGCCTTCCTGCAGGGCGACCTCGGCGACTTCGCAAGCGCCGTGGCCGTAAGCGTCCGCCTTTACTACGGCCAGCAATTTGACAGTGTCAGGTAAAAAATTTCGAAATTCCCTGACATTAGAAGCCAGATGGGAGAGGTTGATATCTGCCCAGGTCGGCCTCCCCAGATAATGCGAGATCTCCATTGGCACTTTCACCAAGTTTCTCTATTGGTGCGTATACAACGACAAAAATAACGGAAACAGCAGCAGATCATTATTAATTTTTATTCCACAAGGTATATATTTATTCCTGCCGAAAGGAAAGATTTGCAGATATACTTTTATTTCCATATTTTATTTTTCAATTACCCGCAAAACACTGTTTATTTTCTTGATGACCGGAGAACTCTTAATTGTTTCCAGGGCAAGGTTAAAAGATTTTTCTTCCACGGCATGAGTTACCAGGACAATCTCGGCCATGCCTCCCACACTGCGTTTTTGCAAAATCATATCCAGGCTAACCCGCGCATCTCCAAAGGCTGTAGCCAGGCGGGCGAAAACTCCGGGTTGGTCAACAGCCTGCAAACGCAAATAAAAAGCAGATGGCAGTTCATCTATAGGAACAACGCTTTTGGCCTGAAAATCCGTCTCCATGACACCGTTTTCTACCTGATGGTTAATATTACGAGCAACGTCAATTAAATCGGCAACAACAGAGCTGCCGGTAGGCAGCGCCCCTGCTCCCAGTCCGTAAAACATTGTCTCTCCCACGGCGTTGCCGACTACGAACAGCGCGTTATTTTCATAATAAACGGAGGCGAGGGGATGATCCAGAGGAATCAATGCCGGATGCACCTTCAAGGCCAGCCCCTTTTCCATTTCTTCACCGATAGCCAGAAGCTTGATGGCAAATCCAAGCTCTCCGGCATAAAAAACATCCCTTTTGCTGATGCCGCTGATCCCCTGCACATAAATATCCTCGAAGCGGACATGGCAGTTAAAAGCCAGCATCGCCAGGATGCAAAGCTTGTAAGCAGCATCTTTCCCTTCCAGGTCACTGCTTGGGTCTTGCTCGGCGAACCCCCTGGCCTGGGCCTCTGCCAGGGCCGTTTCAAACTCCATCTTTTCCATGCTCATTTTAGTTAAAATATAATTGGTTGTCCCGTTGATAATTCCCAGCAAACGGATTATTCTGTTAGCCCCGAGACTATGCTTTAAAGGCCTGATCAGGGGAATACCTCCCCCGACGCTGGCTTCATAATAG
>CZCB01005566.1_pt1 | contig 9995 bp, 7 predicted proteins | sample 591991 | NCBI WGS metagenome assembly CZCB01 (sample SAMEA3556809, study PRJEB10932) | anaerobic digester metagenome | reverse complement strand
GCTAATCCTGTATGCTTACTACCATAATCAATTTTTAATCTATATTCTTGCTTGTTTTTAGTGTCTTCTACTGCTTTTTTAAGGATTATTGTAAATGGGTATCTTCTAAATATTGCAGCCTTACCTTGTTTAAGCAATTTTCTTGCAACTGCTTCATGGCAAGGCGATAATGGCTTTTTATTTGCATCTAAAACAAATACCATAGGATTTTCTCCTTTCTCTGCTTACGCAGGTTATATTCTCCTCGCCAAAGTTAAAAAGGCTTTTTACGAGTGCCACACTACTCGCTACACCCCCAGCTTGCTGTTTAATGGCACTCCACAGAGCTTGGGGCTGGAGAAGCACCCCAAGGTGTGATGACCTTTTTAACGTAGTCCTCAAAGGACTTAGGCTGGTCAGTAAGAGATGGAAAGTCCATCTACGCATAAACGCAAGAGCTTTTTCAAGCCCTGCATTTATGCGTGGGGTTACTGACAACATAGATAACGTAGGTTCTATTGCAAACCTTAGCCTGGTCAACATAGGGCTATCAAGCCCACGACTTTAGTCGTTGGGTAGTTGACTTCTTGTCTCCTTTCTACTCGTCTAAGTAGATAAAATGTTCTTCACTCAAGCCTTCTTCCGTGAATACGCACAACAACTGAGCAGGTCTTGATGTGGTGTTAATCATGTTTTCTGCCAAATCATCTCCTCCACACATCGACGGGAGCAATATTCTTCTGTATTTTGTACTCTCGTAGTGATGCAAGTGACCTTGAAACAGATATGTTTTTGCAGAGTTTAGTCCATACATTCTGAAAATATTGAGTGTATCAAGTTGCCCTTTCGTTGGGCTTGAACTTATATGATTACCATGAGAGATCACAAGATCGCTATCGTAAATCTTAAGAATCTTACTAGCTTTATCAGTGCAATCAAATATAATGTCTGTTTCTTGCATAGAGTAGACAAACTCTAACATTTGGTTTGCTAAAATATCCCAGTTCACATAACCTTTCGAGTGATTCCCAGGAACGCCGATATAATAATCTGGACTAAGCTCATTTATCAAATGAACCATAGCTCTCAAGTAACCCATAACCTGATTTTCTCCCGATGCGTACTGATTCAGTATCTGTTTATTATAAGTATTAGCTTCAGGATCATCAAGGGCATCACCATAGTTAACGATATAAAATTTATCATAGTCGTTATTCTCAAGCATGTACTTGGTGCGTGAAATAATTTTATTCAATCTTTGCCAGAAAATATCTTCGTTGTATTCGTTGCCACTAGGCATTTTTGACCCAAGAATAAGCTTCCCTTTGTGCATATCTGCCAAATTTAGAACAAGTGTTTTCCCAGATAGAGATGAAGGTTTTACTCTCTTGTTAGGAATGTTTACTGCTAAATTCTGTAGTTCACTTTTTAATCCGTCTAAGAGCTTGTCATAGAAATAGTTTTTGCTTCTGTACATTAGCAACTCTTTCTTTTCGCTCTCTCGTTCTTTCTCCTGCAGCTTTACAAAAAATTCTTTCTTTCTTCTTTGAATACTTTTTTCTACAAGCTCGTCCATGTCATCATTAATCAAATCCTCGTCAATATAAGGTACATCATCATGAGTAATACCAAAAGCGTTTTTGATTAGAAAAAAATCCCGACGTGGAATTTCCATTTCTCTACAAACATGGTTAATAGTCAAATGCTGTTCACAATATAAGATTTTGAGCCTACGTAAGTCTTCTTTGCTAATCTCACAGCTATAAGAGCGGTTCTTATTATAAATATAATAAATACCATCAACTTCCTCAACGATAGGCTTGCGCTCATCAAATGACTCAATATCCTTAGAGGAACTAGAAAGTTTTCGCTCTTGATATATTCTATTTTTTAGTGTCTTACCTGCTTTCCCGAACTGGGCTGCAACCTCGTCATATGTTAAATCAGGATTGTTTTGATAAATTTCTTTTGCCTTTTCAAACCAGGACATTCTTTACTGATCACTCCTCATCATCGCTTTTCTCTTTTTGTCTAATCCAAACATTGAGTTCTATTTTTATACCAAGTCCTCTTGCATACCTATCCAAAAAAGCCAGTGTAGGGTTGTATTCACCTCTCTCCATTAATCCAACAACGGTATCCGATGTGCCAATAATCCGTGCCAGTTTTCTTTTGCTATAGCCCTGATTTTTCCGTGCAAACTCAAGCATTCTAGGAAGATCATCATATTTGAATCCAATAGGATCGTCTCTCATTTTTTGTAAACCTCCTATAACCTACTTCCTCACTCTATTATACGAATGTCGCACCAAATCTTGCCAACTATTTTCATAAAAAGAATAAAAAATGTCAAATTATTCGCAAAAAATAGGCAAGAAACGTATAATCTTTCGTATAATAAGATGAGAGAAAAACTCTCTAAAAAAATGAAAGGAGGAAAGATGTTGCGGTGAAAATTAGACTAACTGATGTAGAAACCAAAGAACTCGTATTTCAAGCACAGCAGGGTGATAAAGAAAAGCTAACCGAGCTTTACAATGCCTTTGAGGACTTTAGATTAAATCTAGCAAAATCATTCTATGGCAAAGGAGTAGACGTGGAAGATATACAACAGGAAGTAGATAAAAATTTCATACTTTCTGTATATGGATACGACCCCAATAAAAGCGATTCAGCCATCTTACATATTGTGTCAAGAACAAAAAGGACGACTTTGAATTACTACAATACAGAGCTAGAATATAAAAATAATGTGTCTTTAAAGCCTATTATCTATCCTGAAGATGGTTTAGTTGGCACTTTGGATGTTAGTGAGGAGTATCTAGATTTTATCGACGAAGTATCTGACTTTTCTGATGAGGAAAAGAAAGTTATATTTTATTATTTTGTCCTGGGGTATACGCAAGAAGAAACAGCAAGAGAAATAGGTATTTCAAGAATGAAAGTACAGCGAATATCTCAAAAAATAAAAAAAATAAACTTTTTTCCAAAAAAGTGAACAAAAATGAGCAAAATACTTAGTTTATAGTATAGAAGGGTTATGCACATTTTACATTTTTGAGGACGGAGATTTTGTCTCCGTTTTGACATGCCTAAAATTATTTTGAGGAGGGGAAGTGATGACGTGGGTTAATATTCGCGAGAAACTATCAAAAGAAGAAATCGTTGAAGTAGCTTCTAAAGATGCTATTACTTCTACTCCTATAGATAACGTTGTCTTTGACGGGAAAGAAATTAAAAGATTAATTCGCAAAATAGATCCTTCGACAAAGCCAAAAAAAAAGAGAAGAGAAAATCCACAAGATGGATCGCTAAGAGATTTTATTAGTGACGATGAGAGAAAAATGTATATTGATGAATTTGGACCATATGGGATGGCTTTGATTAATGACTATGAGAGAGAATACTTTAGAACCCGCCGTGATCAAATCATAAACGAAGGAAATTTTGATTTAGACCCCGAGTTCGACATGTCTATTGTGATGATGGTAGTTATGGATGAAATTATTCAACAACGTTTTTTACAGGAAATGGCATCAAATCCCACAAACCAAGCTTTAAATAAACAGCTTACAGAGATTTATAAGAGATATAGAGAAAACCTCAAGACTCTCGATGCGACAAGAGAACAAAGAAATGCTTCTGGTGATAGAGAAAATCTTGACTCGTTGGCTCAAGCAGTTCTTATGCTTCATCGCAATAAAGAACAACGACTTAAAGAGATGGTTGAGTACCAGAAAGAAGAAGAAGAACTTTTGAAAAAAATAGCGCTTAAGGCTCCACCAGAGGTTGATTACTGGGATACAGAGGAAATTACACCTTCTAGTGATACTGATGAAGACTAGACCTAGTAAAGTAGATCTAGATATTTTACAAGATCTAGAGTGGATTGAGTTCTATAGAGAAAATCCTGTAATCGCTGCTGAGGATTTATTGATCAGAAATGGTAGACCACTTAAATTACCTCCACATCAGAGAATTATTCTTAATGATCTTTGGAAAGGAACACCCTTCGTTATGCTTATTCTTACTCGTGGTGGAGGTAAAACTGCTATAATTGCTGTTTACCTTGTGCTTAGAGGGTTACTTTACCCCCATGAAAGATTAGGGATTATCTCAGGCAACTTCCGACAAGCGAAAAAATGCTTTGAGGAAATTACTAGATTTTATAACGAATCACCCATTATGCAAGCATCAAGCAAACAACCTCCGACGCGAGGAAATGATCAACATGTTTGGTATGTAAAGAACGAATCTTTCGTAAAAGCTTTACCTATTGGCGATGGTAATGCAGTTAGAGGAGAACGCTTCTTCAAAATGTTTTTGGACGAATTCCCCCAAGTAGATGAAAAAGTGTTCAAAACAGTTCTCGTACCAATGCTTGCTACAAGAAAAGATCCTACAGCCCCTATGACAGCAGATGAAGAGGGGAACCAGTTGATTCTAGCATCATCTGCAACATGGCAATTTAGCTGGGCATACCCACTATATCTGGAATACAAACGTCTTCAAGCTAGTGGTGACAAATCATATTCCGTACATGAGTTTGATTGCGATGATGTAGGAGAGTTCTTAGACCCAAAAATTGTTGAGTACAGTAGACTACACTCTCCTAGAGAAATATTTCTCATGGAGTATAAACTGTTATGGCCCAGAGATTCATATGGATTCTTCCCAGCTTCATTGCTTAGTACGATTAAGAAGAAACATTGTCTAACAGAAGCCAAGGGAAAAGATGAGTGCCAATATGTTTTAGGCGTTGACCCTGCTAGAGAAAGTGACAATTTCGCTGTATGTGTTATTAGACTGAGCAGAAATGGTAATCGGGTTGTTTATGTAAATGGACGAAAAGGTCTTACATTTCCAGAGATGGCAGGAGAAATCCGCAGACTATGCAGAGAGTTTAATATAGTGCGTATTGCATTGGACTACGGTGGAGGTGGAACTTCTGTCAGGGACTTGATTGCTGAAGAGTCTGTTTGGGAGAACGAAAAGGGTGAATTAATAGAAGAAGAACCTATTCTATCCATTGATCCCAAAGATTCACCTGATAGGTATGGCAAAAGAATATTAGACTTAGTATACTTCTCACCTAAAGAAATTTACGAAATGAATATGAATCTCAAATCTGATATGGAGCATGGTCGTTTGATTATGCCATTGGAGCCAATTAAGGGTGATGAAGAATCAGAATTAATCTTTGAAGAAATGAAAAGTATGGAGAAAGAGATTGTATCTATTATCACAAAAACCACATCAACAGGTGTCATTCAGTTTGATACACCATCAAAACGAATGCAAAAAGATAGATATACCGCTCTAATGCTTGCAAATAAAGCGGCTAGAGACTTCAATTCGTTAGAAGAAAAAGAAGAAGATAGCTTCTCGTCATTAGCATGGGGAATGTTTGCTTAAAGGACGGTGAACTCTGTGGCAGATAAAAAAATTGCATTAGGTCAAGAGAATGAATTGCCAATGAAAGCCACACTGCACGATGATGGTACTGCCACAGTGGAGTTAGCTATCGGTAGCGCAGTTCCATGGCATCAAAAAGAAAGCAGTAGTATTTACTTTTCAGATACACCCTTGATGCGAACAGGTATAATCCCAAATGACTTTCATTCAATTATTCCTATTCTCCGTTGGTATTATACAAACGACGCTATGTTCGGAACAATCATTGATACTATGGTAGAACTAGCTATAGATAATACGATTAAAAACACAACGGATGATAAAAAAGTACAAGAGTTTTTTGATGGGATTGTTGAAACAAGCAATCTAAAAAAGGCTTGTCGTTGGATCATATTAGAGTATTTTCTTCTAAACAACGTTTTCACGTATCGCACTAGGCACGAAGGCACAGTTAAGTCTAGGAATGGCACAAAAGTTCCTCAGTATGAGTGGACGGTATTAAATCCAGAATACACTCATGTTACAGGCTCATTATTGTTTGGAGAGCCACAAATAACTTTAAAGCCAGACAATAGCTTAGATGATTTACTTAATGCAAGCGATAAAGGGATAATACCATCAATCCTCCCTAATGATATCAGGAAAAATTGGGGAAAGGATGCAATTCAATTAGATCCAGACAATGTTTACCATATAGGTAGACACAAACAACCATATCAAAGATATGCCCCTGTTACACTCAAAAGAGTATTACGTCCACTAAAAATGAAAGAAATTTACATGAAGATGGATATATCTACAGCTAATAGCGTGATAAATCAAATTGTAGTTTTTAAACTAGGAAGCGACAAGTTCCCTATTAGAGATCAGAGTGTGCTAGATAAGTTTAGTCAGATGATTACAACTAACAGTAAGGCTTATCAGTTAGTTTGGACTCATGCTTTAGAGATTGATTACGTCCGTGCTGATGCAGAGGCCCTTGATTCAAAAAAATATGATTTTGTCAATAGAGAGTTGTTGTATGGCTTTGCAGTACCGCCTACTCTTATTGGGCAATCTGCTGGGACAGGAAATAGCAACGCTTATTTGGCTGTTAAAGGTATGGTAGAGAGATTAGCATGGGCTAGAGAAGATTTAGAGGACTGGATAGAGAGAGAATACAGGATTATTGCTAAAGAAAATAATCTAAAAACATGGGCAAAACCGCATATAGGTAGCGTAAACCTGGAAGAAGAAAAGACGTTTAGACAAATTCTCCTCAGCCTTCACCAACACGGAGTACTTTCTGCCGAAACACTTCTTAGTGAGACTGGTTTCGATATCCTGACAGAAGTAGAGCGACTTAAACTCGAAAAAGAAATACGTGATTCAGAGGGTATACTTATTCCTTCATCTCCTTTCCAAAAGTCGAAATATGATTCTACTCCTGAGGGTGTTGCACCAGTGACAAGCCCAGGTAGACCATTAGACTCTCCAGATAGTGAAGATCGAGATAGTCGCGATCCTAACCCAAAGCCAATGGGGTCTGGAATGGTAATGGGGTCAGAAGAAGCAAAAAAATACCTTCTTGACGAAGCAGACTTGTATTTTTTGAAGATTTCAGCACTTTATGCGGTTTTAGAATCTAGAATTTTAGAGATCGCAAAAGAACAAGGAATAGATGAAAGCCTGGTTGCAGCTGCTATCTTTGCATTTTTCGAAGAAATGAAAAAGACAGGAGATGCAACATTTAGCAGAGTTAGTGAGACTTCATACATAGATGTACATAACCATACACCCGATAGCAACAGTTACAATGAATATTTAAACAAGGTTATTGAATGGAATGATATGTATCTCAAGAAGCTCTGTGACAGCTTAGAGGAACAGCTTCTCGAACTAACTTCTTTCGATGTGGACGATTACCTGCCACTTATAAATAAAGTGCTTGAAAAAGAACGATATCGTCTCAGGCTGTTTGCGACAGAAGGTGTAAAGAAAGCAAACACATCAGGAATTATCTCTAGCCATATAGATCTTGGTTACGATCAAGCTAGATGGATTTGTCAGTTTAGGAACCCATGTGAAGTATGTGTCGAAAGGCATGACCAAATATTTAGTATAGAAGATGTTTTTGAGATCTACCCTGCTCACATTCATTGTGAATGCGAGTTAGAATTTATAAATAGCCGATAACACCCGCGACTTCAGTCATGGGAGGTTCAAAAATAGCAGTCGCAACTGAGGAGCGGAGGAGGTGTTGATGTGACAAGGCAATTAGAGAGTGTATTCCTTAATGTAGCAAGCAAGACTGTTATTGCTAGTGAAGATATTGTAGATAGCAAATATGAAGGTCTTAAGCGACTGGCTGAGTTTAACCAGAATGCTGACTTGATGTTTATTAGTTTTATACTAAAACATGAGGGAGATAACGCCAATGGTGATTATTTCACTCGTGATGAGATAGAGGCAAGTTGGGCTACATATATCGGGAAGCCTATTACATGGGAACATAAACAACCGTTTATTGGACACATTACCGACGCTATTTTGGTCAAACCAGAAGAAGATGCCGAAGATCCCAGGTGGTATGTTGAGTGTGCTGGTGTTATTTGGAAAGCGAGATACCCAGAACAAGCAAAGGTTATTTCTGAAGGTGCCCTTGAAAAAGATGTAAGAATGAGTATGGAAGTATTTTTCTCTGATGCAGTATATGCTCACGGAGATTTGACAAACTTATATACAAAAGAGCAAAATCCTACTTTAGCCAAGTTTAAGGGCAGAAAATATCTTGGCAAGCCTGTATATAGGGTACTCATAGGTTGTCATGGTGCAGGCGTAGGTGTAGTTGCTAACCCCGCCGATGAAGATGCTATTTTCTTGAGTGTTGCTAACGAAGGAGAACAGCAAGAGCTTGTTACAGATCAGAATATTATTATTAATCACGAACTAAGCTCTGGCTATCTAGATCTAGAAAATATTAAGGAATACATAGAAAAGGAGGTTTTATGCATGGCAGATAAGGACCAGATCTTGGAACAGCAGGAGCTAGAAACCCAAGACGCTACTTCAGAAGATAATATTACAGAAGAAGAAGCTGTCGAAGCTGAAGCTAATTCTGAAACTGAAGAGGTTCAAGAGACAGAAGAAGACGTTTCTGAAACCGAACAAGAAGAAGTCGAAGTTGAGGATGAGGATGCCGAAACTAAAACTGAGGCAGAAGTCGAAACAGACGAAGAAGAGGAAGTAGAGGATACCCAAGAAGAAGAGCAAGAAGAACAAGCCAAGGAAGAGGCAGAGGAAACAGAAGCAGAAGCATCTCTTGTAGAAGAATTTTTAGATAAGAGACTACGAGACTCTGCATTTTATGAGGTTTTCGATGTTCTTCGAGGAGCTATTAGGAACCACATGTGGGACTTTGCTGATCATAAGATTGATAAAGCTGAGTTTGAGGGTAAAGTCCAAGAAGAGCTTAATGACTTTGTTGGAATTTTAAGTGGGCTATTGCCAGCTATTCTAACTGACTGGGGTGTGATTGCCGAAGCCAGTGCCATAAAAGAACTGAAAGACCAATTAGCAACCGTAAAACAAGAACTATCCGATGTGCAAACAGAATACAACACGTATAAAGAACAGGTAGAAAGCGAAAAAGCAGAAGCTACCAAAGAAGCTCTTGCAAAGAAGAGAGTATCTGAAATCCTTGAAGCAGGCGTAGAATTATCTGAAGCTTCTAGAAATAAGTTATTTGTGCGATTTAGAGAAATGGACGAAGAATCCTATGTAGAATTCAGAGATCTTCTTATCGAAACTGCTAGTATCTCTACAAAAGAGCAAGAGCAAGAAGAAAAAGAAGTAGAAGAAGAAGTAACAACTGCATCTGTAATTCCTAACCTAGAAGAAACAACCGCTTCAAGAGACAGAAAGAGTATTTTTGAGAAAATGTGGAGTATTAGCCTAAATGGAGGTGAAAAATAATAATGCTAAAAGCTATTTTTGAACCATATTACATTGACATCTTCCACAAGTTTGGAGAAGTAACTTCAAAAATCCCTGCTGGCACTATTTTAATGAAAGATACTACTAACGCTGAGTATGTAAAGGTATCGGATGGAACAGACTTCTGGGGTGTTTTATCTCAAGACTTATATCCAGATCCAGGAAGTGAGTACATCAAGCCTTACAACGATCATAGAGCATATTCTGGCGATCGAGTAGGTATTTATCATAAGGGTATGTTTGAAACCGATCAATTTGTTGTGTCTTATGAGGTAGCCGAAGGTTCTGGTGTAGTAGGAGGAGTTGAAGTGTCTATCACAGGAAAAGCTGACGAAGCCTATCATAATGTAGAAGTTGTATTTAAAGGAGGAGGATCTAGCGATGCTGCCGCTTGGAATGAAGGAGTTTTGACTATTACCCTCCGAGATGCAGGAACATACACAAAAGCAGACATCGATACTTTGATTACTCGTGCTACTGGTACTGCTCCTGAAGGCGTAATAACTCTAACAGTTGATTTCGAAGGCAATTTAGCAGGGGAAGCGTTGGCTGGTGAAGAGATTGTACTCAAATGCGTATTCGTAGAGATTCCTTATGTACCAGGTGCAGACCTGTATGTTACTAGC
>CZCB01002766.1_pt1 | contig 10004 bp, 7 predicted proteins | sample 591991 | NCBI WGS metagenome assembly CZCB01 (sample SAMEA3556809, study PRJEB10932) | anaerobic digester metagenome | reverse complement strand
GTTCAGCAATTATTAAAGCCACAACTCCCAAAATACCTAAAAAAGCCAGCCCGGTCAAATGGGAAACCCTGGCCCCTGCCGCTATAAATATGCAGAAAACCGTCCCGGCCACAGCAACGGTGGTGCCCAAATCCGGTTGTTTTGACAATAAAAAAGCAACTAAACCTAAAATCAATAGATAGGATAAAAAACCTTTAGGTTTTTTTATGTATTCCGGGTCTAAACTGATTGCCCTGGCAAAAAAGAAAACAACCGCCAATTTAACAATCTCTGAAGGGCTAAAGGTTAAGGAACCGACACCCAGCCAACGGGTAGAACCTTTAACTTTAATACCTACACCGGGGATTAAGACTAAAATTAATAGACCCAAGGTTATTATAAAACCCGGAACAATAAACCGTTTGGTTTTGTAATAGTTAATATGCATTGTAAAAAACATAGCGACAATGCCCAAACTGGCCCAGATCAACTGTCTTTTTAAGAAATAAAAAGGGTCATCATAATGAAGCATGGCATGATAGGAACTGGAACTTAAAACCATAACAATACCAATGCTTAACAAAAGGAAGGTAGTTAAAAAAAGTATGATATCAGGTTGCTTTTTTTTCAAACCCCACCAGTCACCTCCTTAAGCTATGAACCAATTCTTTAAAAACATCCCCTCGTTCTTCAAAACTTTTGAACATATCCCAACTGGCACAGGCCGGAGATAATAATACGATATCACCTTTTTCCGCCAACTCATTGGCCTTATAGACCGCCTCTTGAAATGTATTAACCTCATGGTAACTGTCATACCCTATCTCCGTTACGGCTTTTTTAATTTCCGGGGCAGCCTGCCCTACCAAAACTAATGCTTTTACTTTTTCCTTAATTTTAAGAGCGAATTCCGAAAAATCACTGCCTTTATTTTTGCCGCCGGCTATTAAAATAATAGGCTCTGAATAGGCCTCAATAGCCTTTATACTGGCATCAGGGTTAGTGCCTTTTGAGTCATTAATAAATTTTACTCCCTCAATTTCAGCTACAAATTCTAAACGGTGGGCTACACCCTTAAAGCTAATTAAAGTGGCTTTAATTTGTTCCGGTTCTAAACCCAAAATGTATCCTGCCGCTACAGCCGCCATTACGTTTTCTAAATTGTGGTTGCCTTTCAGGAAAATATCTTCCCTTTCCACAATAGGTACAGGACCTTCGCCAATATCAATGACTACCTGCCCATTTAATAAATATACCCCTTCTTCTAACTTATTCCGACAACTGAAAAATATCACCTGACTTTTTGCTCGATAAGCTAAATCTTTAACCAAGGGATCATCGTAATTAAGAATTAAAATGTCTTCCTCACTTTGATTGGCGAAAATTTTAGCTTTCGCCTCCCGGTAAGCATCCATACTACCATGCCAGTCCAAATGGTCCGGGGTAATATTAATAATAATTGCAACCCTAGGCTTAAAAGTCTTAGTTGTTGCCAATTGAAAACTGCTGACTTCTGCTACAATTAAATCCTGGGGACCGTATTTTTCCACCTGGCTAATTAAGGGTAAGCCAATGTTTCCACCTATAAATACCCTCCGATTGGCATCTAAAAAAAGTTGTCCGGTCAAAGCTGTAGTTGTAGTTTTACCATTTGTACCTGTAACAGCAATGAAAGGAGTACGGGCAAATTGAAAAGCCAATTCCAGCTCACTGATAATGGGAATATTGAGTTCGGCCGCTTCCACTAAAGGCGGAACAGACAAGGGTATACCTGGACTGACTATAATTAGTTGAGGAGAGAGAGATTTTATATCCGGGTGTTTACCCCAAATAGTGTTGATTCCCAGGGGTTTAACCTCTTCTTCAATTCCTTGCATTTCCGAAAAAGTTTTTATATCTGATAAGATTACCTCTGCGCCGTGTTCCTTTAAAAATTTACTGGCAGCTACACCGCTTTTAGCCGCCCCTAAAACCAAGACCCTACGTCCTGAAACATCCATTTATATCAAACCCCCTATGTTAGTGGCTAGTGGCTAGTTTTTTTGTGGCTGGTCCTTAAGTAACTATAAAATCATTTTTTCCTAGCCACTAATAACTAGCCACTAAATACCTAAAGTTGGAATGTTAAATTATAAACCAATAAAGCTAAAATAACCATGCAGGCGGCGACAAACCAAAAGGTAAAGACTACTCTTTGTTCCGACCAGCCTTTTAATTCAAAATGGTGATGAATAGGGCTCATCAAAAAAACCCTTTGCCCGGTTAACTTAAAAGAGATAACTTGAATAATTACCGAAAGGGCCTCTATAACATAAATTCCCCCTAAAATAACTAATAACAGTTCAGTTTTGGTAATTACAGCCAGAGCAGCAATTGCTCCCCCCAGGGCCAAAGAGCCCGTATCACCCATAAAAACCTTAGCCGGATGGATATTAAAAAAAAGAAAACCTAAACAACTTCCTACCAAAGCGGTACTAAAGATAGTGATACTGTATAGATCCTGGTTTAAACCGATTAAAACATAGCCTAAGGCTACAAATAAAGTTATTCCCGCTGCTAAACCATCCAAACCGTCGGTTAAATTAACTGCATTAGTAGTACCTACGGCCACTAAAATAACAAAAGGTATGTAGGCCCAGCCTAAATCCCAACTGCTTCCTAAAAGGGGAATAATTAAATCTGTACCCCGGTCTAAATAATTAATGGCAGTCCAAGCCAGGATTGTGGACAAAATAAATTGACCTGCCAGCTTATCCCGGGCCTTTAGTCCTAAAGATCTCCTTTTGACAATTTTTATATAATCATCAATAAATCCAATAAGTCCATAACCCAGGGTAAATATCAGTAAAGTATAAATAACTAAACTATCATGAACAATGATTAATGTACCTAAAGTTAAACTGAAAAAAAACATTACCCCACCCATAGTAGGAGTACCTTGTTTTTTCAAATGGCGTTTAGGTCCGTCATCACGGACGCTCTGTCCAAATTTTAATCTTCGCAAAGCCGGGATTAAAAAAGGTCCTATTATTAAACAAACTACAGTACTGATAATAAAAGTCGTTAACAAATCTTTCATGCCTGTCACCTCATAAGTTCATTCACTATTTCCTCCATCTGCATACCGCGACTGCCTTTAACTAATACTACATCCCCTTTATTAAGATATCCTTTTAATATCCTGGCAGTGTCCTCATTATTTGCTGCAAAAACCACCTTTTGAGGATCCAAACCTGCCTCAATAGCCCCTTGACCGATAAGTTTACCTAAATTGCCCACTGCTACCAGTAGATCTACCTTTTCCCGGCAAGCTATTTGTCCCATTAATTTATGGCCTTCTTCTTCATAAATACCTAATTCATACATATCTCCCAAGACTGCAATTTTCCGCGTCCCGGAAAAGTGCGCCAGTGTTTTTAAGGAAGCCGCCATAGAAGTAGGATTAGCATTATATGTATCATTAAGAATTTTTACACCTATGTCGTTTTCCAGTATTTCTAAACGCATACCCGTTAATTGGGCCTGTCTTAATCCTCTTTTTATATGTTCCCAACCAACCCCCAAAGTCCTGGCAATACCTATACCGGCTAAAGCGTTTAAAATATTATGTTCTCCGGGGATATTTACTGTTATTTCTTCCTCTTCCTCATTGATAATTACAGTAAATTTACTGCCTTCTTCCCCTAAATACTGAATATTTTTGGCCCGAATATCCGCTTCTTCTCTTAATCCAAACCAGAGCACTTGGCCTTGAAAATTTTTTAGCCAGGGCTTTAATAAACTTTGCGCATCAATATTTAAAACCACTGTACCTTGAGGAGGAAGGTATTCTAATAATTCCGCCTTTGCTTGGGCAATTTTCTCTTGAGAGCCTAAAAGTTCTGCATGAACTTGCCCAATATTGGTAATTACCCCTAGAGTAGGTTGAGCTATCTCACAGAGAAAAGAAATCTGTCCTAGCCCCCGCATCCCCATTTCCAAAACTGCCGCTTCATGTTCCCTATTTAATTTACATAAAGTTAAAGGTAAACCCAGCTCATTATTATAGTTGCCTTCCGTTTTCAGACAATTATAGGTCTGACTTAAAATACTAAAGATTAAATCCTTAGTAGTAGTTTTACCGGTACTTCCTGTAATGGCTACTACCGGAATATTTGTGTTTTGTCTGACTAATTTAGCTAAATCTTGTAGTAACTTAAGGGGATTGCGACAAATGATTAAATTTTTGTCTTCCGGAGCCTTCACCAGGTTTACATCAGAAATTACCGCTCCCACAGCACCTTTAGCTAACGCTTCATCAATAAACTCATGGCCATCGACCTTTTCCCCCGGCAAAGCAAAAAATAAATCACCTTTTTGTACCCGGCGACTGTCAATAGCAACACCGGAAGCTTTGACTTCAGAATTGCCTTGATACCCGGCTCCTAAAATTTTCGCCAGGTTTTGTAATGATATATCTAGCATCATTGACACTCCTTAATTAGTGACTAGTGACTGGTGACTAGTAACTAGTTTATATGACTGGTTGTTAGCGGCTGGTGGCTAGAAACTCGCCCACTCGCCCACTGACATGCAGATTATCTATATATCCTTAACTTCTACGCCGAAGGGAGCTTAAGATTTCCTCCGCAACCTGTTTATCATCAAAAGGATACTTTTTGCCTTTGATTTCTTGGTAAGTTTCGTGTCCTTTCCCGGCAATTATAACTATATCTCCTTTTTCAGCTAAATTTAAAGCTTCTGTAATAGCCTGTCGGCGGTCTACCACCACCCGATAATTTTCAAAAGAAATTTCTTTTAAGCCGGATAAAATATCTTCAATTATGGCTTCCGGTTCTTCGTTCCGTGGGTTATCTGAAGTTATTATACAAAAATCACTGTATCGGGCGGCTGCTTTACCCATTAAAGGACGTTTAGTTCTATCCCGATTGCCACCACAGCCAAAAACCGTAATAATTCTTCTTTGGGCAAACTCCCGGGCAGTAGCAAGGATATTCTCCAGGCTATCAGGAGTATGAGCATAATCGACTATTACCGTAATATCACCACTTCCTTCTACCAATTGAAAACGTCCCGGAATTCCTGTTACCTTTTCCAAACTGGCTATCCCTTTTTCTAAAGGTATACCTAAAGCATGAACGGCGGCTAATGCGGCTAAAGAATTATAAACATTAAACTTACCTGTTAATTTAAGATTAATCATCCTGTCATCAACCAAAAAGCTAACGCCTATAGGTGTAATTTTAATCTGGTCAGCTCGGAAAAAGGCACCTTGTTCTATTCCGTAAGAAATTGTTTTTACCTTAATTTCTTTTAATAATCTCTTTCCCCACAAGTCATCAGTATTGACAATAGCATATTTATCCCCTGGCTTTACATTATGGGGTGAATCCAACCCTAAAAAAAGCTTGGCTTTTGCCTGGTAGTAATCCTCCATAGATTTATGATAATCCAAGTGGTCTTGGGTCAAATTCGTAAATACCGCTAAGTCAAATTCACTTCCGGTTACTCTATGGAGATCCAAGGCATGGGAACTTACTTCCATAACCACATGAGTAACCCCTTCTTCCGTCATTTCCCTGAACAACTTTTGCAAATCTAAAGATTCGGGAGTTGTTCTTTCCCCGGGCAGAATCCGGGAACCTATGCGATTATGAATAGTACCGATTAAACCTACTTTATAACCTGCATCTTCCAAAATCCTGGCTATTAGATTAGTCGTAGTTGTTTTACCATTTGTGCCGGTAACGCCGATTAAAGTAAATTTTCGGGAAGGATAATCAAAAAAAGCCGCGCTTAATTGGGCTAACGATAACCGGCTATCGGAAACCAATATCCAGGGGTATCTATCGGTACAATAAGTTTCATCCTCTAAGACGACGGCCACGGCACCGTTTTCTAAAGCATTTTCAATGTACTGGTGCCCATCTGTTTGAAACCCTTTAATGGCCACAAACAAGTCACCTTGAACAACTTCCCGCGAATCATATTTAATTCCCTTTATTCTTAAATCTTTTACCTGTGAAACTGCTTTTTTTTCTATGCTCTCCAGTAAATTCTCTAAAAGCATAAATTTCCCCTTTCTCCAGACGACCTGTACCTTTATAGTATAGCCCAGCTAGGAAAGTATTAAAATAATAAGTATCTATAAAAAATCTAACACCTAATTTGATAAAAGTCTGGGAAAATCCCAGACTTTGAATGATCCTTTTTAAAGTTGGCGCCGGTATGAAAAAGATAAGTCAAGGACTTATTGTCTCTAAAATAGTATCGTCTTTACCGGGTGAAGTAAACTGAACCCTGACCGTACTGCCTTTCATAACTCTCACTCCGGGTGCCGGGTCCTGTAAAGAGGCTAAACCACTTCCTTGGGGAGCCATTTTTAAACCCAGTTCAGTCAAAATAGTATGAGCTTCCTTGATAGTTGTACCTTTTAAATCGGGAATTACTACTTGATCAGATTCTTCATCCTGTGTATACAAGATAACTGTACTGCCCTTAACTAATTCGGTGCCAACAGGAGGTAGCTGGGTTATTACCAGATCACCTTCACCTTCAATTTTAGCCTTAAGCCCTACAGACTTCAATTTTTTTTCTGCATTTTCAACTGTCTCTTGTTTTACGTCTGGTACAATAACCTTCTCAATTTTTTCTTTTTTATCTTCACTGCTCACTTGAGGAGGGATCTGTAAATACCGCAAGGTATCTAAAACTATATTTCTAAAAACAGGGGCGGCCACGGTACCTCCATAATAGATTCCTTTAGGTGAGTCTACCACAACCAGCACCGCTATCCGCGGGTCATCGGCAGGAGCAAAACCGGCAAAAGAAGCTATATATTCGGTGGTTGAATAACCTCCGCCCGGTAATATTTTCTGAGCGGTTCCCGTTTTTCCTGCCACCTTATAGCCTTCTATCTGAGCATTTCTCCCTGTGCCTTCACTTACAACCGATTCTAATATTTCCCGAACTTGGGTAGAAGTTTCTTTGGAAATAATCTGATTAATGGGTTCAGGTTCAATTTTTTTAATTAAATTTCCTTCCAGATCTCTGATTTCTTTTACTATTTGAGGTTTCATTAACCAACCGTCATTGGCGACAGCCGCTAAAGCCCTAACCAGTTGCAAAGGAGTAACCGCATTGGCCTGCCCAATAGACATACTGGCCAAATCGATTTCTTTAGCTCTGGATTTATTAACAATAATACCTGTAGCTTCTCCAGGCAAATCAATTCCCGTCTTCTGACCAAAACCAAAACCGTTTAAATATTTATAAAATAAGTCCTGACCTAAACGCAAACCTACAGTAACAAAAACCGGGTTGCAGGAGTTCTGTACACCTTCCACAAAAGACTGGCTGCCATGGGGGTTACGAGTCCAGCACTTGATAGTTTCTTTACCGACTTTGATATAGCCGGGGTCATAAAAACGATCCGTAGGTTTGACTACTTTTTCTTCTATAGCTGCAGCGGTTACTACAGTCTTAAAAGTGGAGCCAGGTTCGTACGCGTCAGAAATGGCAAAATTACGCCAAACTTCTTGGGCATAATCAGCATAATTATTAGGATCAAAAGTTGGCCGGTTGGCCATGGCTAAAATTTCGCCGGTTTTAACATCCATTACTATTATAGATGCTTTTTTAGCCTGTCTTTCTTTCATTAACTGGTCAATTTCCCGCTCCACTATATACTGAATGGTCTCATCGATAGTTAAATAAATACTGTGACCGTCTACGGGTGGTATGTACTGATGCATTGCATTTGGTATTTCCCGGCCGGCAGCATCATACTCAATCATGATTTTACCGGAAACACCACGGAGTTCTTTGTCATAAGCTAATTCAATGCCGTTTAATCCCTGGTTGTCAATACCGGCAAAACCTAAAATATGAGCCGCTAATTCACCTTTGGGATAATACCTTTGGTTTTCTTCTACAAAATTAATTCCGGGTAAATTCAGCTCTTTTAATTGTTTTATTTTCTCATCAGGTACTCTTCTTTTTATCCATTCAAAAGCTATTTTTTTGTTCATTTTCTCGATGAGTTTATCCTTATCCAGTTCCAGCACTTCAGCAAGCTTTTCCGCAATTTCTTCAACCCTACCTGAACTTCTCACCTGCGAAGGTACAGCATAAACAGATTCGGTGCTAACACTTATAGCCAAAGGACTTCCATTCCGGTCATAAATAATGCCTCGTTTAGCCTTTATGTCGATATTGCGTAATCGACTGTCAATGGCTTTAGCTTGCAATTCTTTTCCTTGAATTAATTGAATCCAAGCTAACCTGACCACCAAAAGGCTTAAAAACAAGGCTACCATTAGAAAAATAAAACTGATTCTTTTTTTCATAGAAATGCTAACCAAACTATTCCACCCCTAGTCTTATCTCTTCTCCTTTAGGTAATAATGAAAAAAATCCTCAACAGTTCCTAACCAGGTATTAGTAGGTACATCATTATTATTATTATTTTCCTTTTTTTCTTTTGATTCAGGGATAAATCCCGCAATCTGTACTTGATCCTGTTTTGGTTTTTCTGAATCTTTAGAAGGATAGACATAGTAAATATTTTCGGGGTCAATCATACCTAATTGGTTTAAGGCAATTTCCTCTATCTTATCTAATGAGGCTTCTGCGGAAATTTGTAACTTTAACTTTTCATTTTCTTCTTGTAATTTTGCTATTTCATTATTTAATTGAAAAATGCGAAACCCCAAAAAGTTTAACCAGGCGTGTTGAGCAACCAAACTTATACCAATTAAAAACAATATGAAAATAACGGACATAACCGGTGAAACCTTAAACAGCCAAAAAGATTTTTTGGGAGATCTCTTCGAGGAGGTTTTAACCTTGGGAGTAGACGCAGGTGAAGTAGGCACAGGTTGACTATAGCTATAGTCAGGAATATAATCTGTACCTGCAGCTTTTTTTCTAGCCATTACCAAAGTATTCAACCTCCTTTACTTTTAGAACACTTAGTTAGCATTTAAAGACTAATTAGATTATCTTGACCGCTGCACGAAATTTGGCACTTCTGGCCCGGGGGTTTTCCCGTAGTTCTAATGATGAGGCGGTCACCGGTTTGCGGGTTAATATTTTAACGATTTGTTTTTTATTGCACTGACAGATTGGTAACTCCGGTGGACAAACACATTTTAAAGACCAGTACTTGAATTTTTCCTTTACAATACGATCTTCCAAAGAGTGAAAAGAAATAACACCTATTCTCCCTCCCTCTTTCAGACACATGACGGCTTTCTCTAAAGTTTCTTCTAATATTTCCAGTTCTCTATTTACCGCAATCCGAATAGCCTGAAAAGTTCGTTTAGCCGGGTGAGGTCCTTCCTTTCTGGCTCCGGCCGGAATAGCAGCCTTAATAATTTTTACTAATTCTCCGGTAGTTTCAATACTTTTTTCCTGACGTGCCTGGACTATAAACTCTGCTATCCTTTGGGCCCACCTTTCCTCACCGTATTCTTTGATAATTTTCGCCAACATCTCCTGAGAGTAGGAATTTACCAGATCTTTCGCCGTAAAAGGATTTTCACGATTCATACGCATGTCTAAAGGCGCATCCTGCATATAACTAAAGCCACGTTCCTTCTCATCTAATTGATGAGAGGAGACGCCTAAATCGAAAAGGATTCCATCTGCTCCGCTAGGAATGTACTCTCTTATGATTTCATCTAGCCGTTCATAATTACTATGGACGAAAATAACATTATCCTGAAAATCTGCTAAGTTTTCTTTAGCTGCACGAAGTGCATTAGCATCCTGGTCTATACCTATTAAATAGCCATCAGGGATAATTCTTTTTAAAATTTCCCGGCTGTGCCCTCCTTTTCCTAAAGTACAATCCACAAAAACCTCTCCGGGCTGAGGATTAAGAATATCTATTACTTCTTTGATAAGCACAGGCACATGTTCAAAATTCATAGTATCACTCTTCCTACTAGTGGCTAGTGGCTTGTATTGCGACCTTCAGTCGCAAGGTTAAGGTTAAGGTTAAGTCTTGGTTAATTTTGGGG
>CZCB01017001.1_pt1 | contig 10023 bp, 12 predicted proteins | sample 591991 | NCBI WGS metagenome assembly CZCB01 (sample SAMEA3556809, study PRJEB10932) | anaerobic digester metagenome | reverse complement strand
TGGGCTGACGTATCCGCATTGCGCCAAGCGGCTGAAGCGTGGCGGCCGGTGGCAAACCGTCTTGCGCTGATCGAAGGGACAAGCCGGTTAACGATGGCGCAGGTGCGGGCGAAGGCCCTTCAAGCCATGAACCGGCATAAGGCCGACAGGTGCCTAGTGATTGTTGACTACCTGCAGTTATGGGCGAAGGCGAACGAGGAGCTGCGGGGCTTGCAAAGTGTGCGGGAGCGCGTGGAGGCCTTAGGAAGCCAACTGCGGGAGCTGGCGACACGTCTACATAGCCCGGTGCTGGCCCTTGCATCACAGAACCGGGCGCAAGGCGCTTACGGTAGCGGGGGAGGCGCTGCGAACCTGGATTCACTCAAAGAGAGTGGCGACTTAGAGTATACGGCCGATGCTGTACTTTTCTTGACTCAAGCGAAGGAGCGCCAGGCGACACCTCCGGCCCGAGCGGTAGACCTCACCCTAGCTAAGAACCGTAACGGCGATATAGGCAAAGTGGAGCTGATCTTTCGGCCCGACATCGGAGACTTTCGGCCCTATATCAAAGACTTTGAAGGAGTGGCCCGCCGGTGATACCGCAAGGCTACGGTGCAAACGAAAACCTGACCCTGACCGAAGCCGAGATAAGCGCTTGCCGACCTGTAAACGGCGAAGGCGGGAACGTAATAAGAGCCTTCTGCCCGTTTCACGGATCGGACAAGCAACGAAGCCTGCGGATCGACCGGAAAACCGGCCGCTTTAACTGCTTCGCCTGCGGTGCATGGGGATACACAGAAGAGGCGCGCCGGAGGTGGCAAGAAAAACGTGCGCCAGGAGGCCACAGGAGGCCGCAGGACGGCCGGAGGCACTCAAGCAAGGGTAAAATCCCTTCGACGTACACACGACCCCTTAGAAAGCCTGAGAAAGCGCCGAAACCTTCGAGGGACGATCTACCGGACCTGTTGCGGACCTATCAGAAAGCCTTGCCGGGAAGCCTGGGCGAAGAGTACCTAAAGCGGAGAGGCATACCCTTGGAAGTCGCGCAGAGGTGCGGCGTGGGATACGCTGCGCCGGGAACGTGGGCGCACCAAGTACGAGACTGGAAGTGGGGGCGGCTGGTGTTCCCTCATACTGACCCGAGCGGCCGCCTGGTGAACCTCTACGGCCGTGCTGTCGGATCGGCCGAGAAGGTGCCTAAGAGCAAGCGACACGACCATTTGCCGGGTGATAAAGGTTACTTCAATGCGGCGGCCCTCAAAGCGGGAGAGGGACCGCTTTTTGTGTGTGAAGGGGGCTTTAACGCCCTCTCTCTTATCGCAGCAGGTTACGGCCGAGCGGTAGCCATTTACGGTGTGGACGGCTGGCGCTGGGAATGGGCGCGAAACGTTCGGCAGATTGTCTTTGCAATGGACGCAGACGAAGCGGGCGGGAAGTGGAAAGAGCTGGCCCGGCAGGCGCTTCTAAGGGGCAAGAAGGTGGCTTTCTTACCGGCTGAGGCCTACGGGGGGTACAAGGACGTAAACGAAGCCTGGGCGGCCGGTGTGCTGCAGGTGGGCGAATGGCCGGGCGACAAGGAACAAGAGGCGACCAAAGGCGACGGCTGGGAGCTGATCGACAGTGAAACACTGGGGGAGCGTATTGTCTTAGCGAAAGACGACGAAGCGGCGAAACGAGCGCCTGAGGGGTATGTCGTCTATACCGCAAAGGAGATACACCTTTTGAGCGGCTGCAGCCCGGAGGCCTTGCGCCAGGTACACGAAGCGAAGCGCCTTATATCTGGTGTGCTGGTGGAGGTTTTCGAGAGAGAAACACTTGAAAAAGACGAAGGTTTCACGCGCGTGTAGAGGAGACACCCCCCCTTTTCATCGAGTGGAAACCTAAGCGACAGGGACCGGAGGCGGGAACCCTTTCCAATAGCGGCGGCAGGTGTAGAACTTTTTCCCCTCTCTCTCCCCCCCTTCACTTGCCCTTAACCCAGGAGCCAAGGACCGAAGGGGGCACCTCCGAAAACCCCGGAACGTCTCGCGCGTGACCGGGGGGTAGACCGAATATGCACTGAGTTGACCCCTAAAAAAGACGTTAGAAAACGCACCTTTTGGGAACGGGTGTGAAACGCCTTTGTAGAGCGTCTTAGAGGTGCGAAAGTGGGGGGTAAAAGGGTGTAATTTCCCTAATGATTTCGGGAAAAACGAAACAACCCTCATGTAAGGTGAAGGCGCACCCCATGCAAGAGGTTATTTCGCGAAACAACCCCGTGACAGGAGGCGAAGACATGGGCGGCCCTGGCTCTGGACACTGGTATAGATTGAGCAAAAAGGACACGGTAGAAGGCTATCGGCGCTTAGACGTGCGGCGCTGGCAGCGTGACGGACTCCTAAAGCCCGGCACGCGCTTCTCTTGGGGCTGGTGGCGAGAGAGCGAACAGGTGGCGTCTATCATGGTGCAGACCGACCAAGACAGGGTTACACTCGAATACCGTTACCGGCGCGAAGGCGAGGAATGGCAGGACATCAAGGAGCCTGTTCCCCTGACCTGGACGCCTTGCAACTACGGAGGAGCGCGGCCCTGGTTTATCTGCCCTGGCGCTACGTGCGGCCGAAGGGTGGCGATCCTGTACGGCGTAGGCCGCTACTTCCTACGTCGTCACTGTTACGGTTTAGGGTATGAGAGCCAACGAGAAGACCGTGCAGACCGGCTGAGAAACAAAGCGCAGGCGATACGAAGGAAGCTAGGCGGGAGCGCCAACCTAAACGCACCTTTCCCTGAGAAGCCCAAGGGGATGCACTGGAAGACTTACTGGCGGTTGCGCCGGGAAGCACAAGAGGCTGAACATGCTTCCTTTATCGCATTAGCCGAGCGTTTGAATCTGCTAACCGAGAGGATGGAAAAAATATAAGCAGCCTCGGGATGATGAGGCCCAAGGCTGCTTCTCTTATGCCAGTGTCCCAATGAGGGACCGACATCCCGGTTGGGATGGCTGGCTGATACCCTATATATATTCTATCGTCAAAGTCAAAAAAATTCCTTCCCCATTTTTAGGGGAGGGGAAAACGGATGGCGGAGGGGAGAGGAATCGAACCTACCCGGTCATCACTCCGGGCCCAAGACTAGGTATCAGCCAGTCCACACCAGCCAGGTGTCGGCCCCCCCTCCATATCCTCCGGATCGCCTTACAACGATCTTGTTTGCTTCCTAGTTTGGGGTGTGATGTGGAGGGACTGGCTAAACTTCCCATCTGAGAAGATCTTAAACGAGGCCTATCCAAGTGTCAAGCAACGCTTTTAAAGCCCAACACGCCGGGGCAATTTATCCTGGCGTGTTGGGCTAATCTCTAATTAATCAACGCCGAATAAATCTTGACTACGGTATCATTGTCAGCATACTTCGGTACCAAAAAATCAATGATCGCCTGTCGATCTTCTTTCGCCATCAGTGATGCAATCAATGAATCGGCAAATCGGTTAAGAGGTCGTAAAAACATATCCAACGCCTCTGAACCTAACAAAATCACCATGCTGTAATTCGTATAGACATAATCGATATTTTTTAATTCATCTTTGGATTCGGCAAGGTAATATTGAGCAATAGCAATAAACTCGACCACCACCTCATGAATCTCCTCACCGGCTTCTTCTACCATACGCCTAGCCACTGACGGCTCTACCGAATAGCGGCGAAAATCCGCGAGAAAATCGAGAAAGGCATTAATCCAATACGCTTGCTCTGTAATCGATGATATGTTTGCCTTATAAAAGGCCCGCATGTCTTTGAAGAAGGCCACCGGGTCGGGTACCCCGTCCTCCCCGATATGGGCTTCCGGATACGATTCTAGGATCTTCGCCTGGATCGAGCGTTTATGGTATCGGTTCTGCTGATAAACAAACTGACGATCCCCAATTTCATCAAGCAATGTCCGAAAGAAGTCGAACCGCTCCCGATCCTGATACCCCAGCTTTTCCAAGCCGACGCGCCATTCAAATACTTGTGCCGCTTCTGCTGAATCAAATTCAGCCCTTGGATTGGACGCGATCCAGGCTTCCATCGCTTGGATCATTTCCTCATAGGGGGTTGCCGCGTGAACTCTTCCCGATGCTTGTCCCAGCATCATCGCAATTAATGCCAATAAGCCTAATGCTTTCGCCCAATATCTCATCCGTGAAAACCTCCAGCCGAACTTAAATCGCATCCAAGCTCAACGAAAGCAAATCAAAACTCCTTTGTGATTTGCTTGGCCGACACCTGACCCGCTAATTCAGGTTCCCATTCCTCCGACTTAAGCGGCCCGGTCGGTCCCTTCTCAACCACCGATGCCTTTTTCAAGAATAGACCCAGTACCAACGCACCGACCATAACCACAAACCAAAGGGTGGCCAGCATCCCGATCCCCAGGGCGGCCCCCAGGACATACCCCGCCTGCTCATATTCATTGCCGGCGATCGGTGCGCCCGCACCCATATTAACCATCGCGCCGATACCAACCACGGCCATAAACAAAGTCCACAGCAGGGCGAAATTTTTAAGGACATTCCACCCTTTACCGCCTTCCCGTATCTCGCCCTCTTTGAGATTGCGGACAGCCAAATAGTACGGGAACACAATTATGAGTAGGAGGAACACCCCTAGCCCCCACCAAAACCCTTTCATCTTTCTCGACCTGGCATCAATTAACGTCCAAACCCCAAACGCACCCGAAATTAGCCATTCCATTCCATTCCTTAATCTAGCCCCCTTTGACTATTTGCATAGTTTTCTATTTCCTGTTGACTGCGACACCTCCCCCCACATCACAAGTCGGAAGCTTCAAAGCCCGACTTGTGCGGCCGCATTGTCTTGGAACATGGACCCTTCACGAATGTAGCGGCGAACCGTGGTAAGGCTTTTGTGCCCTGTCTGCCTCATAATAGCCCGCTCTGAGACGCCGCGGGAAGCTGCTTCGGTGGCGAACCCGGCCCGGAGACTATGGCCCGCATAGTCTGCCGGATCGAGGCCGACCGCTTTAGCCGACCGCTTCACAATTCGAGCGACCGCTTTATCAGAAAGGCGCTTTGGCTGAATGTGGCCGTGCCGGTTAATCGGCCGGAAGAGTGGCCCGGATTCGATGCCCGACACCTCTATCCATTCCTGCAAAGCCCGGACAGGACACGTAAGGGGATTCGACCCGTAGGGAATACCGAAGCGTGCGCCCTGACCCTCCTGATCCGTCTTCGAGCGCCCCAGCGTGACGATAAGCCCTTCTTTGCTAAACTCCACGTCTTCCACGTCCAAGCCGACCAACTCTGACCGGCGAAAAGCCTTCGCAAACCCTACAACCAAGAGCGCCCTGTCTCGAATCCCTAGAAGGCTATCCGGCAAGGCCTCGACCATACGGCGCAAATCATCGGTGCGAAGCGCCGCCTTGCCCTTCTGAGCGGTGCCATGCTTGCGGCGTATGCCTGCCATGACTGAGCGCACGACATGGCTTTGTGTGGGGCTTTCGTATTCGTGCGCCTGGTGGAGCTGACTAATGGCGCTGATCCGACGCTGCAGGGTGGCCGCCTTGTAGCCCTTCACGGTAGCAAGGTGCGTGAGGTAGTCGGCAGCGGCCCGAGGTGTCGCCGGAAGGAAGCCGGTGCCCTGTTCTTCGCACCAGGCGGCAAAGTCTTTCAAGTCAAAGCCGTAGGCCTTCATCGTGGCGGCGGCTTTCGATCCCCTGCGGTACTGTTCGGCCGCTTCGCTAAGCGTTTCGGTGCTGACCTCGTTTGCTTTGCGAACCGCTACGGCGTGCGTCATGGCCCTTGCAACTCCTTCACGTTTCTAACGTCCGATAACCTTTGATTATCGGACGTTAGCCCTTTAGGGTTATTCTAATGTTCAAAGGTGTTGTAGTCAAGACATAAGTAAACTATAATATCACTAACACGAAGGAGGCGGCCGTATGAGTGACAAGTTACTGACGCCTGAGCAAATAGCCGAGCGGCTGCAGGTAGTCGAAAGGACCGTTTACAGGTGGCTGAATGAAGGACGGCTTGAAGGCGTGAAGCTGGGCAGGTTGTGGCGTGTGCGGGAAGACGACCTAGAGGCCTTTTTGCAAGCGGCAAGCAACCAGGCCCGCAAGGAGGAGTAACCCATGCCTGCACAGGTGGCAAGCGCCCGCGTCTTTCGCTACAAGGCGGCGCTGCGGGAATACAGCGAAGCCCGACGAGGGACAGAACCCGACAAGCAATGGCAGGCTATGCTGCTAATCGTTACGGCGATTGATTCCCTTTGGGCGAAGGTGCGGCCCTACATGGACTTTGCGGACGGCTGCGCCTACCTAGACCAAGCACGCCAAGAGGTTGACCTAACCGGCGGCGAGGCGCTACTGATCGACCTAGCCCACAACCTGTTTAACGGCGGCGCGCAGGTGGACCTTGCGAGACTTGCTGACACCTTAGACGGCACACTCTGGCCGGTAGTATTGGAGGCCCTGACCCTTTACCGTGGGGAGGCGACCCTATGAGCCTAAACAAGACCCGAGGCTTTCTCTATTGGCTGGCCCGGCTGCTGGGCGACGTGAACGCAGTTAAGCGGGGAACGGTAGGCAAGCGAATTGCGCGACGAGCTGCGGGGAGAGCAACCGGCAAAGCCTTGCGAAAGCTATTCAAGTAGCGCAGGAGGTGCCCTAGATATGGCGACGACCAAAGACCGAATACGAGAGCTTGCCGAGCGCCTAAAGGACGAGGACGCCCAGGAAGTGCTTGATTATATGCGCTGGCTGATCGAGGAGACGGACACAGACCCTCTAAGCGACCAGGAGCGCGCCGACATCGAGGAGAGCAAGGCCGAGCGTGCCCGAGGCGGCGGCGAAAGTTTGGAAAAGGTGAAGCGCGACCTTGGCTTATGAGGTACGCCTTTACCGAGCGGCGCGGCGTTACCTGGAACGCTGCGACCGGCCGACACAGAAGTGCCTTATTACACGTTTGGAGGAACTGGCCGAAGCGCCTTACGAGCAAAGCAAACCCTTGCAAGGCGTAGAGGGCGAATCATCTTTGAGCCTGACGACCAGACCGAAACCCTGCACGTTTACGCCATACGGCCGAGAGGCGACGTGTACGACCGACTGTAGAGAACGAGGAAGGAAGGTGCGCCATCGGCGAAGACCCTTGCCCTATCAAACCAGAAAGGCGGCGTAGGCAAGACGACGGCCGCCATTAACCTAGCGGCAATGTGGGCGACCCAAGCGCCTACCCTGCTGATTGACATGGACGCCCAAGGAAACGCTACGGCCGGTTTAGGGATTCGTGAATCTGACCTAGATAACACCGTAGCCGAGGTGCTAACGGGTGAATGCACGGCGCAGGACGCTATTATCAAGACTCGCTTTGACGCCCTTTCACTCCTGCCTGCGGACGTAGGCTTAGCGACACTGGAAGCCGACGACATACCGGCGACGAGACTTGCAGAGGCCTTGGAACCCGTCAAAGACACCTATCACTTTATCGTGATCGACTGCCCGCCTTCGCTTGGCCGATTGACGTTGAACGCGCTGGCGGCGGCGGAGCGGGTGCTGATTCCTGTGAAGCCTGGACGCTTCTCCTTGAAAGGCTTGCAACAGCTCTTTGATACCGTCGAATCCTTGCGCCTACGACAGGTGAACCCTTCCCTGCGGGTGCTGGGGCTGTTCTATAACGAGGCGCAGACGCGCACCAACCTCTTTCAAACCGTGGACCGAGCTTTAAGAGAATCCTACTCCCCTTTCCTGTTGGAATCCGTCATACCGGCGAACGTGCGCCTGGGAGAAGCGCAAGTAGTCGGGGAGCCTATCAACTCTTACGATTCAGTTTCGACCGGCTTTGAAGCGTACACACACCTTGCAAAGGAGGTACAGGACCGATGGCAGACCGTCGCAAGGCACGCTTAAACGCTGCTATGGACAAGCTGTTAGGCGCTTCGGACACTAAACCCGAGGGGACACCTGCACAAGTCACTGCACAACAACCTGCACAAAACTCTGTACCTACACAGGTGCAACGACCTGCACAAGAACAGGTACAAGACGGAGTGCAGGAACAACCGCAAGCACAAAAACATGTGCCTGCATCGAACTTGCCGACTCCAAAAGAGAAGCAGGTACGCTTTCACTTTTGGGGACCAAAGAGCCTTAAAAGCTGGGTAGCGGATATGGCAGCAGAGCGCCAGGTGCCCGAGGCCGAGATTCTACGCTTTGCGCTGGAATGGTTCAAACAGAACGGCCCTCTGGGGGAGGGGAGGGGAGAGCGTGGCCAACTTTGATCCGAAACGGTTTGCAGACGGAGTGATAAACTTTGTGCCTGTCACCTTATCCCAAGGCGGCGAGGAACTAGGCACGGTACAACTGCCCAGGGAAGCGGTAGAGGGGAAAAGCGAAAAGGAAGTCATAGACGTTGCCTTTCGTGCCTTCCAAAGGCTGAAAGCAGCCGAGGAAGGCCTAGACCGCAAGCAGATTCGAGAAATGGCAAAGGATCTCGACATACACGATGTCCTTTGTCTTCGATCCGCATGGATGGTAGCTTCAAACGCCGTTAACATCTATATCGAGCGCGCCCAGGAAGACGAAAAGGAAGGCCCCATTGCCGAGAAAGCCTTTCCTGCAGATGACGAGGGTTTGCAGAAGTGGATTGAAAGCCTTGTAGACCGTATCAAAAAAGATCTCTTAGGGCTGTTTACCGAGAATCCAAGCGAAGCGGAGAAGGTGTATGACCACGTTTGGAAGCACGTTATTGCCTGGGCTGCCGAGGACATGGAAAAAGACTTAGGCACTAAGACCGTCCAAGCCATGCCCGGCGACGAGTTTGACGCCAAGCTAAACGAGTACATATTTGAGAAGCAAGACTTCGGACGTGTAGCCGGTATGCTCATGGACTACTACGCCCAAGACCTTGCGCGCCTTTACCTTGAAGCCCTCGACCCCGAAGGCCTACCACTCAAAAAGCTGCGCCGCTTCCTGGGATTCGTTGCGAGAAAGGACAAAGACGGACTACTCCTTATAGACCTGCAGATGTTTGACGCAGGCGCAGAGACGGCCGAGAAGGCTGACCCCGTTGTTACTCCCCCATCGGACCTTATCGAGCAGACCTTTGCTGTGCCTTTGAATCCCATCATGCAGGCGACTACAAGGGCGCTCTACGCTAAACCGGACCAGTGGAAGCCAGACGATTACGAGCGGCCGCAGTACCATTACGAAAGCCGAGACGGACACATCACGCTTTACTTCGAGCATCCTCCGGGCGGCATGGAAGCGGTGGGCGCTCTATGGAAAGCCGTCAATACCCTGTCGGTAGAAACTGCGGACGTGTTCCTAATCCTCATGGCGAAAATTGCCCAGCTGGCCGACCCCAAACGAGATATGACCAGCATACGCCTTAAAGAGATTGCCGAATATCGAGCGGTAAAGAAACGGGACGGCAGCACTAGAACTTTGTATGAGGACTTCAAGCAGCAGGTGCTGCGCCTATCAGACCTGCGCCTTACGATGGTATGGGAAGACTACCGAAAGGGCGGGAAAATCACCTTCGGCAAGGATCGGCCCGACCGGCTCTTTGACATTGTAGACGTAGAGTATGAATCGCCAAACGGAGAAACGTGGACCGCCTTTAGCTTTCGGTGTGGACAGGCCCTTGCTCACTTTCTCAACAAGGATGAACTCCGATGGATCGGTTACTACTCGCGTCCATTGTTGCAATTAAACCCATACCATGACGCCTTTACGAAAAAGCTAGGAACATACTTACTGCAAATTGCACCTATCGCCCACAAGAAAGGGAGTATGGCAACTGCAACGCCTGCGACAATACTTGACTTTGCCGGTACTTCACCCGACCAAAGGAATCCAGGCCGAACCATAGACTCTTTTATAGAGGCCTACAACCGCCTACATGAAATTGGCGTTATCAAACAGATTCCTGACCTTGAACCCCAAAACAGACACAGAGGTTACTTTCGCAAATGGCTTAACACCCCTCATTCAGTGCAGCTAAGTGAGGCAGTTGAGTCCGTATAATGGTGTAAAAATGGTTTTCTAAAAAAATAGGAGAGCCATTAACA
>CZCB01015082.1_pt1 | contig 10032 bp, 9 predicted proteins | sample 591991 | NCBI WGS metagenome assembly CZCB01 (sample SAMEA3556809, study PRJEB10932) | anaerobic digester metagenome | reverse complement strand
GAACGTCGCGGCTCCCTGCGTAACGATCTCTCCCTCTCCGTGACACGGAGAGGGGGCCGGGGGTAAGGTAAAACAGCCGCGAAGTTTATTCGCGGCTGTCTTCGCTGTCTGCGTGGCTCGCAGGGCCTATTCGTATTTCAGCGCCACGACCGGGATCAGTGTGGCGGCGCGCAGCGCCGGGTACAACCCGGAGAGCAGCCCGACGAGGATCGAGAACACAATCGCAAAGAGCGGCAGCCAGAACGGCGTCACCACCGCGAAGGACGGGGGCGGCGCGCCTGTCTCCGCTGCCTGGGCGCTCAGGGCGGCCAGCGCCACCACGTTGAGCACCTGCCCGGACAGCCAGCCGACCAGCGCCCCGCCGATGCCGCCAACCATGCCGATGCCCGCCGCCTCGCCGAGGAAGATGCTCACGACATCGCGGTTGGTCGCGCCGATGGCCTTCATCAACCCGATCTCGCGGGTGCGCTCCAGCACGGCCATCGCCATGGTGTTGGCAATGCCGATAGCGGCGACGATCAGCGCAATCGCGCCCACCCCGCCGAAGATCACCTGCAGAACCGTGAAGTAGTTGTTGATGCCCTCTACCATCTCCTGCGGGGCGTATGCCGCGTAGCCCATGCTGATGATCGCGTCGGTGATGGCCGTCACCTCACGCGGGGACTCGGCCCGCACGGTGACGTTCTGATAGCCGTCAATCGAGCGGTTGATACGCCGCCCCATGATCCACTCGTTGTAGAACTGCACGTCCTCAATGGGCATGAAGACCGTCCAGTCGTACTCGGAGCGCGTCTCGGCGGTGAGGCCCACCACCCGCACCGGGATGTTCTTGCGCACCTCGCCTTCTTCCGTCCACTTGATGATGGACAGCTTGACCTGGCTGTTCATCAGGTCGGGCGGCTCGGGCGGCAGGTCGCCGGGGCGCATGTTCGGGTCGTACGCGTTCTGTGGCACCATCGCGCCGACGATCATCGTGCCGCGCTCAAGCTCCAGCACGCCCTGCTCGGCGGTGAGCCCCAGATCGGCGAGATCGCGCGTGCCGATACCGACGAGGTTCGCCCATATCTCCTGCCGGCCCACCGTCAGCACCGCCCCGCCCTGCAGATAGTCGCGGGGGATGACGGCCTGCACGCCGGGCAGCGCCGCGAACTGCGCCAGAGTCTCGTCGGTGATGGGCTCCGGCGTCGGCATCTCCCCGGCGACCATCATGCCGCCTTCGACGGCCATCCCAATCGAGTAGTCCGGCATGACCTGGATCTGCGTCAGGTCGCCGATGCCCCATAGTTGCTCGGTCGCGTTGCGTTGCAGCCCCATGCCCAGCGACACGAGGATCACGATGGCGGCAGTGCCGATGACAACCCCGACAGCCGTCAGCGCGACGCGCCCCTTGCGGCGGCTGAGGTTCTCGACAACCAGCGCGATCAGTTCAAAAAAGTTCATAGCTGCTCCTTACGGCATCGGCACAGGCATGGCGTTGCCACCGGGGAACACCTCGCCTCCCGGCATCATGTTGCCGCCGGACGTGTTGCGGCTGCTGTCCAGCCCGAGCAGCCCGCGCACGAAGCGCCACACCTTCTGCAAGAACGTCTCCGGCTCCGGCATGGGCTCGATAGGCATATCCGGCTCACCAATGATCTCAGGCGGCGCCTCCTCGATCTGCACGGTCAGCGTTTGCGTGATGGTCTGCGGCTGGTTGAAGTCGTCCACATAGTGGATCGTGACGTTGATCTCCGCCGGGCCGGGCTGCTCGGCAAACAGCGTCGCGTCGGCGGTGAAGTAGTTCCCCGCCTCGATCAGCCCGATGAGCACAACGCCGTTCGTCACCTCGCCCGCGTCGGATGTGACTTCGAGGTTGCCCAGCACCGCACCCGAGCGGCCCAGGTTGGTGATCTGGATGGGCAGCATGGAGGGCTGCCCGACGAACAGCGGGCCGGGGTCGCGGTAGAAGCTGGCCTCGACCTTCGGCGGGCCGTACACGAGCAGCGTGATCACCTGATCGTCCTTAAAGCGCTGGCCCGCCTCGTTCGAGTAGATGAACGTGACCTTCAGCGGGTACGCGCCCGGCTCCGTTGAGACGTTGACGACAAGATCCTGCGAGGCGGTGACGACCTCCCCCGCCGGGATGGCCTCGATGAACTGCACGTTGGAGCGGCCCAGCGGGGCGAACGTGTCGAAGTCGCCGCTGCCGCCACTGACGCCGCCCGGCGCGGGCGTGCCGTCCACCTGGCTGATCTCCCCGCCGCCGATCACCATCGCCACGTTGCTGGCGTCGCCCGTGCCGAGGTTGGCGATGTCAAACTCAAGCGAGAAGACCGAGCCGGGCTGGAGATGCTCGACGCTGGTGCGGTAGTCGGTAACGGCAAGCTGGAGCGTCTGCCCGACGGGCGTCGGCGTCGGTGTGGCGGTCGGTGCAGCGCCGGAGCTGCGCGGCGCAGCCGGGAAGGTCAACTCGAACGTGTTCTCATAGCTCGTGCCGTACGGGTCGGTATAACTGACCTGCACCTGGAGCGTCGCAACCGTGCTGGAAACCCCGCTGCTGACGGTGAAGGGCTGGAAGAAGCGGTTGGTGCCGCCCGGCGGCAGTTCGCCGAGCGCGCGCACCCCGCCCGTCAGCCGGGGGATAAGGTCCCCGGCGACTAACGTCACGACGACGTTCGACGCAAGCTGATGCCCGGAGTTCTGCAGCGTCATCTCAAAGTCAATGTCCGTGCCCGGCACGAGCGTGGGGGAACTCGCCCCGTAGGACTGCACCGTCAGCACAGGCCGCACATAGGCGGTCGGCATGGGCGTCGGTGTCGGCGAGGGGAACTCCGTCGGGAGGACCTCGGTGGGCTGCGGCGGGCTGGAGACGCGCAGCGTGGCCTCCGCCGTGTCGCAGCCCGGCTCGACCACCTCGACGGCGTAGTTCGTGCCGCCGGGGCTGGCGGGGACACCGGCGGGGACTGTCACGCGGAGCTTCGTGTCGGTGCGGTCCGCGTCGATGGCGAGCGAGCTGTAGCCGCGCAGCACGACCAGCTCCACACCGTCAAAGCCCGTGCCGGTGATCAGCAGGGTCGACTCGGTGGCGTTGGTAATTGCGCCCGGCTGGAGCGACGCAATCGCCGGGCACTCGCCCACCTGTGCGTTGACCGTCTGCCCATCACCGAACAGCCCGAATAGCAGCGCCGCCGCCAGGGCTGCGCACACGAGAGAAAATGAAAACCTGTGCTTCATGATGTTACCGTACCTCTGCCCATAGTGAGTGTGGATAGTTCCATGTAGGAGTCTTCGTCGACGAGCTTGCCGTCGAGCAGGTAGACCGTGTTCGTTGAAAGCCCGCGCATGCGGAGGTCGTGCGTGACGATGAGCACGGTCCGCCCGGCACGGTGCAGGTCGAGCAGCATCTCGATGATCTCATTGCTGCTCGCGGTATCGAGGTTGCCCGTTGGCTCGTCCGCCAGGATCACCTGCGGGTCGTTGACGAGAGCACGCGCGATGGCGACGCGCTGCTGCTGCCCGCCGGAGAGTTCCGACGGGCGGTGGAAGGCGCGGTTCGCCAGCCCGACGCGTTCCAGCAGTTCGAGCGCCCGCTCGCGCCGCTTCCGCCGGGGGATGCCCGCAAAGCGCATAGGGAAGGCCACGTTCTCAAGCGCCGTCATGCTCGGGATGAGATTGAACGTCTGGAACACAAAGCCGATCACGGCGCGGCGGAACACGGCAAGTTCATTCTCGTTGAGCGTGTCGACGCGCTGCCCGCCAAGCTCGATCTGGCCCGCCGTCGGGCGATCCAGCCCGCCGATGAGATGCAGCAGCGTGCTCTTGCCGGAACCGGACGGCCCCATCACGACGGTGAACGAGCTACGCGGGATGTCCAGGTCCACCCCGGCAAGGGCGTGGACCAGCGTCTCGCCCATCTGATAAGTCTTGCGCAGCCCGCGCACCCGGATGAAGGCGTCGTCGGGCACATCCGGCGTTGGGGCTGCGCGCTCAAGTGCGTCTGCCATAATACCGTCTTTTCTAGAAGAAGAAGGGCCCCATCAGGCTCATGTTGCTGAGCTGGTTGACGCCATAGCCGAGAAGCGCCTGCACGAGATACAGCACCAGCACGAGCAGGCCAATCCCAACGATCAGCCGCCCGCGGCCCAGGTTCGGGTCGAGCGCGCGAGCGCCGACGACGAGCAGGGCGATGTTCCAGATCATATAGATGTCCACCACACGCAGGAACTGTCCGAAGTACGCGGCGAGGCCCGTCGCCTCCGGGTCGATGAAGCCCGACAGCCCCGGCGCGGCAATCGCGCTGCCGCCGATCAGCACCGCCACGATGCGGACAATGTCTCTAAGCGCAAAGGGCAGCCCGGCCCATGCCGTGATGTTCATGCGCTCGGTGTTCGTCCCGCGCGCGCCGAACAGCGTCAGCAGCAGGTGCAGCGAACCACCGACAATCAGCCAGCCTACCCACACCGCTCCGAGGGCGATGACGGACGGGATCACGTAGCGGAAGACCGGCCCGTTCGCGGCCTGCACGGCCTGCTCAAGCTGGGCCAGTTCCTCCGGCGAATAGAACGACATGTCTGTCGCCATGCCTTCAGGCCCGGGCATACCCGTGCTCTGGCCTGTCGAGGCGTTCACGACGACGAGCAGCACGGCGGTCAGGCTGAGCACCAGCAGCGCCGGCAGCCAGACGCCGCGTGTGTACCCGGCGATCTCCTCGAAGGCCCGGCGCGGTCGGAGAAAAACCGACCAGAACCACTGTGGAGAATAGCGGCGTGGGGGTGTGACACTTGAAGCGGCGATCTCGCTCATCATTGTTCTCCCGGCCCGGTCTGGGCCTGTTGACAAGGTCTGGGTTTGGAGTGGGACATGGGAGGATATTCGCTTGAACACGTGGCACGGATGCCAAAGGTGGTCACCAACCCGGTTATGAATAAAGCACGCAGTATTGCCTCATTCATGAAGTTCGTGCCATTCGTGGATCTACTCAACATTCGTAGTGCCATCTGTGAGAGCAATCCTCCCGCCGGGCAAACGGCACGACTTCCTATTTGATACGCGCCGGTGCGGTTGCAGGTTCCATCATACCGCAAACTCGGTGATGTTGGTTAGACGTTTGCCGGCGCTGTCAGGTTCCCGGTGTGCGAATACGGCAGGGAGCGGGTGCTGGCAGCAGGGCAACCCGTACCCACAGGGGCGTTGATCGACAGCGGCAGCGCGAAAGAGCGCGCCGCCGCCATGAACTGGAAGAGGACGGTTGTATCAGGGGATGCTGTTCATGTAGGCGCGCAGCCGCCGGATCTCGCCCTCGGATGCGCTCATCTGCCCTTCGACCACGTCGCGGATCGAGATCAGCCCGACCAGCCGGCCCTCGCTGACAATGGGCAGATGGCGAATGTGCGCCCGCGTCATGACGCTCGCCACCTGGCTCACGTCGCCGTCCATCTCACCGATGATCGGGTCCGCCGTCATGACTTCGCTGACTGGCACATCCTCACAGCTCCCGCCCTTCCGCGCGAACTCCCGCACAATGTCGCGCTCGGACAGCACGCCGATGGGATGGCCGTCAGGCTCGACGACAAGCAGCACGCCGACGTTGTGCTCGGCAAGCAGGCGGCTGGCCGCGAGCAGCGTATCACCCGGGGCAATGGTAATAGGAGGTTGCTTTTTCCCTTGCAGAATATCTCGCACTTTCATTATTCACGCTCCCTCGTCACCGTGCTTATCAGTGTGGGTAATGCGGACAGCCCTTACTTGGATGTCGGGCTCTTATATGCGGCAGCACGGAAGGCCCGGCAATCGCGAGGTGCTTTCATTGTAGCATGGTCGGGCAGATAATGCCCGGCAGGAGGGGTAGCCGGGCCGGGGTCACACATTGAAGCGAAAGTAGATCACGTCGCCGTCCTGCACGACGTACTCGCGCCCCTCGACGCGCAGCAGACCGGCGGCCTTCACCTCTGCCCAGCTTCCGAACCGCTCGAACGTCTCGAAGGGCACGACCTCCGCGCGGATGAAGCCGCGCTCAAAGTCGGTGTGGATCACGCCCGCCGCCTGCGGCGCGGTCCAGCCCTCACGAATCGTCCAGGCGCGGGCCTGCTCCTCGTTGAAGGTGAAGAAGCTGATCAGCCCCAGTATGCGGTAGCCCTCGCGGATGACCTGCTCCAGCCCGCCCACGCTTGCCCCGGCCAGTTCAAGGAACTCCTGCCGCTCGGCGTCCGTCAGCCCGGCTAACTCCTCCTCCAGCCGGGCGCTGAATTTGACGAGCTTCGCGCCCTGCTCCTGGGCAATGGCCCGCACCTCACGGGCACACTCGCTATCTTCCTCTATGTCGTCCTCGTCCACGTTGGCGGCGTAGATCACCGGCTTGGCCGTGAGGAAGCGCATCTCCTGGTTAAGCTGCCGGTACACCTCGTTGTCGCGCTCCGGGTAGGCCCAGAGCGGCTGCCCGGTGTTGAGATAAGCCTCGACGGCACGCGCCATCTCCAGCAGGGGCCGGAGCTTGGCGTCGCCCTTGACCTGCCGCTCCAGCTTCTCGATCCTGCGCTCCAACTGCTGGAGGTCCGCAAGCGCCAGCTCGGTGTTGATCACCTCGATATCGCTGCGAGGGTCAAGCTGCCCGCTGACATGTACCACGTTCGGGTCGGAGAAGCAGCGCACGACATGGACGATAGCGTCCACATCCCGGATGTGCCCGAGGAACTGGTTGCCCAGCCCCTCGCCCCGGCTCGCGCCGCGCACCAGCCCGGCGACATCCACGAACTCGACGGTGGCGTGGATGACCTCCTTCACGCCGACAAGCTCGGCGAGCTTCTCGACGCGGCGGTCGGGCACGGGCACGATGGCGCGGTTGGGCTGGATGGTACAGAAAGGGTAGTTGGCGACCTCAGCGTTCTGCGCGCGGGTGAGCGCGTTGAACACCGTGCTCTTGCCGACGTTCGGCAGGCCGACGATACCAATGCTCAGGTTCATGATGTTAACGTGCCTCCATCACGGCGTGACAGGGGGGTGCGGGTATCTGCCCCTATAATACACCACGATGGCGGGGGGAACCGGGCGCTGGCCCGGCTCCCCCTCTGTTCATAGCAGCCTTACTCGTCGACAAAGACGAACTCCCCATCCTCAAAGCGGAAGCGCAGCTCGACATCCTGAGTGGGGCAGCACAGCGGGTCGTCATCGTCGTGGATGGTGGCCTGCACGTGGATCACGCCGTCGATGACGGTGATGTGGTGCACCGGCACGCGGTCACCGAGCAGCGTCTTCCCCAGGAACTCCGGCTGGCCGTTCTCGTTCGCCACTGCCACCAGCTCGATGAACGTCCCCGAGCCGCCGGTGTTCGTCCCCAGCACCACCAGCGCGTCCTCGTCGCCATCGCCGTCCAGGTCGGAGTACGACATCACATCGTCACGAAGCACCGTCACCTGGTGCGTCATGGGGTCGCTCGTGCTGCGGTACTCGCCGTTGGTGAGGGCAACCGGCTCGAAATCCAGCGCGCGGTAGGTGGCATTGCGAAGCTGATCCAGCGAGAGCACCACGGGCAGGTCGGGGCATCCCGCCTCGAACTGCAGCCCGCCCTGACCGGGCAGAACCCAGCGCAGCCGGTCCAGGCCGAAGTTCGGCGCCTGCGCCACGCCAGGGTCGAAGCCATACCAGCCATCGGGCGTCTCGGCCTGGATGGCGAGGGTCGTCCCCGCCTGAGCAGTGCCAAACACCTCCGACACAGCCGAGGCCCAGCGATGGACCTGGAGCCCGGCCTGTGTCGTGGCGTCGCATATCGCGGCTTGTTCGAGCGGCGGGATGCTGAAGGAGAGCGAGTACGCGGCGCTGGCACTCTCGCCCGACTCGACTCGCACGAGATAGTCGCCGGTCTCAGGCACGACGCTGACCCACTCGTTCCCCTCACCAACGGTGGAGGGCAGTTCCGTGCCGTCGGGCGCCTCGACCGTCAGCGACAGGTTCTGCGCGACGGTCGCCAGCACAATCGTCATCTCCTGCCCCGCCAGCACGTAGATGAGATACTCATCCGTGCCGCCCGCCTCGACCTCCCCCTCGACAGTCGCCGAGTCGCCGACGTTGCACCCGTCTCGAACGACACGCGCTCCGGCTCCTCCACGGTGGGCGCGGGCGTCGCGGGCGGGGGAGCGGTATCGGTGGCGGCGGGAGGCTCAGTGCTGGTTTCGGCAGGCTCTGCTGTGGCTGCCTGCTCGACCGTCTCCGTAGGGAGTGGCGCGGTAGGTGGCGCAGCGGTGGGCTGCGCTCCGGGCAGGTTGCAAGCTACGACTGCGAACATCACGAAGGCCGCAGCCAGTGTGGCCTTCCAGTTCATACATCTGTCTCCTTAGCTGCGAAACCAATAATAAAGTTGCATCCGCACAGCAGGCGGACGGTCCTCCCGGGGCGAGGATCGGTATGGGGCAGAGAGGCCGATACCCCCGCATTCTACCACGATGCGTGCTGGTAAAGAAGGGTGATGTATGGCACGCCGACCAATTCCGACCGAGCAGACCGTCTTGGTCAATTTTTCATGAAAAATTCACACCTTTTAGCTCGATCTGGGGGTATAGTTCATCATGAATCGGATTGAGGTTCGGGCCTTCGCCCCGGCCCGGGGGACTGGCTTTATTTATTCGGGGCTTTCATTCTCTGCTTTATTATTCTCGCCCAGTCCCGACTTCCTCATCCGCCTATTCGATGCACTGCCCCTGATGCGCCGCATCTCTGCGCTCCCACGCTGCCACCAGCCGAACCTGTAGCATCCGCCCCATTTTGCCGATAAACTCCATCCAAATTAAAAACGCTGCCCCTCCTGCAGCGGAAGGCGTACACCCAGTTTGTTGAACAAGCTGAGGGCTCGATGAACGGGAAACCCCTTTCTGCGTTCCCAAGGATGACAGGCCGCCTCGCTGGAGCCGCCGCGCTGCTTATACTGCTTGCCGCGTGCGCACCGAACCCCGCCATTCCGCCAGAGGTCGGCAGCCTGCCCACGCTGGCAGAGGCGGCCATCAGCGCCGCTACTAGCGCTGCTACCAGCGCCGCAACCGAAGCGCCGATGGTGATCCCCACCGAGGCGCCCACGCAGACACCGGCCCCGTCCGAAACCCCGGTGCCGTCGCTGACGCCTACACCCACTCACCCTCTGATGATCGAAGTGATGCGCCAGCAGGCGTACCCCGGCAGCGAGCTTGTCTTTGAGGAAGTGCTTGAGCCGGGGGCGAACTACAACCGCTACATCGTGTCGTACCAGTCGGAGGGGAACAAGATCTACGCGCTGCTGACCATCCCCTTCGGCGAGCCCCCGCCGACCGGCTGGCCGGTGATCATCTTCAACCACGGCTACATCCCTCCGGAGATCTACCGCACCACCGAGCGCTACGTGGCCTATGTGGACAACTTCGCCCGGCATGGCTACATCGTGCTGCGCTCGGACTATCGCGGGCACGGTTTCTCCGAGGGGCAGGCCACCGGCGGCTATGGCTCACCGGACTACACCATCGATGTACTGAACGCCGTTGCGGCGATCAAAGCCTACCCCGATGCCGACCCCAACCGGATCGGCATGTGGGGGCACTCGATGGGCGGGCACATTACGCTGCGGGCGATGGTCGTGTCGGACGACATCCGGGCGGGCGTGATTTGGGGCGGCGTGGTCGTCTCATACCCCGACCTGCTGACGCGCTGGCGTCGAGGGGATGGCCCCACACCCACGCCCGACCCCAACACCCCCCGACGGCGCTGGCGCGATCAACTGACCGAGGTGTACGGCACGCCGGAGGAGAACCCGACCTTCTGGGCGTCGATCTCCCCGAACAGCTACCTCACGGACATCTCGGGGCCGATCCAGCTTCATCACGGCACGGCGGACGACTCCGTACCCTACGAGTTCTCGGAGATTTTATATTCAGAGATGGTAGCCGCCGGGCAGCCGGTCGAACTTTATCTGTGGGAAGGGGACGACCACAACATCTCGACGAGCTTCACCCCGGCGATGCAGCGCTCCATCGAGTTCTTCGACCGCTACGTCAAGGGCGGCGAGCCGTAGAGGAAGCACCCCTCAGAGGGGGGCAG
>CZCB01012724.1_pt1 | contig 10039 bp, 7 predicted proteins | sample 591991 | NCBI WGS metagenome assembly CZCB01 (sample SAMEA3556809, study PRJEB10932) | anaerobic digester metagenome | reverse complement strand
ATCTACACTATCCTCTTCGTCGGCAGCGTCAGATGTGTATAAGAGACAGGTGTATATGGGAGCAATCTCATGTTGAGCGGGCGCCACTTCGTTATGCTTGGTTTTGGAATAAACGCCCAATTTCCAAAGCTGATTGTCAAGCTCCTGCATAAACGCCGCCACTTTAGGCTTAATGGCGCCGAAATAATGGTCTTCAAGGTCTTGTCCTTTGGAGGGACGGGCGCCCAAAAGCGTTCTTCCGCAATAAACAAGGTCGGGACGCTTTTTGAATATCTCCCTGTCTATAAGAAAATATTCCTGCTCGGCGCCAATGGTGGTAATAACTTTGGCGTCGCCGTTATGCCCGAATAATTTCAATATTCTTTGCGCTTGTTTTGAAATGGCTTGCATGGAGCGCAGAAGCGGTGTTTTTTTGTCCAACACTTGACCGCCGTAGGAATAGAAAACTCCGGGGATATAAAGCGATTTGTCTTTAATAAAAGCGTAAGAGGTGGGGTCCCAAGCGGTATAGCCGCGCGCCTCAAAAGTGGCTCTCAGCCCTCCAGACGGAAAGCTGGAAGCGTCGGGCTCGCCTTTAACAAGGGATTTCCCCGAAAATTCCATTATGACGCCGCCTTCGTTATCGGGAGTAATGAAGCTGTCATGCTTTTCGGCGGTAATGCCCGTCATGGGCTGAAACCAATGGGTATAATGCGTAACGCCTTTTTCTATCGCCCAATCCTTCATGGCTTTGGCGACGGTGTCGGCGACTTCTTCCGACAAAGGCATGCCCATATCAATGGTTTTCTTAAGCGCCTTGTAAGTATCGGACGGCAGCCTTTCTTTCATCACTTTTTCGTTAAAAACAAGACTGCCGAATAATTCGCTTACATCTTTATTTTTTATATCCATGGCAAAAATCACCTTCCCTTTTTCCTTAATAGAAATCCGTTAAGCGGCGCGTCTTATAAATCGTAATAATAAGCAAATTCTACGGGGGCAGGCGTTACATTTATGGCTTGACTTTCCTTGCGCTTTGCGTCAATCCATGTTTCAATCAGCCTTTGCGGGAAAACGCCACCCGCGGTAAGGAACTCATAATCTTTCTCAAGTTCGCGCAAGGCTTCGTCCAAGCTCCCGGGCAACGCCTTAATCTTCTTCTTTTCCTCGGGCGTCAAATCGTAAAGGTTTTTGTCGTAAGGGCCGTAGCCTTCTCGTACGGGATCTATCTTATTCAAAACGCCGTCGGTTCCCGCCATAAGCATGGCCGAATAAGCAAAATAAGGATTGGCCGTTCCGTCGCCCGCTCTGTACTCAAACCTTTTGTCTTCGGGTTTTTTGGCATAATCGGGTATTCTTATGACGGCGCTTCTGTTGGCGGTGGCAAAGCAAATATTTACCGGCGCTTCATATCCGGGAGTAAGGCGCTTATAGCTGTTGGTGGAGGGATTGACAAAGGCGCTCAGCGCTTTGGCGTGCTTTAATATTCCGCCCATGAAATACAAAGCGGTATCGCTTAATTGCGAATAGCCCTTTTCGTCATAGAACAAAGGCTTGCCGTCCTTAAACAAATGGATATGCGCGTGCAAGCCGTTGCCCGCCTCCCCCAAAACGGGTTTGGGCATGAACGTGGCGGTCTTCCCCGCTTTTGCGGCGGCGTTTTTTACCATATATTTTATAAGCATAGTCTTGTCCGCCATTTCGGTAACGGAGCCTTCCTCCACCTCTATTTCCTGCTGTCCGCAGCCCGCCACCTCGTGGTGATGATACTTAATCTTTACTCCTCTTTCTTCCAGCATTAAACAAAGTTTGGAACGGAAGTTGCTCATTGTGTCAAAAGGCATATCAATATGATAACCGCCTTTTACGGGCGCGTTGTAGCCAAAGTTTGTCTTGTCGGGGTCTTTGCTGCCGCTGTTCCACGCCCCCTGCCTTGTATCCAGCTCCAAAGACATTCTTTGCGGCGAAATCTCATAGCTTATTTGGTCAAAAACAAAAAACTCAAATTCCGGAGCGAACAAAGCGCTGTCGGCGATACCGGTTTGCTTGAGATAATCTTCGGCCTTTTGAGCTATGGCTCTGGGATATTGCTCAAATTTTGAATGGGGATTGCCGATTACAAAAATGTCGCCTATCATGCTTATGGTGGCGACATCTGCAAAGGGGTCCTCAAAGGCCGTGCTCAAATCGGGTATAAATACCATATCGCTTTTTTCGGTGGGAGCGTATCCGTAATTGGAGCCGTCAAAACCTATTCCGCATTCCATTGTTTTGGCGCTAAACCTTTCAACGGGCATGGTAAGATGCCGCCATCTTCCGCTTAAATCTATCATTTTGAAATCAAGCATTTTGATTTGACGCGCTTGACAATAGGCTTTGAGCTCGCTGAAATTCTTAAACATCAAAAATCTATCTCCTTTGATATAAATTTAGATTTCACCTTTGAAATCTTTTTTATCATAACACAATTATGCCATAATTGACAACAAACTGATAAATAATTTCTTAAAATGTAGAAAAAACAAAAAATAAGCGGCGCTTAAAAGCCCAAAAATTATTTGCGCCTTTTGATAATCTTTTTCAATAAATTTTTGCCGCTTTCTATGTCGCTTTCTTCCTTGTCGCAAAGAACAAGCTCTTCGCCCCCGCTTGCGCGTTGGACTGCCTCAATGTCTTGCGCTTTTTGCTCTTGTCCTTGCCCGCCTCTCTTTTTAAGCTTGTCCCACAATTTTTGATAGATGTTTTTAGGCTTGCTCATTCCGCCATTAGCCGAACGCAAGGCATGAACCTGAACGGCGGCGATTTCTTTGCCGTTTTGCAAACCGTCGGTACCGTTTTGGTCAAAATCCGCTTTCTGCTCCAACAGCGGGGCGCTTGGAGAAGACAGCTTTTTTTTCTTTTTTTTGAAGGTAAAGAATTCCTTGAAAGCGTCCAGGCTGCTTTGCCAAAAGCTTTTTACTTTGACAACGCTTTGATTTATTTTTTCTATCTTTCTGTTGACCGCCGACACCTTTTCGCCCGCCTTTTTGAGCTCTTGAGCGCTTTTTTTGACCATCTCTATGTTGGTTTCCGCAATCTTTTTTATGGTCAAATAGTTCAAAAGCAAAGCGTTAAAAAACAGCGCCAAGGCAAGCAGCAGCACCACATAATTAAACACGGGAAGGATATAGTTGTTTCCCTGCGAGATATAAAGCCTGACTATGGGAATTACGCTGACCAGCGCTATTTTTAAGCTGGGCACGATTATGGCCCTGAACTTTTTTTTGCGCACAGCGAACACGAACACCAAAAAAAGCAAACAAATCAGGTTTACCAGCGGTATAAGAAAAGTAAGCTCCCAGTACTGGTCGCTTTTGACCATGCCGAATACCTTCATCAAATTCAGGAACAAATTAAACAAAGTTATCAAAAAGGTTACCTGTCTGCCCAAAATAATGCCGCTTGAGGTAAAAATGCGCATAATGAGATAGGCAAAAATAAGGAATGCGGTAAGATATACCGACCACCATTCAAAAACGCCCTTTCCTCTGACAAACAGATTGACGATTATGGCGGCAAGCGATAGGTTTATTATAATGAGAAGAATCAAATGAACAAGGCTGATTTTAAGGTTGCCCAGCGGCGCCACGCCTTTATTCAGTCTTTCCCGAAGCGACTCTTTTGTCTCCATAATCCCTTTTTCCGTACTTTTTTAGTAATTATAACACAAGGATTATGTTTTGACAACACTATTACCTTTTGTCAAACCCAAAGCCGCGTAAGGCAAAAACGCTTTCAAAAAGATAAAATTTTCATTTTTTGCATTACCGTTTCTTTTACCCTTTGCCCGCCCTCTCTTTGGTAGATTTTGGGATCGTAAACTTTTTGGTCTTCCAAACAGCTTCTCACTCCTTGAGTATACGCTTGTCTTAATTCGGTAGCGAAATTAATTTTATTTATGCCTTTTTTTATGCATTCCCTTATGGTGTCTTGGCTGAGCCCGGAAGCGCCGTGCAGAACCAAAGGGATATCGACAAGGCTTTTTATTCTTTCCAATACCTCAAAATTTATTTTAGGAACTCCTTTATAAATACCGTGCGATGTGCCTATGCTTACAGCCACAAAATCAACTCCCGATTTTTGCGCGTACTCCAAGCACTCCTCGGGAACGGTGTAATTGCCGCAAGAAATCAATTCGTCTTCCACGCCGCCCACTCTGCCTATTTCGCCTTCCACCGCGGCGCCGTATTTTTCTGCCTCTTGGCAAACCCTCTTTGTCAAAGCGATGTTTTGCTCAAGCGGATATGCCGAAGCGTCAATCATTACCGAATTATAGCCCGCTTTCAAGCACCTTAAGCAAATATCGTAACTGTCGCCGTGGTCAAGATGAAGGGCAAGCATAGCCGGGGAGCTTTGGGCAAGCGCTTTGACCGCCGCGCGCAAAACCTTTTCTCCCAAATAATTGACGGTGGTGAAGGTAGTTTGGATAATGGCGGGCATTTTCATTTCTTCGGCGGCCTGTATAACGGCCTTTGCCATATCGATATTTTCAATATTAAAGGCGCCCACGCAAGCGTTATCCTTTTTCGCTTGCTCAAGCAATAAAGCGGCGCTTACCAGCGGCATAACCCTTTTCTCCTCAAAATAATGAATAAATGATATCATATATCGCTATAGGGTTCAAGACAATTATTACTTTTTTTTACTTATTTGAATTAATATATGTTTTATGTTATACTAAGAAAAAAATCTTATTATTATACAAAGTAATAAAAGGCTTTAATAGTAGGATATGCTGAATAAAAAACTGTTAATTGCAATAATTGCCGTATTATTGTTAATATGTTTGATTTCGTGCGGCGAAGATAATCCGCCAAACGGCGGGAAGGTATCTAAAGTAAAATTCTTTGATTTAAGCCAACTCAACTATAATACGGATTACATCCATCCCGACAATCCGGACTGGAAAGGTTTTGTTTTATACGACCACATAGATTTTAACAAAATCGATTTCAAGAAAGATTCTCCAAGCGCGCCGTATTTCAAAATATATTTTGACGGCCAAGAAATCGGGCTTATCGAAAAATCCCCTTCCGACCACGCTTATCCAGTTTATACCTTCACAAAAACAGGAATATACACCATAAAAGTTTACGCCAACGAAACAAACGGCAAACTTTTGGAAGACGAATTTGAAGCCGAGGTAAAATCGGGCGGATATCCCGACAAAGCGGAATTTACGGTGTTTGACAAAGACGGAAACAAGGTGGAAGAAGCGGAAGCGGGAAAGGAATACAGATTGGTGGCCCAAATATACAGCGAAGGCGTTTTGATAGCCGAAGACGGCGAAATGTTTGAATGTTATTGGGAACAAGGGGAAAAAGGCCAAAGGACCTTGACCTTGACACTGCCCAACCAAGTGGAAGACGACATCAAAAGCTTTTCTTTTTACTGCGTCCGCAAATCAAATGACATCCCCCCGTCTTCCTCCAACGACTGCAGAACGGAATATGTATTGAATTTACCCGTAAAAAACAATTATTTGAGATTGGAATTTGATTACGCGGATTTAAGCGCTCAATCCTTGGCGAACGTGGTTCAGCCCGACCAAAACACCAATATCTTGGACTCAATTACCGCCAAGCATGTTTTTGCCAACGGAGACATTTCGGTTGCCGAACTGAACTACCAAGAAGAAGAAAAAAGCGGCGCCGTATGCCTGTTCATCAAGTACGACGACGAAAAGGAATATCAAAGATACCGCAAAAATATTTATGTGTTCGGCAGCAACGACAAGTATTACATCAACAATAACACCTATTATCAATTTGACCCCCGAAAAAACAGCGCGGAAATTTATTTGGCCTATTGCCGTAAAACAGAAGAAGGCGGGTACGAATATACGGAAATCGAAAAAAGCAGAATAAGTTTCAAACTGAAAAAAGATTTGCCCAGCGCCATAGGAATAGATAAAATAATCGCTTTCGAAAAAGCCATGGAAAGCAACACCGAGTTTGAACAATCAAGATACGACATAATTGACGGCGAAGTAAAAATCAAAGTGCAGGTAACCAAGGAGGTTTTAGGCAGCGACATAAACAACCATTATTTTTACTTTGATGTAAACCTGCAAAACGAAGCTTGGGGAATGAACGACTATAAAATTATTATCGAAAACATCGCGATGATCGAATATAACAACGCCTTAAACCGCTTCTATCCCAAAAAAGAAGGCAAATGCAAAATAACCGTCAAAAGCTTTTTCGGCAATGTTTCTTATACTTTCACCGTAAATATAATCAATCCCTTAAAAAAGATGGAATTATCCATACCTCCCAACACCCCCAATTTATTTGTGGGGGAAATAGATCTTGATAGCTATGTCCAAATCAAAGAGATTTTCTACAATAATACTTCGGGGCGCGAAAGAGCCTTGAAAGAAGACGAAGAATTGCGGTATTTTAATGCCGAAGGCAAAGAAATAAAACGCCGAGACTTTGTTCCCGGCGACAAACCGTACAAGGACATCCACATTTATCTTTTTAAGGAAAACGCCAAAGTGGAAATAAGCGAATGCTGCCAAACTTCTTTCTATGTTCTGCCCGAGTTTTCTTTGACAATAGGCGGCGAAAAAATCAAGCCCGACGAATTGGAGGAGAAAGAGCTTTTCAAACAAAAAGGGTATATAATAAATTTATCCGTCTACAGAGCCAAAGACATAAAAAAAGAAGATATCGAGATAATAGCGGACAACGCCGATAAAAAATATGAAATCGATTACGGAATATCGTTCAATTCCGACATATACATAAAGTATAAAATCAATGAAGACCTATCCGTTTACGTATTCAAGATTAAAACAATAATTAATGTGTTGGCATTATAATTTTTAAATACCAAAGCCGAATAACATATTTAATTTCAAAAAAATTTTTGTTTTGCGTAACAAAATCACGGAACTTTTTTTATTTTTTGAATATAATCTAAGCAAGAAGTCAATAAGTATAACGGAGGTGAAGACAATGACATTGCTTACCGCTGAGAATTTCAACAAGGAAGTCAAAGGCAGCGAGCTGCCGGTATTCATAGATTTTTACGCCGACTGGTGCGGACCGTGCAGAATGGCGGCTCCTATTGTGGAACAGCTGTCCGAAGAGCTTAAAGGCAAGGTAAAGGTATACAAAGTAAATGTGGACGCCGAGCCCGAGCTTGCCCAACATTTTGGAATAATCTCCATCCCTACCTTTATGCTGATAAAAGACAATAAGATAGTGTCCCGTTTCAGCGGTCTTAAGAACAAGCAGGAATTAAAAAACATAATTCTTTCCTCTTAAGATCTTTACATAAGGAATGAAGCATAGCGGTTATTTTTCTCCCCCTCATAAATTCCGCTATGCTCTTTCAAAAAAACCGCTTTTCATAAAGCGGTTTTTCTTTTATCCTCATTGATGGCGGTATAAGCCTTTTATATCGAGTATCTCTATCTTGCCTCTATGCAGCTTTATTAAATTGCTGTCCTCAAACTGCTTAAGCGCCCTGCTTACCACTTCCCTTGCCGTTCCCATGTCCCTTGCCAAAATATCGTGCGTAATATCTATGACATTGCTTTGCTTAAGCGCGTAATGCTCAATCAAAGCCGAAGCCAGCCTGCTTGTCAAATTCTTAAACGCAAAAAGCTCAAAGGCCTGCATGCAGTCGCTGAATCTTGAATTCATAATATTCATGGTGAAGTTTTTTACGGCAATATATTTGTTGTTTAATTGTTCGTAAATATGGGAAGGAACATTGAAGACCTTGGTTTTTTGTTCGGCGACAAGATTTACCGTAAAGGTAATGTCCTTCATCATACAGCTTGAACTGAGCGCGCAGCTGTCGCCGCCAAGTAGCCTGAATAAAGTAATTTCCTTGCCGTCTTCGCTTTGCGTGTACGCCCTAATTTGTCCGTCAAGCACTAACACCAACCCCATGCATTCCCTTTCGCCGTCCACAAGAATTTCGCCTTTGTTAAAATTTCTGTATATGCCGCTTGACAATATTAAATCTTTGTCCTTTCGCTCAAGGGAATCAAAAAAATCCCAATATTTGCTTAAGTCCAAAACCCTTTGGTCCATTTTAATTTTCTCCTTGGTTGATTATGTCGTTTATGGCTTTATAAATATAGCTGACAGTATCGGAGGGAGTGAGCGAAAATTGGTTTTTGCTTTTTACGGCGTAATCCCCCGCCCTGCCGTTAATAAAAGCGCCCGCCGCGGCGTTCAGCAATAAATTATCGCCGCCAAAAGCGTTTATGCCCGTAATAATGCCGCTAAGGACATCGCCGCTGCCGCCTTTGGCCATGCCCGCGTTGCCGGTATTCGTGATGTAAACATCCTTTCCGTCGGTAATTATGGTAGAAGCGCCCTTGAGCAAAACGATTATGTCATGCTCCAGCGCAAAATCCTTTGCAGCTTCTATGGGGTTGATATTTATCTCCTCAATGGTTTTACGGGAAATTCGGCTGAATTCTTTTATATGCGGCGTAATTATGACCTTGGCTTTTTTTGCCCTAAACGCTCTTAAATCGGATTTCGCCAAAGCGTTAATGCCGTCGGCGTCAATGACTATCGGTATATCGTAAGAACTCAAAACAAACTCCAGAATTTTCTCATGACGCGGGCTTTCTCCCCAGCCCATGCCCAAGCCCAAAGCCTTGACGCCTTGAAGCGCTTTCTCCAGCGCCTGTTTGTCAAAAAGCATATTATTGCCGTCGCAGGGCATGGCAAACAGCGTGCTTTCGAGAATATAAGGCATTACCGAAGCCGCTATGCATCGGGGAACTATCAACGAGCACAATCCGCATCCCGCCTTCAAGGCCGACAAGCTTAAATTGGCGAGCTTGACCGCTCCCGAATAATTTAACGACCCTCCCATAAGCGCCGCCTTGCCAAAGCTGCCCTTATGGGTGTTTTGTTTTCTTTGGGAAAAAATCGGGCCAAAGTCTTTTTCTTCCATGAGATAATAAGGCTTATCGCAAAGCTTAATGCCTATGTCGGCGTTTTTCAATTTTCCTATATAGTCTTTGGCGTCGTTAAGAAAATGTCCGGGCTTATAATATCCTATGCTTACGGTAATATCCGACTTAACGGCAATTTCCGCCCTACCGCTGTCGCCGTCAAGCCCGCTGTTGATATCAGCGGCGACCACATATTTGGCGCCATTGATTTTTTCCGCCGCCACCGCCGCCAAGCCCCGCATTTTGCCTTTGAAGCCCGTTCCCAAAATGCAGTCCGCCACCATGTCGTAATCGTCAAAAGACAAGTCCTCAGTAAAAGGATGAACCTTAATTGAATTAAGCAAGCATTGATTATAATAGTATTGGCTGTCGGGAGTAAGCTTTGTGCTTACTTGAAAAACCTCGCAGTCATGGCCGTTATTTTTAAGAATTAACGCCAGCGCGTAGCCGTCTCCGCCGTTATTGCCGCCTCCGCAGACTATGGCGATTTTGCCCCGCCATTTTACGGCCTCACAAATGCCTTTGGCCGCCCTTGACATAAGCTCGATTCCGCTTACGCCGCTTTCAATGGTCAGCTTGTCGCTTTTTTTGATATTGTCCACCGACACAACTTTTATCATAACTATATTATAATACCTTATCGGCGGCTTTTTGTAAATAAGCTTTAATGCGCTAAAAATGAATTGTTTTCTTAGGCGAAACTATCGATAAGTATTTTCAATCCAATGATAATAAGTATAATTCCGCCCGCCGTTTCGGCGTATTTTTTGAATAATTTATTTAACTTGTTGCCCAAAAGCGTTCCCATAAAGGATAAGGAGAAAGCAAACGCCCCTATCGCGGCGGCGGCGCTTATTATGGAAATTTTTATAACGGCCAGCCCCACCCCCACCGCCAAAGCGTCAATGCTTGTGGCAACGGCAAGCATGGTCATATTTTTCCATCCCAAAATTTGCTCGCTGCCACAAAACTTGACCTCGTTTTTGCGTTTAGCGCCTTCAATAATCATATTGCAGCCAATGAAAGTAAGCAGAATAAAAGCCACCCCAGGCGCGTAAGCGGAAACAACCCCCGCCACGGAATGCCCCG
>CZCB01007872.1_pt1 | contig 10045 bp, 7 predicted proteins | sample 591991 | NCBI WGS metagenome assembly CZCB01 (sample SAMEA3556809, study PRJEB10932) | anaerobic digester metagenome | reverse complement strand
CTCTTCGTCGGCAGCGTCAGATGTGTATAAGAGACAGATATGATACCGTTCTCACAATACACAACCTTGCTCACCAAGGAATCATTCAGGAAACGAACTTAATTCAATGGGGAATCCCAAAAGAGGCTTTTAACATAGAAGGGTTGGAATACTATGGAATGACCAACTTTTTAAAGGGCGGAATTATAGCTTCCGACATGGTCACGACAGTCTCTCCCCGCTATTCCTGGGAAATACAGACGAGGGAATATGGAATGGGCCTGGATGGTGTTTTAAAAAAGTACAACAGTAAGCTAAAGGGAATACTCAACGGGATCGATTACTCCTATTGGAATCCCAAAACAGATCCTCTTATTCCAGCACATTACGACGTAAACGACATTGCCCCGAAAAGAGAATGCAAAAAATCCTTATTATCCCGATGCGGCTGGGAAGACAATGGCTCACCAGTCTTAATATATATAGGCAGACTCGCGGAACAAAAGGGCTTGGATATATTATTGCCCTCCATAGAAGCCATTCCGGGTCACGGTTGCAAGTTGATCGTTTTAGGCGAAGGAAGCGAAATTTACGAAAGAGCTCTATTGGATATGTGCGCGCAATTTCCCGACAGCCTATTCGTTAAAATAGGATATGATGAGGAGCTATCGCACCTCATGTATGCAGGAGGAGATATGCTCGTAATGCCTTCATATTTCGAACCTTGCGGTTTATCGCAACTAATCGCAATGCGATATGGAACAGTCCCCATATGTCGTGCTACAGGAGGGCTTGCAGACACAGTTATAGATGCCGATTCAGCATCGGATGGAACCGGTTTTTTATTCAGTTCTTACGATACCGAGGCTTTCTTGCGAGCTATGGGAAGGGCTTTGGCGTCTTGGAACTCTCCAAATCTCTGGAATCGAATTATGTTAAACTGCATGAAGGTCGACTTTTCTTGGTCCAAATCCTCACGAGAATACGCGAATCTATACCTCGAACTGCTGGGAGTCCCGGAAGACGAAAACAAAAATCTATTGCGTTAGTCTTGTCATATAACCTACTAACAGGGTATAGTTATAAGCATAGTTATAAAAATATATAGTACACCTTAAGAAATTATTTACGGGGGTGGCATTTTTGATCTATGGAAAGTACGGGAGGGTGTTGGGCATAGTTCTAGCAGGTGGTCGAGGCCAGAGACTTTCCCCCTTGACAAGGCACCGCGCAAAGCCGGCAGTTCATTTTGCAGCCAAATATAGGATAGTAGATTTTGCCCTTTCCAACTTAGTTAACAGCGGAGTCTTCTCCATTTACGTCCTCGTCCAATTTCGAAGCCAGTCATTGAACGAGCACATTGAAAGAGGGTGGCAGTTTGGAGGCGCCTTGAGAGGCAGAGACTTCTTTATAACTGTTGTACCCGCGCAAATGTGGACCGGCGAGCATTGGTACAAAGGAACGGCCGATGCCGTCTTTCAAAATCTACACCTGATCACCATTTACAATGCCGACCGTATTTGCGTATTCGCCGCCGATCATGTATATAAGATGGACATAGAACAAATGATGCAAAAACATATAGAACAAAAAGCGGATTGCACGGTAGCCGCTTACGAAGTGCCTGTAAGCGAAGCGTCTGCCTTTGGATGCCTGAAAACGGACAAAGATGGTTTTGTCGTAGAATTCCTGGAAAAGCCGAAGAACCCGCCCGAAATTCCAAACCGGCCCGGATTTAGCTTTGTTTCCATGGGCAATTACATCTTCGAAAGGGAAATTTTAGAAGAAGTATTAGTTGAAGATGCAAATGATCCCGACAGCAGTCATGATTTCGGAAAAGATATATTGCCGAAACTATACAAAAACCATAAAGTATTGTCCTACGATTTTAAAACAAATGCCATCCCGGGAAATGATAAGCCGTATTGGAAAGACGTAGGAACGATCAAAGCTTACTGGCAGGCTCATATGGACCTGCTCAAGGAAAATGCGGATTTAAATCTTTTCAACCCGCAATGGCCCATCAGAACCGTATCCTACGCCGACCCTCCGGGGTTCACCTTCTCCGTGGACAACTCCTCAAGCAGCGTGGAAGACGCGCTTCGCGCGGAGGGAAGTCAAGTAATCGGGGCAACCGTAAAAAGATCGGTTTTGTCGAGAAACTGCGTTATAAAGCCCGGCGCCTACGTTGAGGAATGCATAATAGGAAGAGGAGTAGTCATTGGGGAACGGTGTCGATTGAAAAGGGTCATTGTGGATGCCCAAAACGTTATCCCCCAGGATACTGAAATAGGATTCGATGAAGATTTGGATCGTCAAAGATATCACGTCGATCCTTCGGGCATAGTGGTCGTCCCTATGCCCGCCATACAACTTAGAGCAAAGGTGAATTTCCCCTACCCAGATTCAGGAATTTAGTATATACTACCCGAGTAAATTTTTTTATGGGAGGAAGATTTATGACAAAGGGAAATATCTGCGACGAAGTAAAAAAACTTTTGGATATGGCTGATTCAACAAATAACCACGAGGAAGCAACAAGGCTTGCGAATAAAGTCCTCGAGCTGGACCCAACAAATTGCGAGGCTTTACTGTTATTGGCGGACAATGCCATATCCGATGGCGATATGGAAAATAATCGCTTTTATCTCAACCGGATAATCGAAAACTACGAGAAAGGACAATCCAAAGACAATACGAGAGATGCGGAAGATGCCAATGACGAAATTTACCTTTTCGCCCTTGAAAGGCTTGCCTTTTCGCTTTCCTTCGACGATCGCCACGAAGAAGCTATGTCGGTTGCCCAAAAATTGTTAGAGATCGATGTAGAAGGAAAAACTACGGCCAAAGATACGATTTATCGGTCGTTGTTGATGATGGACCGCTACAAAGAAATATTGGAAATGATCTGCCAGGAGGAAAACCCTTCAGCCGTTGCTCTGCACGCAAAGGCGATAGCTCTATATCAATTGGACGGAATGAGCTGGAACTCTTACGAAGCCTTGGTCAGCGCATTGGAAGGCGATCCTGATGCTCCTTTCTATGCTTTGGGCATTTGGGATGAGCCTGAGGAACCTGACGAAGAGGAAGTCCAATCCATGCTGACAGCCTTGTATATAGTAGAGCCGTGGGCCAAATCCGACGAACTCATCGACTGGATAACCCATATTACCATCGCCTTCGGTTTTTTCACCCAACGCCTTCCGGAGGATTTTCTCCAGGTTATGGAATTAAGCGAAACCGGTAGTATGGCTAGGCAGGAATTAGACGAATTAAAGAAAATAATCGACGAAATGCAGAAAGTGGAAGCCGTAAGGGATCACGACTTCAAGGGTATAGATCGCGTAGTCTTCGATGCACTGCGCTTCAGACGTAAATATTAAAACCCAAAAAAAGATTAAACCATTATAGCAGGCAAATTATTCCACAGGGTAAGCCGTGGAATCGTATGGCTTTCGTCAATACGGGAAGCGTATTCAACGTCGCTCCATAGGCCCAAATCCTTCAAGCTTAATGCGTGCTCTGCATCCGTCATGGCACGCATTAAATTTTTATCGTAATATTCCCAAGTGGCTATCGCTATCTTTGCTCCATCGTTTAACTTCAAACTTTGGATTTTATTCTTTGCAATTTCCACCATCATACCAGCACAGGCGGTGTCATCTATCATTGCTCGGTTGAACCTGCCGGCGCAAAGTATGCCTATTTTGTTGCCTCTTTCGATAGCAGCTTCAACTACAGCGGTGGCGTTTCTGGAGCAGCCTGCAAACACGATACCCGAAGAAGCCGCAGCGCGTAACAATGCTTTAGTTCCGTTGGTAGTCGTCATTATGGCCCCGTGAAAATCTCTTAGGTTATATCGAAGCAATTCAATCGGAGAATTGCCACAATCGAAGCCGGGAGGAGGAAGGCTTTTTCTTTCTCCCATTAAAAGCCATTTTCCGCCAAGTTTAGACTTTAGGCTGTAGGCCTCTTCTACATCTTCTACAGGCAAAAGGACCTTGCCGCCCATCTCAAAAAATGTCACTATTGTCGTGGTAGCCCGTAAGATATCGACCACGATCCAAGTATCTATGCGATCCAGATCACCGGAGGGGTTTAACACAACCGTCAGTTGAACCGACATTTTTAATCTCCTGTGCAACAAATTTGTTTATTTTTACCTTCGCTTGTAACATAATACAGATATCACATAAATAACAGGAGGGTCAATCATGTCAGAAATTAAATTGAAGGGTACTCCTCTATCTCCTGGTCTTTCCTATGGATACGCTTTTACATACAAGACCATACCCTTTGAGCAAAGAAACATCGTCATTAAAACCAAAGACGTCGAAAAGGAGCTATCCCGCCTAAAAGATGCCATTAAAAAAACGAGGGAATCCCTCGAAAAACTGAAGGATAGAACCAAAAAGAAGCTGGGAGAGGAAAAGGCGGGAATTATAGAGGCTCACATGCTGATGCTTGAAGACCCCATGTTCATTCAAGAAATTGAAAACACCATAAAAGAAGGCCATTCTGCAGAGGACGCCGTTTACACGGCCACTATGAAGATAAAAAAGATGTTTGAAGATATACCTGACCCCTATTTAAGAGAAAGGGCTGCAGACGTAGAAGATGTGGGCAGCAGGCTATTCAGAAACTTATTGGGAGCAAAAGATCTTGAATCGATAGGACGAGAGGAATCAACTATAGTCGTCGCCAGCGACCTGGCTCCCTCGGAATTAATCGCCATATCGGGAAACAATGTCGTCGGCTTAGTGCTCCTCCACGGAGGCCCAACATCTCACATGGCCATAATAGCCAAGTCATTAGATTTGCCTGCTGTATCCGGAATAGATATAAACACAATCTCCGACAATAACATTATCATAATCGACGGCACAAAAGGAGAAGTAACGATAAACCCTTCTCCTGAAACGCTTTCGCAGGTCAAAAGAAAGGTAGAGGAACTCAAAAAAGAGCAAGAGGAGGCCATGAGCCTGAAAGATGCTCCTGCAATCACCTCAGACGGTTTCAAGCTAAAGTTGTGGGGCAACATAGCCCATCCAAACGAGGTGAGCAGCGTTTTATCCTTCGGAGGAAAGGGTATAGGCTTATTCCGAACGGAATTTCTTTTCATGAACAGAAACAATCCTCCCAGCGAAGATGAGCAATTTGAAGCCTATAGCAAGGCATTGGCGGAAATGAACCCCAACCCTGTAGTAATCAGAACGATGGATGCCGGCGGCGATAAGGAGATCTTCTATCTCAACATACCGAAGGAGGACAATCCCTTTTTGGGCTATCGCGCCATTCGGATTGGCATCACCGAGGAAGGTTTGCTTTTGACACAACTCCGGGCTTTACTGAGAAGCGCAACCTACGGAAATCTTTACATAATGTTCCCTATGATCTCTTCTCTATGGGAGGTAAAAAGGGCAAAAGACCTGCTCCGAAAAGCAGCCCGACAACTGAAGGAGGAGGGAATAGAACAGGGATCGGCAAAAATAGGAATAATGATAGAAATACCCTCCGCAGCTCTTATGGCGGATGAGCTTGCAAAGGAGGTTGACTTCTTCTCCATTGGAACCAACGATTTAACTCAATATACATTGGCAGTGGACAGAGGAAACGCGAAGATATCCCGATGGTACGATCACCTGCATCCTGCAGTTCTCAAGCTTATCGACATGACTGCAAAGGCAGCAAAAAAACACAAAATTGAGCTTGGAATGTGTGGCGAAATGGCCGGCGACCCTTTAGCTCTTCCAATACTCATTGGGATGGAGTTCGACGAACTTTCTATGTCACCTCCGGCAATTCCAAAGATCAAAAGACTTACACGAAAAACCAGCTTGGGAAGAGCTAAAGAGATTACGCAAAAAGTTTTGTTGATGAAAGATGCAACAGAAGTGCGCACCTTTCTTGAGGAGATGACATCTCAATTATGACCGAAAAAATGGAGATCATATCTCATTGCGCGCGAGGATCTTTCGGAGACAAAAGGGTCTTGATCCAGGGGTACATTATTTCAAAGTCATTTCCCCTGGTCTTGCTTTTGCACGGAGTGCACGGCTGCGCCAATCTGGCAGAGGGAAACAAATACGGCGTTCTGGCACGCTTGCTTGCGCAGGAATCCATAAATGTCCTGACCATTGAAACCAGCAGAAAAACCAGAGACAGGGATGCCTATGGCAACGATAGAAACAGATGGATAATGGATGCCTTTAAGGGAAAAACCTATGCCATGGACTTATTTGACGTGGCGAGTGCTATTTCGTTCATACATGATGATCTCAGATGGCCTGAGTTATGGCTATGGGGTTTTTCTCTGGGAGGTTTGCATTTTCTGATTTTGACGGGCGGAATTTATAAAAAAGTTTTAGAACGGGCTGGCCTGAAAAACCCTATAACCACCTTTCCCAAGATCGAAGGTTTGATACTCTCCGGGAGCGGAGACGAGATACGCCCGGAAAACGGGCCGTCGTTTCACGAGCCTATTTTGGACTCTCTGCCCTGTCAAGAAATGCTTCTGGAGGCAGCGAAAAATACGAATGCGGAAAATGTCTATGCCTTTTACGGCAGCCTTGATGAAACCTTTGCTAAGGAAGCATGTAGGAGGCTGTTTGAATTAACGCCCACAAAACGAGACTTCATCGTCCTCGAAGGAGTTGACCATTCTTTTAGAACTGTTAACGGCATTCCTTCGATATCGCCTTTAATCGATATGGTAAATTACCTAAAGAAGCATATTCTAAAAAATCCAGGGCCAACCCGGTGAAATGTCAAGAAAAGCCAATATTTTGGCTCCAAAAAGGAAGGTGCAAAAGGAGCCGATAGCAAAAAAGGGGACCATGGGGAGATGATCTTTTCTTCCGACTTTATGTACAAGCAATAACGATAAGGCTGTCAAACCGCCGCACATGAAACTTATGTAGAGCGCAAGACAACCCATCCATGTCCCCATTGCCCCGCCAATTGCAGCAGCAACTATCGCATCGCCCGAACCCATGCCACCTTTGCTCACGTACATAATAAGTAGGATCAAAAAACCACATATGCAAGCACCTAATATGCCGTCCAAAAAAATTTGCCAACTCACGAAAACCCTCAAGAGCAATCCAATTGCAAAAAAGGGCAAAACCAGCCAGTCGTAAACATAACCCGAATACATGTCTGTCAAAGAAGATAGAAAAAGGCAGCTCCAAAGCACAAAAGACAATATAAAAGCATAGGTAGGCCCATAAAGCCAGGCTAAAACAAGCATCGAAAATCCCATTATCAATTCGACCAACAAATAACTAATCCCGATCTTTGCATTACATCCTCTACATCTACCTTTGAGAAATACATAAGACAATAGGGGGATTAAATCCATAAAGCTGAGCGTTCTGCCACAGCTTTCGCAGACAGAACGCTCCCTTCCCCACCACTTCTTCCCCTCAATAGTCCTCTGTGCTACTACATTCAAAAAGGAACCGTATGCCAATCCAAAGATAAAACTCGTCAAACGGAACATCCCAATCATTAAGCTATCCACCTAATCTATCGCTAAAATCTATTTTACAGAAAAAGTTTACATCAAACTTGTTCAGCAACGTAACATCACTTTATGACGTATAGGGTACCTCTCATCGTAGCAAAAACGACTGCTCCCTCTCCCAAAGACGGATCGGCCACGATGTCACTGTCCGCTTCATACTTCCACAGCAAATCTCCGCTATTGGAATCTATAGCGTAAAAATAGCCATCGTTGCTCCCGAAGAAAAGCACGCCGCCAGCATATACGGGCGAAGAGTTTATCGGGCTACCAACTTCGTAGCTCCATACAACGTCACCCTTATCTGCGCTCACGGCATATAATTTTCCATCCTGACCTCCTATGTATAATGTTCCCCTAACGTATGCCGGAGAAGAGCCGAGGGGTGCCCCAATGTACTTATGCCATAGAGGCACGACACCCTTTAATTTTACGGCACGAACATAACCGTTATCGGTTATATAATAGACCTTTCCGTCAACATATAGAGGGGCTCCCTTCATTGCTCCCTCTGTATTGCCTCCCCAACGCTCGCTGCCGCTTTTTGGGTCTAGCGCATGAAATCGTCCTCCAAAGCTTCCCACAAACACAAATCCTTCAGCTATTGCCGGAATACTTTGAAAGCCCCTATAAGCTTGAAACTGCCATTTATATCCTCCATTCTGGGAATTAAGAGCGTAGAAACTGCCTTCGTTGCATCCGACGTAAACGGTATCGCCAAAGACAAAAGTTCCCGACATCACAGGGCCATCTACCTTAGCATTCCAAATGAAAATGCCGGACTTTTTGTCGAGAGCATACACATTTCCAGCGAAGGTTCCCACATATACTTTTTTATCATCGGTGGAAACAGGTCCCAGAATGGAACCATCGCACTGGTATTTCCATTTTACCTCTCCGCTATTAAGAGATATAGCATACACTTCTCCATTATGGTTCCCTACATATATAGTTCCGCTATCCACGACAGGGGCACCCGTTATCTTTGATCCCGTTTCCAGCTTCCATGAGAATATGCCTTTCGGAAGTTCTTTTATTGGGAAATTGCCGGTATTTTGCAAATCACCCCTGGCCGGAAAAGCAAAGACGCTTCCTGCATTGCCCAATATGAACATCAAAGAAATCACCAAGGCGATCGTCCAAGTCACACTTATTTTTTTCATAACCCATCACCCCTTTTGAAAGGATATTTTGATATACATGCTACTCTATCCAACTTACTTTTTTATTTTAAATTATACTTTACAAAACACATCGGTCAATTTAATTAATTTGTAGCTACGATATATTGACATAATATTATGCCGCCCGTTGTCCCTGAAGAGAGATCAACGCAATAATTTCAACTAAGCTCTTGTCTGACCGGGGTAGTATGTGATATAAGTTTTATTTATGTTGTTACTCTTTGGAGGTGTAGTACATGGAAAGGCCAACTTCTTATTTTGGACATCATGTCTTCAATGAAAAAGTAATGCGCGAACGTTTGCCCAAGAACGTCTTCGAACAACTGACCAGCGCCATTAACGGAGGACCACATAAACTTAACATTAAAATTGCAGATGTAGTGGCAGCTGCCATGAAGGAGTGGGCTACGTCGCTTGGAGCAACGCATTATGCCCATTGGTTTCATCCAAGGACAGAACTCACGGCCGAAAAACATATGGCATTTCTTTCGTTAGACGATAAAGGAGCTCCACTTGAGGCTTTTACGGGAAGCGAGCTTATACAAAGCGAACCTGACGCGTCATCTCTCCCCTCTGGAGGAATGAGAAGCACCTTTGAGGCAAGGGGCTACACCGCCTGGGACCCCACCAGCCCGGCTTTCGTCATGCTCACCGAAAAGGGAGGTACGCTTTGCATACCATCTATTTTCCTTTCTTGGGACGGGACGCCTCTGGACATGAAAATGCCCCTCCTTAAAGCAATAGCCGCCATAGAAACGAGAGCTATTCGTTTGCTCAGATTATTCGGCAACAGGGGAGTTCATTGGGTAAAAGTAACCGTCGGTGCCGAACAGGAGTTTTTTTTGGTAGAAGACAGCCTGGCCAGGAAACGCCCAGATTTAGTATTGTGCGGACGCACGTTATTGGGATGTCCCCCACCCAAAGGACAACAGCTGGAAGACCACTATTTTGGAGCAATTCATCCCCGAGTGTTGACTTACATGGAAGATGTCGAGGCTGAACTACACAAACTTGGCATTGCCATAAAAACCAGACACGACGAGGTGGCACCATGTCAATTCGAATTTGCTCCCCAATTCACGGATGCTAATCTAGCTACCGATCAAAATCAGCTAATGATGACCGTCATGAAACGAATAGCACCTCATCATGGATTTAAATTACTCTTGCACGAAAAGCCCTTCGCAGGAATAAACGGCAGCGGAAAGCATACCAATATATCTTTGATGGATAGCGATGGATATAACCTATTGGAACCAACCAACAACCAAAGAAAAAACGTGCAATTTCTGGCTTTCGTGGGAGCTCTTATACTTGGAATTTCCAAATACAGCTCTTTGCTCAGGGCATCCGTAGCCTC
>CZCB01007743.1_pt1 | contig 10058 bp, 8 predicted proteins | sample 591991 | NCBI WGS metagenome assembly CZCB01 (sample SAMEA3556809, study PRJEB10932) | anaerobic digester metagenome | reverse complement strand
TCCTGATGTTCGGAAACAGCAGCCAGTCCAGGATGCAGGTATCAAAAGCTGCAAGCGCGATGATGTATCCATATACAGCCAACAACCCCTGGATAAAGTTTGTTGCACCTGCTATATGGGCCATCCAGGCGAAAATAAAAGCGAAAATGACCAGCGCGATCATTTTTTTGACTATCATGACAGCGGTAAGTTTTTTCCTGACCCTCTCTTTGTTCTGTGAACGGTAGTACTCCTGTCTCATCTCCGGAGGGTAATCGCTGATAAAGCTGACCGGGTTTATCAGAAGCATCCCGAACACAAGGCTACCAAACGCGGCCATCATGATCGCACACTCAATAATGTAGGTCGTTATGCTGAACATGCCGGCAACTCCAATGATCCGTTTTCTCCAGGGCAGGTCGCCCGTCAGTTTTATTATACATTATTTAAACTTGATTTTTTTACATATGACAGATAGAATGACCAGAGAGGTCGATATTTTATGCAAATGCACGAAAACTGCACCACATTATTGACAAGGCAAACCAGCCGTATAAAATATAATTAAACCTATATGAATAATATGATAACAGATTGGAGCAATTTTAATGAGTACCGGTACTCCCCTCATTCAGATCAGGGGGCTCAGCAAGGTCTTCGGGACCGACGCAGATGAGGTCAGCGTCCTCGAGGATATCAATCTTGACATCAGGGAAGGCGAAATATTCGGGATCATCGGTATGAGTGGTGCAGGCAAGAGTACACTGGTGAGGTGTCTCAATTTTCTTGAAAAGCCCACCAGGGGCACCGTGTACTTTGACAACCAGGATCTTTCCGCCCTCAGCCAGAAGGAGCTCTATAGGGTCAGGCAGTCCATGGGGATGATTTTTCAGCAGTTCAACCTGCTCATGCAGCGCAATGTGCTGAAAAATGTGTGTTTCCCGCTTGAAATCGCCGGCGTCAGGAAAAAAGAAGCTGAAGCCCGCGCCCTTGAACTGCTGGAACTGGTAGGCCTGTCAGATAAAGCCAATGCATACCCGTCACAGCTTTCAGGCGGGCAGAAACAGCGCGTTGCCATCGCAAGGGCCCTTGCCAACAATCCCAAGGTCATCCTGTGCGATGAGGCGACCAGCGCCCTCGATCCGGCAACGACCAAGGGTATCCTGGCTTTACTGAAGGATATCAACAGGAGGCTCGGGATCACCATTGTCATCATCACCCATGAAATGAGCGTGGTGGAAGAGATTTGCCAGAGGGTCGCCATTATCGACAACAGGCAAATAGCCGAAGTCGGCTATGTCCAGGACATATTCACGAGGCCTGCGACCGAAGCAGCCCGCCGGCTGGTGTTCCCCGAAGGAGAAAGGGTGGATCACTTCACCAGTTCACGATGTTGCCGCATCGTGTTTAACGGAAGCTCATCCTTTGAGCCTGTTATCGCCAATATGGTGCTTGAATTCAGGCAGACCGTCAATATCATATTTGCCGACACCAGGAACATTGACGGTAAAGCTTTCGGACAGATCGTCATCCAGCTTCCTGAGGATAAGCTGATGGGTGAAAAAATGATGGCTTATCTTCGCAGCAGGGGCTTAACGGTGGAGGAGGTAAAGGACTTTGTTTGATCCGGTAATAATAGAAATGATTGGTAAAGGGTTCCTTGAGTCGCTGTACATGACGTTGGTGTCATCGTCCCTGGCTTACCTGCTTGGCCTGCCTCTTGGCATCATACTGGTGGTTACCGACAAGGGTGGCCTGAAGCCCTGTCCATGGCTGAACAGCGTACTGGGCGTCATCATAAACCTGCTTCGTTCGATGCCGTTCCTTATACTCTGTATTACGGTCATACCTGTAACACGCTTCATTACAGGAACTTCCCTGGGTCCGACAGCCACCATCGTCCCGTTGGTGATCGGTGCCGCCCCCTTCATCGCAAGGATGGTCGAATCCTCGCTCAAGGAAGTCGACAAGGGCGTGATCGAAGCAGCCCAGTCCATGGGAGCTACTCCTTTCGAGGTGATATGGAAAGTATTGCTTCCTGAGGCCCGTCCCTCACTCATCCTTGGCGCTGCCATTTCTGTAACCACAATACTTGGCTATTCGGCAATGACCGGTTTCGTTGGCGGCGGCGGCCTGGGCGACATCGCCATCCGTTACGGTTATTACAGGTATCAGACCGATATCATGCTCGTTACCGTAGCTCTCCTGGTAATCATTGTCCAGGTCCTCCAGGAGATAGGCCTGAGACTGGCCAGGCTGGCCGATAAAAGAAAATAGCCGGAAGTATCTGCCGGAAGAAGCAGGATCTCAGCCTAAACAACTTATGAAGCCAAAGATATCACCCGGTTAAGTCACTACTGAAATCATTGTTCACTTGGATCATTGTTTACAAGATTATCTATATTGAAACCAGATCACAGGAGGAATGAGTTATGAAGAAAGCAATATCTGTACTTCTTGCAGCTGCCACGGTATTCACCCTGCTGGTTGGCTGCGGCAGCAAATCTGCGGGATCCAAAAAGATCGTTGTAGGAGCCACACCGGCGCCCCATGCAGAGATCCTGAATGCAGTAAAGGAAGTCATGAAGGAAAAGGGCTATGAACTGGAAATCAGGGAGTTCACCGACTATGTCCAGCCCAACCTGTCGCTCCAGAGCAAAGACCTGGACGCCAACTACTTCCAGCACACTCCTTACCTGGATGACTTCAATGCCGAGCAGAAAACGGACCTTGTGCCCATAGCAAGCATCCATTACGAGCCGCTGGGCATCTATCCCGGCAAGACCAAGAGTCTCGATGATCTGAAAGATGGCGCACAGGTGGCTATTCCCAATGACACCACCAATGAAGCAAGGGCATTGCTTCTCCTTGAAGCCAACGGTCTGATCAAGCTCGATCCCAATGCAGGACTTAAGGCCACACCCAAGGACATCACCGAGAACCCGAAGAACCTTAAGTTTATCGAGATTGAAGCTGCCCAGCTGGTACGCTCACTGGAAGACGTTGATATAGCCGTCATCAACGGCAACTACGCGATCCAGGGCGGGCTTAACGCCATGACCGACGCCCTTGCAAAGGAAGAAAAGGATTCGATCGCCGCAACGACTTACGCCAACGTGCTCGTCGTACGCAGGGGCGACGAGAACAGGGAAGATCTGAAGGCCCTGGCTGATGCTCTCCGGAGCGAGACAGTCAGGAAGTTCATCGAGGAAAAATACCAGGGCGCCGTCGTTCCCGTATTCTGAAGATGGCGCTTACGGACAGCATTGCAGGAAAGCGTTTGAGGTTGCCCAAAGCCGGTGTTTGAAACTGGCATTTGAGGACGGCATTTGAGGATATTACATAAAGACAGTACTAAAATCATATGACAAGTATCAGGAAAGCATTTGAGAAGTATTTGAGAAGTATTTGAGAAGTATTTAGATAGTATTTAGATATTATTTAGATAGTATTATGAAACATCCGCAAAACTCCCGGGTGGTTGTATCCCGGGAGTTTTTTTATCGATCTGGGCTTAAGTCAGATTTTAGTCAAATCTGGGCTTAAGCTGGATAGGACTTTAGTTGGACTCGGGCTTTGGTTGGGTTTGTGTTTTATTGGACTCGGCTTTGGTTTGGTTTGTGGTTTATTGGACCTGGGCTTTGGTTGGGTTTGAACTGTAGTTGAATCCGGACTATGGCTGGATTTGGACTTTAGTTGAAATCTTGTCAGCCCCGGTGAGCAATTTTTCAGCTTTAGTCTGCATTTCCAGTGTTTTTTATGGTGCAATTTCAATAATTGGTAACATAATATCCGTTAAACCGCGTTATGGTAAATGAAAAATTTCAACATCAGTGACTTTAGCTGAAATTTTGCACAATGACGTAATATTTCCCGGTTTCGAACGGGCAATATCCATGCCGTCGGAGCCTTTACGCCACCTAGAATCCCCTTTCCGCCAGCCAGTTGATCAGCTTGCCTTCCCTCTCGTCAATGCCACCGGTATCGCCGCCAGTTTCGCAGACATCCTCACTGTATTTGCCGAGCACAAGCTCCGAATCGATCCTGCCATCCGCAAGGAAAATGACCCTGTCTGCCCTGGCAGCCACCCTCACGTCATGGGTAACCAGCAGGATGGCCGTTCCCTCCCGGTTTATATCATTGAAAATGTTCATGACTTCCGAAGTTGCGCTGGAATTGAGCGCCCCGGTCGGCTCATCGCAAAATATGATCACGGGATGGTTGATCAGAGCCCGGCAGATAGCTGCGCGCTGAAGCTGCCCGCCGGAAACTTTCGTAATGTCATGACTTCCCACCCTGTCGATCCCGAGCCTTTTCATCAGTGCATCCGCGTATCCCAGTATTTCTGCCCTGGGCTTCAGTGCCGCCTTTAATGCGGGCAGGATGATATTCTCCTTTATACTGAGGTTTTTCAGCAGGTGGGAATGCTGGAACACAAACCCCATAGCCGTAAGCCTGAGTCGGCTCATCTGCCTGTCATTCAGGCAGGAGATATCTTTCCCGTTGAAATACACTTCCCCGGATGACATCCGGTCCATTCCGCTTATGCAATACAGAAGTGTCGATTTGCCCGAGCCCGACCGGCCCATAACGGCAACAAACTCGCCTTTCCCTATATTCAAACCGATATCCTTCAGTACGGCGACCCGCTCTCCTCCGACTTCATATTCCCTGCAAAGCCTTTTAGCTTCGAGTATTGCCTCCATTACGGTTCCTCCTGTCTGCACTTACCTTTTATATTTGCACTGATCATTCACGCTGATGCTGGATCATTCCAAAGGCCAGCATTTGACTATGACCATTTTATAGGTCAGAAAATAATTTATGGTATTTGGTCAGAACTGTTTTTTGCGACATCCATGCTACGGCCATACCATCAGCCAGGTTTGAATTTTGCGTTATCCTAGCGGTACTGGCCATTCCACAGGCCAGAACTGTATTTTGTGATGTCCGTGCTATATTGGCCATTCCATAGGCCAGGACTATATTTAGTGATACCCGCGCTGCATCTGCCATTCCATAGCACCTGCACTCATTCCATTATCAGCCGGACGATGCTGTACCTCCTGATCTCCGCCGAGCAGAACCATGCAGCCAATACCGCCGCTGCAGCCACCATGGCGGGATAAAGCAGGTACACCTCCAGCGGCTGTACAATAAAATCAATAACGCTGAGCCCGAACCCGGCTGCAGATATAAGGGAACCGACAAGGCTCTCCCCCAGTGCGTCAGATATGATGATCCCGGCCAGGATCCCGATCACCGCTGCCAAACCGGTCCCGGCAACATACTGCAGCCGGATATCCGAATCAGAAAACCCGATCGCTTTCATATTTGCGATCTGGCTGTAATCACGAGCCATGTTCAGTTTAATAAACAATACGGTGACAAGCATGGTGATAAATACCGCTGTTGCAACTGCGGTGGCAGCCACCTGGGACAAGGGGCCGATGACCATGTCAAAAGTCTGGGCCAGGAATTCGTCCATGGGGATCACCTTCGCAAAGGGTAATTCCCCGGCATACTGCGAAGCCTTTACATCAGCCTGCATACTGCGAAGCCTTTACATCAGCCTGTATCCCTTCAGCCGTGTCGATGAAATATTTATATTTGAGAACATCCTCTTTCCTGTACGGATGGGCCATCTTTGCCGTGTACCCGCCATTCGTGACATCCTGGTAGACCCCGCAAACACTGTATGTCCCCTCTTCGCCTCCGATCCTCAGCGTCAGCTCATCTCCGACTCCCGCGGACAACTTTTTCGCATTCATTGAAGAAACAGCGATCTCTCCCGGTTTCTCCGGTCCCCGCCCTTCGATGTATGATATCCCGAAGTCCGAATGATCTCCGCACTGGACTTGTATATCTTCCCAGCCTTCTTTCCCGAACACTTCATACCTGCAGGTCGCATATGCCTCGAAGCTTCCGATCTCACTATCAGACACAAGCAGTCCCATTATGTCCTCATGCTTCCGGTCCAGGTCCTCCACGAACTGGAGATCGATCCGGATATCGCTGACTCCTGACCCCATGTAGGTTGCAAATTCCGTCGAACTGAAAGTACTGCGCATGCTCGCCGGTATGATCATGATGCACACCGCCAGGGCATTCACCACGATCGGAAGCATCCATGTCCTAAGATGCACAGCAAAGCCCCGGATACTGAGAAAAAGACCGACGGGCAGCAACCTGTTACTCTCAACCGGCAGGAACCTTCCCTTCGCCGGCCCGCGCCTGCGCCTGCGGCCGCCCGCATCCTGGTGAACAAGTGCCTGGACGACGGTAATATGCTTTATCTTTCTCAAAACCAGGCCGGAAAACAGGCTGATGACCACGTGCAGAAATGCCGCCGCCGCAACAGACAGTATGACATCCGTAAGCACCAGGTTCTGCTCCCCGTAATCAAGGGCAATGTCCGCAGTCAGCAAACGGTTGCAGGAAACTGCAGCAATAAGGCCGCCCAAACACCCCGTCGCCGACATGAAAGCGTATTTCGCCCCGTACAGCCTGCATACGTCCCCATGAGAAAGTCCGACCGCTTTCAGCACCCCGATTTCCCGTATCTCATCTTCTATTGCCGAGAGGATCGTAAACCGTAAGTTGATGATCGCCATAAAGACCAGCAGCAGGCTCACCAGTATGAGTATTACGGCTTTCATCCCTTCCCCGGCGGCATTGACCAGCCTGATGAGCGTATATGTCACTGCCGTCCCATTGTCCGGCAGTCCCGATTCTTCGTAAAGCCTCTGAAAGCTCTCTGCCAGGTCCGCATCCGTGAGCAGGAACTCCACCAGGTATTCCGGCCTGCCGATGTTATCCCATATCTCCCGGAAATCATCGTCGCTGACCAGGAATCTTACGGACGAAGCCAGTGAAGACGCCATCTGCGCGTCGCGCACGAAATCCGTGATGACGAATTCCATATAAAAGTTCCCCTCGGACAGGATCATGATGTCGCCGGGTTTAAGGCCGTATTTTTTCATGTATTTGACCGGAACAGCGGCCTCACCGCCGGATACCCGCAGGATTCCGTTGTCAAGGTCAAGCAGGTAGTCAAACTCCCTGTTCTGAGCGACAAAACAGTTGTCCGTCATGCTTTCCGAAAGGACGAACCGCTCTTCTCTGCCTTCCCTTGTCTTTACAAAACAGATGCTTGAACCGTCGACATTTACCATTTCCTGCGTCTGTTGGGCTGCAACGTAATCTACACTGCGGGCAAAGGCGTCGATGTCCGCTTGGTCGAGCCCCCCGGCATGCATCTGCAGGAAATGCGGCGGCCTGGCGATTTCGAAAAGCCCGTCAATGGCGCCAAGGGACCTGGTGATCACAAGGCTTCCCGAAACCATCAGGAAAGCCGATATGAAGATGAACACCCATTGTATTATATTGATCGCCTTGTTCCTTAACAAATCCTTTTTTATCATCGAAACTATCATGATGCACCAACCATTCTCTGAGTCTGAAGTCTGGTGTCTGAAATCCGATATCTGATGTCTGAAACGTTTCAGGTTTGTCATTTCTCAGGAATACTCGTTTTCGATAACGTCACCGGGGTCGTCTGCTTCCCGGCCATTTTCCCTCTCCCGGCAATTTTCCCGCATGCCGTCCATTTCTCCCCCTGCCTTCTGCAAACTGTCTGTTTCCTGTTCCTCCGTCAGGCAGCAAGGCGCAATTTCCAGTTGCATCTGCACCGTTTCCAATTGCGGCTGCGCCGTTTCCCGCTGCGGCCGCATACAGCGGATCGGCTTTATCCTTTTTATCAGGACCCCTAGGGTGGCAAACATAATGCCGGAAATGATCAGCATAAGTCCGATGCCCCTTCCCGGCCCAACGCCGATCAGCCTGCCCACGGTTCCGGACAGCAGGCCGTCCCCGGCAAGCATGGGCTCGAAGACCCTGTCCGCCAGTATCCCGACGCAGGAATAGGCCAGCACATAACCCACCTGCGACAATATGCCGATCAGTCCCCACGCCCTGCCCTGCAATGAAATGCCAGCAGTTCGACAAGCGAAACTGCCGCAGCACTGCCTGTTGCCCGGAATACGAAGACGCCCAGTGCAAAAGCCGTCAATCCGCTTCCAATGCCTGATATGAACTGGCCTGACCATATAACCGCGAAATACCCGAATGATTTTCTCCCGGTCAAAACTATACCTTCTCTCATCATCTAAGCCTTCTCTTCTTCTCCACGCTCACCCTGCAGCAGGTGCGTTTTAAGTCCAAGGCTTCCCCTTTCCGCACCGAGCAGGGTTTCAAGGGAATATACTATTGCCTCAAGCAGTTGCTGCCTTTCTTCCTGCGTGTATGAAAACATCGCGTCATCGGTAAGTGTAAGAGCTGCTGCCAGCATGATCCGGACAGTCTGTTCCGGGAACGGCGTGCTGAAAACGCCTGCCCTTATTCCTTCTTCAACGATTTCGTTCAGGATCGGCACCAGCCCTCGGATGATCCCGCCGAGAGATTTCTGGTGCATCAGCGCATTTTCAGGTTTATGGAGTTCATCGACGACCTCGCTTTTCGGCCCCGCCATCCTCAGCACAAGCACCACCTGCGTCAGTTTTTCCGCCGGCGACAGATCCTTCCTCTTCTTCACGGCCTCCGCTCTTTCCAGGCCCTTTTCCAGGTGCCGTTCAATGACGGCGTCCAGCACTTCTTCCTTTGATTTGAAGTAATAATAGAAGGTGCCCTTGGCAATATTGACTTCGCGGAGGATGTCATTGACAGTGGTATTGCTGTACCCCTTCGTTTCAAATAACATCTCCGCTGTGTCCAGGATCTCGTTTCTCCTCACATCGTGCTCTTTTGTGATCCTCATATGCTCACCCCGCGTTCTGCATCCGTAATACAGGAACGTGATCATCCAGCAGTCATTCATTCGGCCAAATTGACCAATCACCAGGACAAAATCGTGTTAATCCATCCGAATTGCCTTAAGCTTCGACTTGGTGCAATCACCAAACCGACCAGGTAGATCGACAGATCAAATAGTTCGACCGACGGTCGGTCGGTCGTGAACAGATAATATACCATACCGTTCCATTTGTCAACAGGGTTTTTTCACAAAAACTCCGGAAGGAAAGGACCGCCGTAATTATTGAGCCGCAAGTAAGTTACAAGCTTTTAGTATAAGTATTTATTAGTTAAAAGTATTTTTTAATTACAAGGTTTTTTTGGTTACAGGTAGTTTTTGATGCAAGTGTTTTCTTAGTTTTTAGCAATAAGTATTCCCCTGGGGGTTTTCAGCTATAGGTATTCTTTCCGGGGTCCAGCCGTGTTTTTTTCTTGACACTTGAGTATCCCGCCTTTATGATATATCTGTACAGATACCATACGCATAAGAAGGAGTTTTGATGTCGGTTATCTGCTTGGCTTAAAGCAACTGAACTGAATTGAAGGCTGGCATGCAGGCCAAATGGCCTTATTGCTGTATGCCCAAATCAGTGCTTAAGTCAGGGATAAACGGCTTTTTTGTACCCTTTTGCGGGTAACAGGCAGGCATCTGCTCCGGCAGTCTTCAGGGCTGTGTCCGTTCTCTCTGACGGGCGCAGCCTTTTTTACGGTTTTGGGGTCCGAACTGCCGGTCCAGGAGTTCTTACCGCTGGTTTAAGGATTCGTGCATCCGGCTGAAGCGCTCTTACCGCTGGTTTAGGCATCCTTACCGCAGGCTTAAGAGTTTTTACCGCCGGTTTAGGCATCCTTACCGCCGGTTTAAGCGTTCTCCGCTGGTTAAGGGTCCATGCTGCCGGTTCCGGGCTCCACGCCGCCTGGCCACACAATGGAAAAATCCTGATTTTTATTCCGGGAGGTAATAAGCGATGAACAAAACAACACTTGGTATACTCGAATATCACAAGATCATTGAAATGCTCGAAGAATTCACGGTATCGGATATGGGACGCGACCTGGTCCGAAGCCTCGAGCCTGAAACCGATGCCGGCGTCATCAGGCACCGGCTGATGGAAACAAGCGAAAGCAGAGGCTTCGCCCCTATATTGACGGCAAGGATCTGTATCCTGAGGATTACGATATGTCGATAGTCCTGGACTCGAAAGAAAACCGCAGGAAACGCAGGATCATGG
>CZCB01009681.1_pt1 | contig 10059 bp, 11 predicted proteins | sample 591991 | NCBI WGS metagenome assembly CZCB01 (sample SAMEA3556809, study PRJEB10932) | anaerobic digester metagenome | reverse complement strand
ACCATTTTAAACCAGAGACCTTGCCTTGGCTCTTAATTTTACACAATTATATGGACACAACTCATTATTGCAATACAAATTATGAAGGAGGGACAAGAGTAATGACTGTAGTATATGTCAATGGAGAGTTTATTTCCAAGGAAGAAGCAAAGGTCTCAGTGTATGATCATGGTTTTTTGTATGGCGACGGAGTGTTTGAGGGCATCAGAGCTTATGCCGGGCGCATATTTAGGCTGGAAGAGCATATCGACAGGCTCTACGATTCGGCTAAGGCAATATGGCTAGAGATACCCATCTCTAAAGAAGAAATGATGGAAGTTTGCGCGGAAACCTGCAGAAGAAATGAGCTTAAAGATGCCTACATCAGGTTGGTCGTGAGCAGGGGAACGGGAGACCTAGGTTTGGACCCGAGGAAGTGCCCGAAAGCGACAGTAGTATGCATTGCCGATAAAATTGCCCTCTACCCCGAGGAGTTTTATCAGAAGGGCTTAAAGGCGGCTACGGCAGCCACGAGGAAAAATTACGGAGAGGTGCTTCCTCCGCAAGTTAAGACCTGCAATTATCTTCCCAATATCATGGCCAAGATTGAATCGATAGTTGCGGGAGCCCAAGAGTGCTTCTGTATGAGCCGCGAAGGTTATTTGACGGAAGGTTCCGGGGACAATGTGTTTTTGGTTAAAAACGGTGTAGTTAAGACCCCTCACCCCGCTGCTGGAATTTTGATCGGCGTTACGAGAAATGCCGTTATAGAATTGGCCAAGAAATTGGGTTATCCCGTGGAGGAGACTTTCCTTACGAGATATGACGTTTACACTGCTGATGAAGCCTTCGTCACCGGTACTGCAGCCGAAATGGTTGCCGTCGTTGAGGTAGATGGAAGAAAGATAGGCAATGGCAAACCAGGTCCCGTCACGGAGAAACTCAGAGAAGAATTTCGCAAGCTGGTAACTTCTGAAGGATATCCCATTTACAAGTAAATGCGAATCAGGCTTTTCGGGGCAAGACATGCTGCACTGAAGATGTCTTGCCCCTTATCGAGAGAGGAGGATGGTTGTGGCCTTTAATATATTGGTCATAAATCCAGGTTCTACCAGCACTAAGATAGCGTGGTATGAAGATGATGTGGAAACATGGAGAAAAACCATAACCCACGCCCCTGAAGAGTTGTCGGAGTTCGATGGCGTAATAAGCCAGTTGGACTTCAGATTAAAAGCCGTTGAAGACGCCTTGAAAGAGGCAGGGTATTCCTTCGACGATCTCAATGCGGTAATAGGGCGCGGAGGCATAGTCGATCCGCCCATGCCTGGTGGAGTTTATCGGGTAGAAGAAGTGTTGATCGAATATTTGAAGCGTTGCAAGCCATGGGAGCATGCATCTAACTTAGGAGGGCTGATGGCCCACTCTATAGCGCAACCCCGAAATATACCTGCCTTCATCGCCGATTCGGTGGCCACCGATGAATTGGATGACATTGCAAGGATCACGGGTCTTCCGGAGCTTCCTAAGTATTCCTTGGCCCATACATTAAATGTGAAATCAGTAGTGCGTAAGGCGGCCAAGGAGCTGGATGGGGATTGGCGTAAACTTCGCTTTATAGTGGCCCATTTGGGAGGAGGCTTTACGATCTGCGCCCACAGGGACGGCAGAATGGTGGATCTAAACAATGCCAACGAAAACGGACCTTTTTCCCCGGAGCGTGCCGGGACCGTCCCCACGGGCGATTTGGTCAAACTTTGCTATAGCGGCAAATATAACGTGAAGGAACTGCGTCGAAAGCTTGCAGGCGCTTCGGGATTCGTCGGTTATCTCGGTACAAATGACGTTCGTGAGGTAAAGCAGCGCATTGAAGAGGGAGACGAAGGGGCTGCATTGATATACCGCGCAATGGCTTTCCAGGTGGCCAAAGAGATCGCTTCCTATTCAGCCGTATTGGAGGGCAAGGTCGACGCCATTATCATGACCGGCGGCGTGGCCTACGACGATGACTTCGTGGCCATGGTAACGGAAAGGGTACAGTGGATAGCTCCCGTTTTGGTATATCCTGGGGAAAATGAAATGAAGTCCTTGGCGGAGAACGCCTTGAGGGTTTTAAAGGGAGAAGAAAAGTCGTCTTCCTATGCTGACGTCGTGGAAAATTACAGAAAAAGGGAGGTGCTTTAATTTGGCCTTTAAAAATCTCGATTTTCTCTTTGATAGGGCTAAGAAAGGCACCGTTATGAGAGTTGTCGTCGCTGCAGCAGAGGACGGAGAAGTGCTTGAAGCGGTCAAAAAGGCACATTCAGAAGGAATAGTTGAGGCTGCCTTGGTCGGCGATAAGGGAAGGATAGCAAGGGTCGCCGAGGAAAGGAGCATAGACATATCTTCTTTCGAGATAATTTCAGCAAAAAGCGAGGAAGAGGCGGCCGCAAAGGCCGTACAAACCGTATCATCGGGGAATGGCGATCTTTTGATGAAGGGGTTCATAAAGACTTCTACCCTGCTTAAGGCCGTATTGAATAAAGAATGGGGCTTAAGGAGCGGGAACCTGCTCTCTCATTTGTTTCTTTTCGAAGTTCCTGCCATCGATAGAGTTATAGGACTTACAGATGGGGGACTCAACACCTACCCCGGCCTTCAGGAGAAGGTGGCGATAGTAAATAACGCTGTTTGCTGTTATCATTGTTTGGGCGTCGAAACGCCAAAGGTCGCTGCCTTGGCCGCCGTAGAGGTGGTAAATCCCGATATGCCCTGCACGATTGATGCAGCCGCATTGGTCCAAATGAACAGACGAAACCAGATAAAAGGCTGCATCATCGACGGACCTCTGGCTTTGGATAACGCCTTGAGCGAAGAGGCCGCACGTCATAAGGGACTGACATCAGAAGTTGCCGGACATGCCGACATATTGCTTGTTCCCGACATAGAAGCTGGAAACTTGCTTGGAAAGGTCATACTTTTCATGGCAAATGGAGCAGGTGCCGGAGTGGTCTTAGGCGCGAAGGTTCCCGTAGTTTTGACCAGTCGCGGAGATACGGCCCGGACTAAAGTGCTCTCCATAGCCTTGGGAGCTGTTTTGGCAAAAAGTCAGAGAATGAAATGAAAAGATCATAAAGAAGCGATCATAGAAAAAGTATATATAAAGTATATATAGGGAGGTCTGCAAAGGTGAAACAGTTACGTTCTCTTGCTGAACTTTTAACTTATGCAAAGGAAGTGGGTCCCAAAAAGGTAAGTGTTGCTTTGGCAGAAGATGCCGAGGTTCTGGAAGCGGTTGAAAATGCCAGAAAGGAAGGCATTGCCGAGTGCATATTGGTTGGTAACACCGACAAGATGAAGGAAATAGCCAAGGGGATTGGCATCGACCTTTCTAACTTCCAGTTAAAGGATGTTCGCGGGAGCGAAGCCGATGTGGCCTTGGCCGCCGTAGAGGTTGTATCTTCGGGTCAAGCCGATATACTGATGAAGGGCATGATATCGACCGCTAATTTCCTTAGGGGCGTTTTGAATAAAGAAAAGGGATTGAGAACGGGTTCCTTGCTGTCTCATGTTTATATACATGAAGTGGAAGGGATCGATCGTATCCTTTTCATATGTGACCCCGCATTTAACATCGCCCCCGATCTGAATGCCAAAGTCAAAATAATCGAGAATACCGTAGAACTTGCAAAATCCTTCGGCGTCGAAACGCCAAAGGTCGCTGCCTTGGCTGCCGTAGAGGTGGTAAATCCCGATATGCCCTGCACGATTGATGCAGCCGCATTGGTCCAGATGAACAGACGAAACCAGATAAAAGGCTGCATCATCGACGGACCTCTGGCTTTGGATAACGCCTTGAGCGAAGAGGCCGCACGTCATAAGGGAATAGTTTCTGAGGTAGCGGGGCATGCCGAAGTCTTGCTCGTTCCCGACATAGAGGCGGGGAACATCTTTGCCAAGGGCATTGTCTATCTCACGAAAAACAGGACGGCCGGCCTGGTCTTAGGTGCAAAGGTTCCTGTAGTTCTTACAAGCCGTGCCGATACTGCGGAAACTAAGCTTTTGTCCATAGCGTCAGCTGTGGCTTTGGCTGCTTATAAATCAGCCTAAAAGGGGATTGCAGGTTAAGGGAAAAGGGCAAAATAGGCGCATAGAATGGGAGGAACGTCACTAATGATATCGCCGAAGATATTAGCAATCAATCCGGGTTCGACCAGTACGAAGATCGCTTTTTTCGAAGGGGACAGGGAAAGTTGGCGCGAAACCCAAAGATATGACATCGATGTCCTGAAACGTTTCAGTGGAATCATAGAACAGGAAAACTTCAGGTTAGAGGAGATAAAAAGGTCTTTGAGGGCTCATGGCACCAAGTTAGAGGAGGTGGATGCCTTCGTAGGCCGCGGAGGTTTGTTGCATCCGATTCCTGCAGGTACATATGCGATCAACGATCTTATGTTGGAAGAGATGCGCACCTGTAAATACGGCGTGCATGCAAGCAACCTTGGTGCAATCCTCGCCCACAATTTGGCCAAGGAAGCGGGCGACAAACCCTGTTTTATTGTCGATCCTGTAGTCGTGGATGAGCTGTGCGATGAGGCAAGGATATCGGGTTTTCCGGAAATTGAGCGAAAATCTATCTTTCATGCCTTAAATCAAAAAGCGACGGCCAGAAGAGCGGCAGAGGAATTGGGAAAGAAGTACGAAGAGACCAGATTGATAGTAGCGCATCTCGGCGGAGGAATATCCGTGGGAGCTCATTTGTACGGCAGGGTGGTGGATGTCAATAATGCCTTGGACGGAGAGGGGCCCTTCTCGCCGGAAAGGGCGGGGACCCTTCCGGTAGGGCAGTTGGTCAATTATTGCTACAGCGGCAAGTGTACGCTGGAGGAAATGGAAAAAAAGCTGGTGGGCCAAGGCGGATTGGTTGCCCATCTGGGGACTAACGATGCGCGCGAAGTCGAAAAAAGGATAGCCGAGGGTGACGCCAAAGCTGAGTTGGTCTATAATGCAATGGCATATCAGGTTGCTAAAACTATCGCTGAGTATTCAGCCGTTCTTTCAGGCCAGGTCGATGGAATAATTATCACCGGAAGCATTGCCTATAGCAATAAATTCGTAGACATGGTCACCAAACGCGTAAGCTTCATTGCTCCTATCTTTGTATATCCCGGCGAGGATGAGATGCTTGCCCTTTCGCAGGGAGTTTTAAGAGTGCTGACGGGAGAAGAAGAAGCAAAAACATATGCCTATTAGAGGCTAGGGGGACGAGGATTTTGCCACCCATGCTCAAGTTCTTTACGGGATTGTTGATGTATTCCTTTATATTCCCGAGGGCGTACGTTGCCGTCGTCCCGAAGGGGATAAAATGGATAAAAGATCATTTCTATGACGAGATCCCAAAGGACGTGAAATGGGCAAGAGGATACCAGAAGTTTTTGCTTGGGTTGCTCTTTTTTTTTGGAGGTGTTTTTGCAATCCTCGTGGTCTGCCTGGGTGGCATACAGAATTTTGGAGTATTCAATGAAAGCAGAATCCTATAAATGGGGTTATTTCTTGATTGGTGCTATATGCGGTGAAGCAGCCCTAGGGTACATTGCCAGGAAAGAGGAAAATGTTGACCTCTGGGTTGCCCTGCGCTCCATCATTCCCATGGGTCTGCTGATCGAATTTGTGATCAACCCCCGATTTTTAGATACGCTGTTTGGTTGGTTGGCGAATATAAGCCTTTGATCGATGGCATTTAAAGAAGAAAAAACCCGCTTACGTTTATCTTTGGTAAGCGGGCTTTTTGGACAGCAACTTATTAAGGTTTACTTTATCAGCTCTTTTAGTGCCTTTAATGCGGCGTCGTAATCCGGATGGTTTGTGGCCTCAGGGACAATTTGGACGTAGCGAATAACGTCGTCCTTGTCCGCTATAAAAACTGATCTTGCAAGGAGCCGCAGTTCTTTAATCAGGACGCCCCAATTTGTACCAAAAGAGGCATCTCTGTGATCTGACAGAGCAATGACCTTCTTTATGTTCCCTGAAGTGCAAAATCTCTTTATTGCGAAGGGAAGGTCCATGGATATGTTGAGAACGACTACATCATCGGGCAGAGATGTGGCCTCTTCCTCAAACCTGTGGGCTTGAACATCGCATACGGACGTATCGAGAGAAGGCGTTACGGATATGACTTTAATCTTATTGGCGAAGTCAGATTTTTTGACTTCCCTCATGTCTTGATTTACAACCGTGAAATCCGGGGCTTTGTCTCCCACTTTCAGCTCAGGGCCTATCAGGGTAATTGGGTTGCCGTGCATGGTAACTACACCTTTTCTTTCCAAGTCTATCACCCCCATTTATATTTGACATCTCTACATGTCAAGCATAAATTATAATCGTTTTTGATATTTAGGTCTAGCTAAATTTTATGTATACCTACTTGACTTAAGGAGATATTTTATGTAAATTTACATAAACAATTTCGTGCTTGTGGTTGGAGGATTAAGGATGAAGATTAATGGCTTGCTTTTTTGCGCTTGTTGTTGTCGGTGGATCGCTTCATGATCTACCGCGGCTTGGGGCCGCGGCTATAGAAAAGCTGTGGCCAAAGCCAAAGGCAAGTTAATTTAAAATATAAAATTTTTTTAAATATTAAGAGGGCTTTCGCGCCGCAGCGAAAGCCCTCTTAATATTTTACGTTAATTGCAAAGGGAGGAATGAAGAGTGAGAAAAATATGGCAAACGATAAAGTCAGATTATCAGGCAGTAAAAGATAGAGATCCAGCCATACCCGACGGTTTAAGGGGTGCGCTTGAAATCATCTTGTGCACGCCCGGCTTTCAGGCCATTTTAGCCCATAGATTTATACACTTTCTACATACGAAACTTCGCATTCCCATTTTGCCTAGATTTCTGGGTTTAATAGTGCGCTGGTGGACTGGAATTGAAATACATCCTGGAGCAGAGATTGGCAGAGGGGTGTTCATAGACCACGGAATGGGCGTGGTCATTGGAGAAACTGCCGTTGTAAAGGACAATGTCACTTTGTTCCACGGCGTGACCCTGGGCGGAACCGGAAAAGAGAAGGGGAAACGCCATCCGACAGTGGAAGAAGGGGCTTTTATAGGAGCCGGCGCCAAGATATTGGGGAATATTGTCGTCGGCAGGAATGCGAAGGTTGGTGCCGGGAGCGTGGTGTTGAGGGATATTCCACAAGACAGCACAGTCGTCGGAATTCCTGCCACGGTTGTCAAATACAGGGGAATTAGGCTGAGGGAAAATTTGAAGCCCTCGGAGCCCTCTTTACAACATTCGCTTTTGGTGCGCCTGGCTCAGCTTGAGGAGAGCGTGCAAATCTTACAGGAAGAAGTCGTAAATTTGAGGAATCAGCTTAACGAAAAAAACGAAAGGGAGGTCGCTTGATATGTTGTTGGATGAAGTCGCGATTGGGCAGTTAATAGGGAGGACGCCATCGATCAAATTGTCCTCTAAGAAAGGATATATATTGACGAAACTGGAAGGCAATAATATAGGCGGATCAATAAAAGATAGGGCCGTATGGGGTATGCTCAAATATTTCGAGCAGGCCGGCAAGCTGAAACAAGACACTACTATAGTGGAGCCAACGTCTGGCAACACCGGTATTGCGCTGGCAATGTTTGGGGCGACTATGAACATAAAAGTTATACTGGTCATGCCTGAGTCAATGTCCCTAGAGAGGAGACAAATATTAGCCGCCTATGGGGCAAAACTGGAATTAACGCAGGCTTCGGAGGGCATGGGAGGCGCTATAAAGAGGGCGGAACAAATTGTAAAAGAAATCCCGGGTGCCGTCATGCTGGATCAGTTTTCCAACCCCGGAAATCCTTGGGCTCATATGGTAACGACTGCTCCTGAAATATTGCTGGATGCTAAAGGATGCGATATTGCTGCCTTTGTCGCCGGAGTTGGTACCGGTGGCACCTTGACGGGAGTTGGAAGATTTTTGAAGAAAGCATTTCCCAATATGAAACTTATCGCTGTAGAACCGGCCGGTTCGCCGGTGTTAAGCGGCGGCGCGCCCGGATCGCATGCTATCCAGGGCATTGGCGCCGGATTTATACCTAAAAACTTGGACCTTTCTTTGGTAGATCGAATAATTAAGGTGTCAGACGAAGATGCGATCGACATGACAAGGTATTTGGCTCAAAAAGAAGGCTTGTTTTTAGGTATATCAAGCGGTGCCAATTTATGGGCAGCCAACGAGGTAATGAAAGAACTGAAGGATAATTCGATCGTCGTTACGGTAGCGCCTGACCGGGGGGATAAGTATCTGAGCACCCCGGCATACCGGGCTTAACTTCATGACTACTAATATATAATTAGGCAAAGCTAAAATATCAAATTCACTTGCACCTGGAATATATATTTGATATATTGGACACAGTATGCAGATATATACAATTCTTTTATTGCAGAAAATTTAAACAAAATTGCGTAAAGGGGGCTGTCTGCCAAAATGGAGAGAATTAACACAAGAGATGTAATCGTTACCGGCTTTGCCCTGTTTGCCATGTTTTTTGGTGCGGGTAATTTAATATTCCCTCCCTATTTGGGGTCCTTGTTCGGAACCAAATGGGTCGCCGCTATGTTGGGGTTTGGTATTACTGGCATTGGATTGCCTCTTTTGGGAGTCATGGTCATGTCTCAATATGATGGATCCTTTGAAAAGTTTGCCGATAAGGGAGGCAAACTTTTTGCTATTCTCCTGGGATCTTTGGTCGTATTGTGCATTGGTCCGCTTCTTGCCATTCCCCGAACAGGCGCCACAACTTTTGAGGTTGCCGTTAAACCCTTTTTCCCAAATATGAACCCCTACATACCCATTATTGGCTTTTTTGCTCTGACATATTATTTTTCGATGAAGCAGTCCTCGGTAATTGATATAATCGGAAGGGTCTTAACTCCGGGCTTGCTCGGCCTTTTGATTTTCATTATTATAGCAGGTATCGTTAATCCGATAAGCACGCCGCTGGATCCGAACGTAGCGAAGAGTGCGGCATTTTCTTCATGTTTTGTGGAAGGTTACCAAACGATGGATGCCCTTGCTGCAGTTATATTCGCCGGCATAATAGTTCAAAGCATCCGTGCAAAGGGGTACGGAAGGACTTCTTCTATTAAGATGACGGCAATCTCAGGGCTTATAGCTGCAGCCGGCCTGCTTGTCGTCTATGGGGGATTGATGTATTTGGGGGCGACTGTTTCCTTTATGTCCAGTGATATTCCAAGGACGACTTTGCTTGTTACCATTGTGGCCGAGATTGCAGGGGATGTCGGCTTAGTCGCTTTGGGCATAGCGGTAGCTCTTGCCTGTTTGACTACGGCAGTCGGTTTGACTGCTGCAACCGGAGAATTTTTCAGCAATCTATCTAAAAATAGGGTTACCTACCTTCAGGTCGTCACCCTCTCGACCATATTCAGTGCGCTTTTTGCGGGGATCGGCGTCGACGGAATAATCAGATTTGCTGTGCCCATCTTGGTCGTTGTCTATCCCATCGTCATAGTCTTGATGTTCATGAACCTGCTTTCTCCCGTATTTAATGATTCCTGCAAGTACGCATATGTAACTGCTCTTGCGGGAACCCTCTTGGTTAGCTTGTATGACGGACTGTCCGCTATGGGGGCAACCATCTCCGTTTGGGGTGACATCGTTTCCATGATTCCCCTCGTGGGTAACGGATTTGGGTGGTTAATGGCTTCTACAATTGGATTCGGGATAGGGTTGATTGTCGACAGGATTGCTTTGGCGATAAAGGGTTCGGAAAGTTGCGCTTAACATTGCATTAGGAAGGATCAGAGCGTTGTTTTGGCAATAGTACAAACGCAAAACAAACCCCCAAGATGGTACCGTTGAGGGGGTTTGTTTTTTTGGGTAACTACCGTTCACATTTACTAATATCGCAGAAGGAGTGGATTTCTTTGCAGGAAAGAGAACAGTTAGCCACGAGGTTGGGATTTATTTTGGTCTCTGCAGGATGTGCCGTTGGATTGGGAAACGTATGGCGATTTCCCTATATAACAGGGCGTTACGGCGGGGCAGTCTTCGTACTCTTTTATGTTCTCTTTCTTATGGTGATGGGG
>CZCB01006611.1_pt1 | contig 10116 bp, 5 predicted proteins | sample 591991 | NCBI WGS metagenome assembly CZCB01 (sample SAMEA3556809, study PRJEB10932) | anaerobic digester metagenome | reverse complement strand
GAACGTATGATAAAAACCCTCAAAAAACTGGTAAATTATGTACATACAAAGGAACCTACTAGGCCTGTTACATGTGCTCTTGCTCCAGAAAGAGAGGGAAGCGTTGAAGATAAAGTAAAAATAGTTACTAAAATGGCAAAGGAGATGGATGTTCTTAGTTGTAATTATCATGAGCCATTTTATGAACTCTACAGAAGGGAAAACCCAGAGATAATAATTTTAGGTTCGGAAACATTCACCTTTTTTAGAGGAACCATATATGATATAAAGGCATTTGATGATAAAAATCCATGGTTTGATGTTATGGAAAAGAATTATGTAATAGGTCAATTTTTATGGTCTGGAATAGATTATTTAGGTGAGGCCGAACCATGGCCTAGTAAAGGATGGAGTGCAGGGATAATAGATACCTGTGGTTTTTTAAAGCCTCGAGCTTATTTCTTTAAAAGTGTATGGTCAAAGTCTCCAATGGTTCATATAGCTGTATTTGATGATAGAATGGAAACTAATCCTGAAAAACTTCACTGGAATTGGCCAAAGATTGCCTCTCATTGGACATTCCCCTATTTTAAAAATGATATTGTTCGATTTATAACTTTTACAAACTGTGAAGAGGTAGAATTGTTTGTAAATGGTGTTTCGAAGGGGACCAAATATTTGGCAGATTTTCCAGATCACATGATGATATGGTATGTACCTTATGAAGAGGGACATGTTAAAGCAGTAGGCAAGTTAGCAGGTGAAAAGGTGTGTGTTCATGAATTGCATACGGCTGGTGAGCCTGCTAGGATTGAATTGAAACCAGATACGAAAGAGATTATGGCAAATGGTAGGGATGTAGTTCATATTGAAGTTATGGTTGTTGATGATAGAGGTGTGTTAGTTCCCTACGCTGATAATGATATAACATTTCATATCAATGGATGTGGTAAGATAATTGGTGTTGATAATGGAGATTTATGTAGTAATGAATTGTATAAAACAAATCAAAGAAAAGCCTATAAAGGGAGAGCTCTTGTGATTATCCAGTCAACTACAGAAGAAGGACAAATTGAATTTACTGCAAATTCTCCTGATTTAGAATCGTGTAAGGTTTTCATACAACAAAAGAAAAAACATAATTAATTTAGTTGTATAATTTAAATATAACAGCAAAAAGAGAGTTATGGTTCTAGTTATAAAATTATAAATTAACTCCTGCACTCATTAACATTAAATATTTTATTCTATATATAGAAGATGTCATCCTTATGTTATTTATTTTTTATTTTGTAAATACATTTTAAATAGGATGGCATCTTCTTTACAGAACAATTACTAGATCCCTATATATATTGAAAACATTAAAAAAGCAATTATTGCTGATTTAAATTTAAAGAAAAATCCAGTGGAGGAGCCGAATGGGTAATAACTCCGGCAGATACATAGTCAACGCCGGTATTTGAGATTTCATAGAGCTCACCTTTAGTAATGTTGCCAGAACACTCTATTATTGCCCTTTTATCTATTATTTTTACTGCCTGTTTTATGCTTTCAATATCCATATTATCTAACATTATAATATCCGCGCCGGCTTCTAGCGCCTCTTTAACCATTGGGATATTTTCTACTTCGACTTCAATATTCCTCGCAAAGGGAGTATATTCTCTGACTAGCTCTATGGCTTTTTTCACTCCACCTGCTGCCTTTATATGGTTATCTTTTAGTAGAATTCCATCAGATAGATTAAATCTATGATTAATTCCACCACCTACTTTTACGGCATATTTTTCAAAGATTCGCATGTTGGGGGTGGTCTTTCGGGTGTCTAATAGTTTTACACCACTTCCTTCTAGAATGTTGACAAATTCATTAGTATAAGTTGCAATGCCGCTCATATGCTGCAAATAATTAAGAGCTGTGCGCTCTCCTGACATAATTATCCTAAGATCTCCTGCCAATGTAGCTATTATATCTCCTTTTTTAATAGCATCGCCGTCTTTAAATTTCGTTTGAAAATGAATTTCTCCTAACAGCTCAAATACTCTCTTAAATACTTGAATACCTGCTAGGATGCCATTTTCCTTACATAATAGATTTGCTTTACCATCTTTTTTTTCTCGTATAATTGCATTAGTACTAATATCTTCGTTTGTGATGTCTTCTCTAAGAGCATCTAATAGGTGTTTGTCTATTCTAATATTCATCATAGTGTTATTTAACATAATTTACTCTATCCTTTCTATATATTTATATTTCTGACAATGTATACATATTGTCTAAAGATTTTTTTGCATTTTTTGCTAAATTTTTATCTATATGTATCTCGGGTTTTAAATTATACATGGCATTATACACTTTTTGTAGATTTATTTTTTTCATATTATGACAAATTGGTTTCTCTTCTATGAAATAGAAGTCTTTATCAGGATTTTCTTGTTTTAATTTATACAATATACCCATTTCAGTGCATATGATGAATTGCTTGCCTTTGCTTTTATTTACATAGTCGATAATCCCTGATGTACCTCCTATGTAATCGGCTATTTTCAGAATATTAAAGGGACATTCAGGATGTGCAAGTATTTCGGCATTGGGTATTTTTTTTCTTAATGTATTGATTTTTTCTATTGTAATGCGTGAATGAACAGGGCAAAAGCCATTGCTGAAGATGAAATGTTTATCGGGTATTTGGCTTTGGATATAGCGACCTAAGTTTTTATCAGGAATAAAAAATATATTCTTTTGTTCTAATTGTCTGATAACTTTAACTGCATTAGATGCAGTTACGCATACATCTGAGAAAGCTTTAGTTTCTAATGTAGAATTGATATAACAGACAATTGCCAGATCATCATAGTTGCTTTTTACCTTTTTTATTTCATCTGTTTCAATCATGTGAACCATTGGACAATCTGCTGTGATATCCGGCATTATAATTTTTTTATTAGGATTTAAAAGTTTTGCACTTTCCCCCATAAATTTAACTCCGCAAAATAAAATATTTTGCTCTTTTTGTATAGAAGCCATTTTATTTAAAAAAAGTGAATCTCCTACAAAATCTGCAATTTGCTGAATGGTACTATCCACATAATAATGGGCAAGTATGAGAAAGCCTTTTTCTTGTTTTCTTTTATCTATGGCTTCTAGCAATTTATATTGAGACATGATTGGTTGTGCCTCCTTTTTAATATCACGGTGAGTATAACATTTTTGTACATACATGTCAATACACCTGTATTGTCACAAGTATTTTGCAAAATACAAAAACATAAGGTCTATACTTATCATATACCCAATATAAAAAAAGTTAAATGAGATAAATGGTTAAAAAAATAGTTGTTTATGAGATCTTAGCAAGTAAAAGTGTTAAAATAATATAAGAAAATTATATGAAGTAGAATTATTTATAAAGGGAGAAAAATGATATATAATACTACGATAAGCAGCATGATTTGGGGTGATTTAATATGTACTTTTTACCAGAAGAATTTTTGAAAAAGATGAAGGACTTATTGGGCAATGAATACTTTGATTTTTTAAATAGCTATTATGAGGGAAAAACCCAAGGACTTAGGGTTAATCCTCTTAAAATATCAGTAGAAGAATTTTTGGAAATATCTCCATTTATATTAGAGAATATTCCATGGACTATAGATGGTTTTTACTATGGGCTAGAGGATCAACCTGGTAAGCATCCGTATCATGAGGCAGGTCTTTATTATATACAAGAGCCAAGTGCTATGGCGGTTGGTGAAGTAGTAGATCCAAAGCCAGGAGAAAAAATTTTAGATCTCTGTGCTGCTCCAGGAGGTAAGGCTACACATATAGCTACAAAGTTGAAGGGTGAAGGACTTTTACTTGCAAATGAGATACATGCAACCCGTGCTAAGATTCTCTCCCAAAATATAGAGCGGATGGGTATAAGAAATGCAGTTGTGACGAATGAGACGCCTGCTCATCTGGCACAGAGATTTCCAAACTACTTTGATAGAGTCTTAGTGGATGCTCCATGTTCTGGTGAAGGTATGTTTCGTAAAAATCCTGAGGCTTGTCTGGAATGGAAAACAGAGAATGTAGATAGATGTAGGGAGCGACAATTAGATATATTGGATTACGCCAAAGACATGTTAAAACCAGGTGGTAGGCTTATATATTCTACATGTACATTTTCGCCAGAGGAAAATGAGGGAGTGGTGAGTCAATTTTTAAAGCTAAATCCAAATTTCGAACTAGAAGACATTAAACTATATGAAGGTTTTAGCAAGGGCTGTCCCAATTGGGCTGTGGAGCACATGGAAACTATAGACAAGACAATTCGAATTTGGCCCCATAAGGTTAGGGGAGAAGGACACTATATAGCCATGTTGAGAAAGGTGGAGGGAGAAGGAGCAATTAAACTCAAATATGCAGAGGGTATAACTGATTCAAAGCTTTTAAAGGATTATTTGCGATTTACAGAGGAATATTTATCACAAACACCTAGGGGTAAATATATTATGTTTGGGAATCAATTATATATAATACCTGGCGAGATGCTATCTCTAGATAAGTTAAAGGTACTTCGTCTTGGATGGCATCTAGGAACAATAAAGCGAGGTAGGTTTGAACCTTCCCATGCCCTGGCCCTATCTTTGAGTAGTGAAGATGTCAGATATAATATTAGTTTTGACAGGGATTCACGTGAGATTATTGCATATTTGCAGGGAGAGACCATTAGCGTACAAGATCAAAAGGGTTGGTATTTAGTAGAGGTGGATGGATATTCAATTGGTTGGGGAAAGCTCAGTAATGATATACTTAAAAATCACTATCCCAAAGGTTTAAGATGGCAATGAAGAATATAATACATGTGCAATAAGCACTCTTCTTTGGTAGAGTTCTATCAGGGAAGAGTCTTTTAATGTTAGATTGAATAAGGTACCTGTGAATTATTGCTACTTGTGGAAGATGGAACAACTATTGCAAAGAGGGTTAAAATATTTAAACTATTATGGATAGTTGACGAAAGCAAGGTATTATCTATATAATAGAAAAGAAAGAACATTAAGAACATACGTTCTATAGTTAGGGGGATTTATATGGACAGAGCTTATGAAGCAAAAGATATTCATGTATTAGAAGGATTAGAAGCTGTACGTATGCGTCCAGGTATGTATATTGGTTCTACAGGTCCTCGAGGTTTACATCACCTATTATGGGAAGTTGTAGATAACGCAATAGATGAGGCAGCCAATGGATTTGCTTCTAAAATAGAAGTTGTAATTTTGAAAGATGGCAGCATAATGGTAAAGGATGATGGAAGGGGAATCCCCGTTGATATTCATGATACTATGAAGATACCAGGAGTACAGGTGGTATTCACAAAGCTTCATGCTGGGGGGAAGTTTAATAGTGACAATTATAGCTATTCTGGAGGATTGCATGGAGTGGGGGCAGCGGTAGTGAATGCCTTGTCTCGATGGTTAGAGATAGAGATTAAGAGGGATGGTCGTATATATAGGCAGAGATATGAGAGTAGATACGATGAAAAACAGGGAAAGGTAGTAGCAGGTATGCCAGTTACAGATCTTGAAGTTGTAGGTACTACCAAGGAGACAGGAACCCTAGTAAGGTTTTTACCGGATGACAGGATATTCGATGATGTAGACTTTAATATGGAGACAATTTCAAAACGGCTTAGAGAACTAGCTTTTTTAAATACTGGACTAAAAATTCATTTAGTAGATGAAAGGAAAGACGAAGATAATGAGATAACCTATTGTTATGATGGGGGTGTAGTGGACTTTGTAAAATTTTTAAATGAAGACAAAAACCCCATTCATAAAAACATTCTCTTTATAGAGGGTGAACATGATGGTATACATGCTAAGATAGCCATGCAGTATACGGATTCATATACAGAGAGCATATTTTCTTATGTAAATAGCATTCCTACTACTGAAGGTGGGGCCCATGAGACGGGGTTTAAAAGCGGACTTACAAAGGTTATAAACGAGTATGGCAGGAGATTTAATTTTTTAAAAGATAGAGATAGTAATCTAGCAGGAGAAGATATAAGGGAGGGCATCACAGCTGTAATATCTATAAACATGCAGGATATACAGTTTGAAGGACAGACAAAGACTAAACTTGGAAACGTAGAGGCAAGATCTGCTTTAGAGACAATAGTCATAGATGAACTATCTTATATAATTGAAACCAATAGATATGATGAAGATATAAAGGCAATAATTGAAAAATCAATAAAGTCAGCCAAGGTACGAGAGGCAGCAAAACGTGCAAAGGAGGTTACCCGAAAAAAGAATAGTTTAGAGGGAGCCTCTCTAGTTGGGAAATTAGCTAGCTGTACTGGACGAGATATCAAGCGGAATGAGCTCTTCATTGTGGAGGGTGATTCTGCTGGAGGTTCTGCCAAACAGGGAAGGGACAGGCGCTTTCAAGCAATACTTCCTTTAAAGGGTAAGCCTTTGAATGCAGAAAAGAAACGTATAGATCAGATACTTGCCAATGATGAAATACGTACTATAATAGCTGCACTTGGCACTGGAATAGGGGAGGATTTCGATATATCTAAATTAAATTATAATAAGGTGATAATTCTTTCTGATGCTGACCAAGATGGTGCCCATATAAGGGCTATACTCCTCACATTTTTCTTTAGATATATGAAGGAACTCATAACAAATGGGCATATATACATAGGTATGCCTCCCCTATATAAGATAGAGAAGGGAAAGAGTATTCAATATGCATATAGTGACGAGGAGTTACGTGAAATCACAAATAGTATAGGCAAGGGATATATTATACAGAGGTATAAAGGTTTAGGAGAGATGAATCCAGAACAACTATGGGAGACGACTATGGATCCTAGGCATAGGAGTATAGTAGAGGTTACCATAGAAGATGCGGCAAGTGCCGATAAGATCATAACTACATTAATGGGAGATAAAGTGGAGCCAAGACGTCAGTATATAAGTGCCCATGCAAATTTTAATAAAAGGGATACATTTCAGGAGATGGGGGTATAATCTATGGCAAAACGTAAGAACAGACAAGATAATTTTATACAAAACAAAGACAATGTAATAAAAGCTCCGTTGGAAGAGGTAATGCATAATTCTATAATGCCTTATGCAGAATTTGTAATAATGGAGAGGGCGTTACCTAGGGTTGAGGACGGTTTAAAACCAGTACAACGAAGGATTTTATATACTATGTATGAACTTGGGACAACCCCGGATAAGCCCTATAGAAAGTCAGCTAGAATTGTGGGAGATACTATGGGTAAATATCATCCACATGGGGATACATCCATATATGATGCCATGGTAAGGATGTCTCAAGATTTTAATATGCGTTCAATGCTTGTGGATGGACACGGAAACTTTGGCTCAATTGATGGGGATTCTGCAGCAGCTATGCGATATACAGAGGCCAGACTAGCCCCTATTGCTATGGAACTTTTGAGAGATATAGATAAAGATACTATAGAATATAGTCTTAACTTTGATGATACATTGAAGGAACCACAGGTTTTACCAGCTAGATTTCCTAATCTTCTAGTAAATGGAAGCTCTGGTATTGCTGTAGGATTGGCAACTAACATTCCTCCCCATAATCTAGGAGAGGTAATAGATGCTGTAATTGCAAGGATGTCCAATCCGCATATGAGTCTTGATGAGCTCTTAGAGATAATACCTGGTCCTGATTTTCCTACAGGGGGACTTATAATTGGTAAAGACGAGATAAGACGTGCTTATGAGACTGGAAAAGGACGCATAATAATGAGAGCAAAGGTAGATATAGAAAAACTAAAAGGGGGAAAAAAAGCAATTGTGATCACAGAGCTCCCCTATCAAGTGAATAAGGCGAATATGCTAGAGAAAATACTTAAGCTACGTGAGGAAAAGAAAGGCGTATTAGATGGGATTGCTGATATAAGGGATGAGTCAGACAGAAATGGTATAAGGGCAGTTATAGAGCTTAAAAAAGATGCTGAAGTAGAAAAAATATTAAATTATTTATATAAATATAGTGATTTACAACAGACATTTGGTGTAAATATGGTGGCAATAGCGAATGGTAAACCTAAGCAGATGGGCATTATGGAGATACTAGATCACTATATAGCGCATCAAAAGGATGTAGTTACAAGGCGGACTCAATATGAGCTTGACAGGGCAAGACAAAGGGCACATATTGTAGAAGGACTTATGATAGCTATAGATAATATAGATGAGATAATAAGACTTATAAGAATATCCAAAAACCCCAAAGAAGCTAGGATGCGACTTGTAAAAGAGCTTAATTTTACTGAAACTCAGGCACAAGCAATATTAGATATGAGGCTTCAGAAACTTACTAATTTGGAAGCTAGCCAATTGAAAAAGGAATATGGAGAACTACAAAAGACCATAAAAGAACTTATGAAAATTCTAAATTCTAAATCTCAGCTTTTTTCTGTAATAGAGAAGGAGCTCATGGAGATTAAGGAACAATATGCAGATGATAGAAGAACAAAAATAATAGAGGATAGTAGTAAGGCAGAGATAAGCGAAGAAGATCTCATAATAGTAGAGGATGTGGTGGTGACTCTCACCAATCACCAATACATAAAAAGTATACCTAAAAAATCATATAATAGATCCAATTTAGATAAAGATTCGATAGATCTCTTAGATAAAGATTATATAGAATATGTATTTGATATTTCTACAGATTTCAGATTGCTGTTATTTACAGATCATGGGAACTGCTATGGTATAAATTGTCATGATATACCTGAAGGAAAATGGCGCGATAGGGGTGAACATATAACATCTGTTATCGATAATTTTCAATTAGGTGAGATAATAGTAGGAGCAGTAGCAGTAAGAGATTTCAACGAGGATAGCTTTGTACAATTTTATACAAGGAGAGGTTTGACAAAGAAAACTGAGTTATTGCAGTTTAATAGCAAGAACAGTAAGATACAGGCATGCAAATTGAGAGAAGGAGATACTGTAATTGGAGCAGAACTTGTGCAGGGCAATAGAGATATAGTACTCATAACTCAAAAAGGAAAGGGTATAAGATTTAGTGGTAAAGAGGTTAATCCCACAGGTAGAGCTACTATAGGAGTTAAGGCAGTTAATTTAAAGGGGGATGACGGTGTAGTTAAAGGTTATGAGATACAAGATAGTGGATATATGCTAATTGTAAGTGATGGTGGGTATATACGGAAGATACCAGTAGAAGATTATATACGTCAGGGTAGAGGAGGTATAGGTTTTAAGACATTTCATTTTACTAAAAATGGTTCTAGGGGGAGTAAAGTTATAGATGCTTTCTATCTGACATATGATGTTGATATTGTCATACAAACAGTAGATGGAGGAGAATATAGAATTAATTCAAGTGATATCACAAAAGGTGGGAAGTATTGTGTTCCAGATGATGTGATGGTAGAGAATGTATATATAGATAATATATCTAATTATAGAGAAGAGTGAAATAATGTAGATTTTGTTTAAATAATTGTAATAACACCCCATGAAATAAAATACATTAATAGTGGGGTGTTATAAATGAAAATTGTATATTTTCCAAAGGATAAAATATTGAGGATTACTACGGTATTTTTAATAGCGTTTATATCTATACTATACGTTCAGAGTACAGAATATCCAGGTATAATGGTGTTTTTAACTAATAAAAGGGAATTACCCATATATTCTGTGGATACTGATGAAAAGAAAATAGCCATCTCATTCGATGCTGCATGGGGTGCAGAACGAACGGATGAAATTTTATCTATACTCAGGGAACGGGATATAAAGGCTACTTTTTTTTTAGTAGGTTTATGGGTGGATAAGTATCCTGACAAAGTGCAAGAGATTGCTAAAGAAGGGCATGAAGTGGGGAATCATTCGACTACTCATCCCCATATGTCGAAAATGTCTCCTGAACAGATAAAAAAAGAGATAGAAACTACCCAACATAGAATTGAGGAACTAGCAGGGGATAGGGCAGTTAAGCTTTTTCGACCGCCATTTGGTGATTATGATGATACTCTAATATTGACATGTAGGGAACTTGGCTATTATCCCATACAATGGGATGTAGATTCTCTTGATTGGAAAGATTATGGTA
>CZCB01017896.1_pt1 | contig 10121 bp, 9 predicted proteins | sample 591991 | NCBI WGS metagenome assembly CZCB01 (sample SAMEA3556809, study PRJEB10932) | anaerobic digester metagenome | reverse complement strand
CTATGAAATTGCAATTAGTATTCGTTTATCGTGGTGTGGATAACACGTGAGAATTCTGAACGAAAATCTTGTCATTCTGAACGCAAGTCTTGTCATTCTGAACGCAAGTGAAGAATCTCATATTTATAATAAGCGAAAGGAGAAAAGTATGGCCTTTGATTACAAGAAAGAATACAAAGAGTTTTATATGCCTAAAAACAAACCAAGCATCGTAGATGTTCCGAAAATGAATTATATTGCGGTCAGGGGAAAAGGAAACCCAAATGAGGAAAACGGGGAATACAGCAAATCGGTTGAGCTCTTGTATGGTATTGCTTATACCATAAAAATGAGCTACAAAGGCGATTATAAGATTGACGGATACTTTGATTATGTTGTCCCACCATTGGAAGGCTTCTGGTGGCAGGACGGAATTAAAGGCATGGACTATTCAAGAAAAGAACAGCTAAACTTTATTTCAATAATAAGGCTACCTGACTTTGTTAATGAAAAAGACTTTGAATGGGCAGTCAAAGAAGCAACAAGGAAGAAAAAAATGGATTTTTCAAAGGTAGAATTCCTTGTATATGAAGAGGGAATATGTGTTCAATGCATGCATTTAGGCCCTTATGATGATGAACCTAAAACCGTTAAGCTCATGGATGACTATGCAAAAGAAAAGGGATATGCTAATGACATAACAGATAAAAGGTACCACCACGAAATATATTTAAGCGACCCAAGAAAATGTGAACCACATAATCTTAAAACTGTTATAAGACATCCGGTTAAGAAAATATAATAAATAATTATTGACTCTCCTGTTAGGGGACGGATTAGGATAAAAAAAGGAAGGAGTGAGGAATGTGTACCGGATTGGTGATTTTTCAAAGATGAGTAAAACAACCATTAAAACTTTGCGCTATTATGATGAAATAGGGCTGTTAAAACCCCAGACAACCGATAAGTTTACAGGCTACAGACTATATACTACAGATCAGTTGTTTAAGCTTCATAAAATCCAGTCATATCGGCAAATCGGATTATCAATCGAAGAGGTTAAGATGCTTTTGTCGGGTAAGAGTCCTGAACAGATTCTCAATAAGCGCAAGGAAGAACTTGTTTCTGAACTCAACAATGCGAAAGACCAGCTCTCCAGACTTGAATTTTTATTACAAAGAAAACAGGAGGAACAATTTATGAGTTATTCAGCCATTATCAAAGAAGTACCGGGCTGTCTGGTATATTCCGTAGAGTTTACCGTACCTGATTATGATTCTTTTATGGAAGCAATTCCTGCTATCGGTAAAAAAATTGAGGAAAAGTATCCGGACTTAAAGTGTACCGTGCCTGAATACTGCTTTATCCGCTATCTTGACGGAGAGTATAAGGAAAAGGATATTCGGGTTGAGCTGTGTGAGGCAATTGATAAGAAAAAACCTGATTTTGACGATGTTGTATTTAAGTATCTGGATGCGATAAAAGTAGTGTCCGTAATGCATAAGGGACCCTATGCAAGGCTTGGAGAAGCTTATGCCTTTGCAATGAAGTGGATTGACGAGAACGGATATACGGTTGCAGAAGCACCTAGAGAAAGCTATATTGACGGAATCTGGAACAAAGACAGCGAAGAAGAATGGCTGACGGAAATACAAATTCCCATAACAATAAATGTGTAATCATTTAAAATCACAGCAGGACTCAGTCCTGCTGTATTTTATTAAAAAAATTTTAAAAAAGTACTTGACCTGACGTAGTAATTGTGCTAATATTACTACGACAGACATACTACGTCAGATGTAGTAAAACTTAAGAAAGAGGTATTTAAATGATTAGCAGTGATGTTATTCGAGGTTATATTGATACCATGATACTGTATCTTTTGCTTAATGAACCATCTTATGGTTATGAAATTTCCAAAAGAATCAGAGAGTTAACAGATGAAAAATATATTATTAAGGAAACAACCCTCTATTCTGCATTTAAGAGGATGGAAATAAACGGTCATATTGAATCCTTCTCAGGAAGTGAAACATACGGAAAACCAAGGACATATTATAAAATTACAGAAGCAGGCAAAATGTACTACAAGGAAAAATGCAAAGAGTGGGAAATTACAAAAGAAGTTATAGAAAAGTTTATATTAAGGGAGTGGAAATAATGAATACAATTAGAAATTATCTTGATAACATGTTCTTAGGATTACCTGATACAGAAGAAGTAATAAGAGCAAAAAAAGAACTATTGACAATGATGGAGGATAAATACAATGAGTTAAAAGATAGCGGAAAAGCAGAAAATGAAGCTATCGGAATCGTAATATCCGAATTTGGAAACCTAGATGAGCTTGCCGAAACACTGGGAATAAAGCATGCTTTGGAAAACAAGTCAGATATTTTGCAAGTTACTTATGAAGAAGCAGAAAACTATATAGAAGATAAAGTAAAAACTGCACCAAAAACAGCATTAGGAGTATTGCTTTTAATAATGTCACCGGTACTTTTACTTTTGTTATTAGGATTGAAAGAATTAACCAATGTTAATGCTAAGGAAGATTTGTTTATAGCGGCCGGCTTGGCAGTTCTTATTGCCATGGTAGCTATTGCAGTTTCATATTTTATCAGATTCTCAAGCAAATTGGAAAAATACGATTACCTTCAAGAAACTGTTTTTGAACTTGACTATAAAACCGAGCAAATGATTCGTGGCATAATGGCACAAAATGAGCATTCATATAAATCAGCTGTAAGTATTTCCGTAGCAGGTTACATTTTAAGCGCCTTGCCTGTTATTCTTACTCCTTTAATATTTGATATTGATGGATTGAGTGTAATTTCTGTAGCTGTAACATTAACTATTGTTGCTGTTTTAACTTATAATCTTATCAGCAAAAGTGCAGTAAATGCAGCGTGTACAGTGCTTTTGCAACAAGGTGAATATTCTGTAAAAAGCAAATCAAACAAAACATTGCAAACTGTTACAAAAGTATATTGGTTAGTAATTACTGCTATTTATTTGGCATATAGTTTCATCACATTTAATTGGGCAATCTCCTGGATTATTTGGCCGGTAGCAGGTGTAATATTTGCAGCAATACAAGCAATTGCAGAACAACGCTCATAAAAAACACGCTCATTAAAAGAAATTTAAATACTATTGCATGTATAGAAAAAGTAGTAATATTAAATCACAGCAGGGTTTAGCTCTGCTGTTTTTTTATAAAATTCTGGCCATATTTCTATAATTAAGAGCTATAGGCTTAGCCTGTTATCCTTGCAATATTAACCCATAGGGTGTCATTCTGAGGGCTTAAGCCCGAAGAATCTCATGAAATCTTTTACCATATTAGGATTACAGCCTAGCATGTGTAAGCAGTTGCAAATACTGAAATAAAAATTGAGAAATAAAAATTCTATATGTTGAAAAATGTATAAATTTGCTATATAATATAAATATTATAAGAATATTATCTCATCTATCATTGCATATCATAAAATTGCTTTTGCGCCTTTAGGGGGAAGAAGTATGCCAAACAGATATCTTACAAAATCACGGTTCAAATTAGCAATGGAATGCCCGACTAAACTTTACTACACAGGAAAAGAAGAATACATAAATCAAAATATTGACGATCCTTTTCTTATAGCTTTGGCAGAAGGCGGATTTCAGGTGGGAGAGCTCGCTAAGCATTACTTTGCCGGTGGATATGATATTGAAACATTGGATTATGATGAAGCATTAAAAATAACTAATGAACTTTTGTCAAAAGACAAGGTTATAATATATGAAGCTGCCATATTATATGAAAAATTCTTTATACGTACGGATATATTAGTAAAGAATGGCAGAAACATTGAGCTAATCGAAGTAAAGGCAAAATCAGCCGATGATTTTTACAATAAAAGCGGAATTAAACCTGAATGGAAACCCTACCTATTAGATGTTGCTTTTCAAAAGTATGTAGTCGCTAAGGCATTTCCGGATTATAAAGTTACAGCTTATTTAATGTTGGCCGACAAGGATGCAAAGTGCCCTACAGACGGATTAAACCAAAAATTCAGGATTATAGAAGAAAACGGCAGGAAAAAGATAAAGGTATCCGATAAATTATCCAAAGAAGACCTTTCTCCGCCCATATTGTGCAAAATAAATGCAGAAGATGCATGCAGGATAATTTACAGCGACGATTATGAATTTAAAAACAATAATCTTAGTTTTTCTGAGCTTATAAATACTTTTGCCGAATACTACCATAAGGACATAAAGATAAGGACCGGCATAAGCAAAGCATGCAAATGCTGCGAGTTTATAGCAACAGAAGATGAAATAAAAGCAGGTTATAAAAGCGGCTTCCATGAATGCTGGAAAGAGGCTCTCGGATGGACAGACAAGGATTTTGAAGCAGGAACCTTATTTGACATATGGGATTTTAGAACTGCGGATAAACTAATATCCGAAGGGAGAATTAAGCTTACAGAAATAACTGAGGATGACATAAAGGTTAAATCCGATGATAAGCCCGGGATTTCAAGGACACAGAGACAATGGATGCAGGTAAACAAATTACAAAACAATGATACATCATATTGGATTGACAAATATAATTTATCAATGGAGATGGATACATGGACTTATCCGCTACACTTCATTGATTTTGAAACTTCAATGGCAGCCATACCGTTTAATAAGGGGAGAAGACCTTATGAAGGAATAGCTTTTCAGTTTTCCCATCACATTGTTCACAAAAACGGAGATATTGAGCATCGGGGTCAATATTTAAACACAGAGCCCGGAGTATTTCCAAATTATGAATTTGTAAGAAAATTAAAAGCAGAATTAGATAAGGATGAAGGGACAATTTTTAGATATGCCGCCCACGAGAATACATATTTAAACACTATTTATAGGCAATTAAAAGAAGATGAAAATTATATTCCTGACAGGGAAGAATTATGCGAATTTATAAAGAGTATCACCAAATCGGTGAACGGTAGCTTTGAAAAGTGGGAAGGTCCTCGCAATATGGTTGACATGTGCGAGCTTGTTAAAAGATACTATTATGACCCGGCAATGAAAGGCTCAAATTCAATAAAGGCAGTTCTTCCTGCCATTTTAAACAGCTCCGCCTTTTTACGGGACAAGTATTCGAAGCCTATTTACGGAACAAAAGAAATTCCAAGCTTAAACTACAATAATTGGACCTGGATTAAATATGAAAATAATATGGTAATAGACCCATACAAGCTTTTGCCTAAAATGTTTGAGGATGTTTCACACAAGGATTTTATATTATTGAATAATGATCAAGTAAGAGATGGCGGTGCAGCCATGACCGCCTATGCAATGCTACAGTTTACCGAAATGACAGACTATGAGCGCAAAGAAATCAAAAAAGCTCTGCTTAAATACTGTGAATTGGACACATTTGCAATGGTTATGATTTATGAAGGATGGAAGTATATGATTCGTTAACGTCAAATGTCGCTATTTAAGCGACCTTACCTAGAAATTTCACTTTATACTGTTAATAGTATAGAGAAAGAAGGTGTATTAGTTGATAGGAGCGATTATAGGCGATATTGTAGGCTCTCGGTTTGAATTTAATAATAACAGGAGCAAGAATTTTGAACTTTTCACTAATGAATGCAATGTAACGGATGACAGCATAATGACCATAGCTGTAGCTAAAGCCATTATGGAAACAGAGAAAAGAATTAAGCCTTTATTAAACGAACGCGGAAATAACGATGAATACAATAAATTGTTGGAAAGTATGACAATTAAATACATGCAGGAAATTGGGCGTAAATACCCGTATTGTGGTTATGGCGGAATGTTTAGACGTTGGGTTTTCAGCGATAATCCTAAGCCGTATAACAGCTTTGGGAATGGAGCAGCAATGCGTATAAGTCCTGTAGGAATTATTGCTAACACAGAACATGAAGCATGTGAATTGTCTAAAACAGTAACGTCTACGACGCATAATCACGTAGAAGGTATCAAAGGCGCAGAAGCTACTGTGGTTTCAATCTATATGGCAAAGAACGGAGCTACTAAGGAAGAAATTCGACAGAAGATAAATGAAAATTATTATAATTTAAACTTCACAATCGATGAAATAAGAGATATATATAAATTCAATGAAACATGCCAAGAAACTGTTCCGCAAGCGATTGTTGCTTTCCTGGAATCAACATCATTTGAAGATGCCATAAGAACAGCTATATCAGTTGGCGGTGACAGCGATACCTTGGCAGCAATTACCGGCTCCATTGCAGGAGCATATTATGGTGCACCGGATGACATAAAAGAGAAGGCCCTAACTTATTTTAATACAGAGATTCGTTCTATTTATGATGAGTGGTGCCAGTTTATCGAAAATGAAGACTAATTCTGTAGCGAAGGCAGGCAAAAATGTCAACTAAAAATGCAAGAAGAGGCTATGACCCGGATGATGAAAAGATATTTTCCAATGAAAATATTGCAAAATTAAAGATTATACAAGAAGAGATACAGTGGCTGCTTGACAGAAGATACAAAATGAAACAAGTAATAGAATTCACAGGTAACCATTATCTTCTTTCCTCAAGAGCAAGAATAGCCCTTCAAAGAACAACATCTTCGACAGCAGATTATGAAAAAAGAAAGACTACAATGCTTCCTATAGAATGTGCAAAGGATGGCTGTTTGAATATTGACGGATTTAATTTGATAATTACTTTGGAAGTTGCATTATCAGGAAGTCCCATCTTGCTTGGAAAAGACGGTGTCTACAGAGATTTGGCAGGACTTCGTGGTACATACAGACTTATAGATAAGACAGATGCTGCTTTAAATCTTATAGGAAAGACATTACAAGAATTAAATGTACAAATGGTAAAGTTTTATCTGGACTCTCCGGTATCAAATTCAGGCAGACTAAAAAGTAAAATATTTGAGCTATCAGAGCAATGGGGGATGCCAGTTGAAGTCGAGTTGGTTCCCAATGTGGATGTAGTATTATCCGGCAAGGAGAGAATTGTTACTGGGGATTCGATAATTCTCGATGAATGTAAAAGCTGGTTTAATCTATCAAGAAAAATTATTGAGAATTATATACAGGATGCCTGGGTGATTGATTTAGGGTAGGCCATCCTGAAAGAAAAGAACTGAATATGTTAATGCAATAGTGAATTGGATTAAACAAAGTTAAAATAATCAAACCATGTTCAAATGTTGAATATGAATATCAGGAGGGCATTATGCTTATAGAAGAAACAATAAAAGAATTCTTAAAATATAAAAATAATTACAGTGGTTATAATAAAAAAACTGTTGAAAATTTAATGTTAGGGGATAAAGAATACAGCTTAATAAAGATCAATGGTTTAGGAGAACTTAAAGCAGAAGAACTAAAAGAAAGCATTAAATTATCTGTCAAGCTATATACAAGAAATAAGGATAGAGCAATAGAAATATATAAAAAATATTTAAATTTTTTGAATACTAAGAAATTCCATGTTGATATAACCTTTCCTCCCATTCCCGTTTCAATAACCTTCGAAAGAATTATGTTCATTGCAAAATATATTCAAAATCCCGAGAATAAGATAAGTGACTTAAAAGATGTTTTGTGGGTAGGGCCAAGAACTATAGAAAATGATTTAGCTATACTGAAAGGTATAAAAAACCCGATACAAGTTAATGGCAAAAGATTTGTCATTGAAGATATAGAAAGAAGCAGAGGTACAGTTTCTATGTCCTCAACTGCTCATCCGATTTTTCTTACAAGCAACATTACTCAGATCATTGTTACCCTTAAAGGATTAAAGTTAATGAGTCAAAATTCTGCATTTAAAGTTTATGCTGAGGAAATGGCCAGATCAATCTGGACACAGCTCTCTGATTATGCAAAGAACAGGATTATTTATGTTATGGAAAACCTGATTCCTGATGAATTAGAATGGTATAAAAATTTAAATATTGAAAAAGATGATAGTTTCTATAACGAAATTAGATGCAGCAGTACAGAAGGGGCAGGATGTGTATTAGACTGTCTGAAAAATGGAAAGGAATGCTTTGTTGAATATCAAGAAAATGAAAAGACAACCTTTTACGAGAATTGCAAAATACTTAAATATTTGGACGATAAAATCAGAATTGAATGCAAAGGGAAGTTATTTGATTTAGAAATAGATAAAATATTACGCAGCAGTTATACATTAGAAGAATTAGTTTAACTTGAAGCTGGGCTTCATAGTCATATACCATCCAACGCGATATAATTAAATCAAAAAAATATGGAGGTATAAAAAATGAAGTACACATTTTACAGACCTAATGAAACAAATACTGAGACATTTGATAAGATTATATCCGATATGTATGAAGTGCTTGTCAAAATCTCAAATGGATATGCAAAGGAAAATGAATTAAAAGATTATTTAGAAAATCTGGTAAAAGATCAAAAATGTTTACAAAGCAATGCAGAAATGGGGTTTTGGGGATTTGATGAACCCGAAAATATGCCAAGTGATGCAAGAGTTATGTATTTTTACACACCGACATACATTGCTATAGGAATGCTGTTAAATACAAAATTAAATTATCCTGAAACAGTCAAACAAATTGCCGGATTTGACGTGGCATTAAAAAAAGGTTTGCTGGCTTCAACTGGTAGAGGATTCCAAGGCCATGGATATGATTATCTTGACGGATTGATAAAAGCACTAAACATTTTTGTTTTGGCAAAAGCTCATATATTTGTAGAATTATATCCAAACTACTGTCAAGAATTCACAAGACTCTTAAAAGAATCACTCCAATACTGTGAAAGATTAATCAAGACTAACAAAACAAAAGGTGATTGGGGTGAAGATTATTCCATTCAGTTAAACTGCATACTGCAAGCTGCTGCTCCTCAAGATTATTTAAAACTCATGAGTGAGAAGAAAGGTCAAAAAGTTTATTTGTTCGTGTATGGGACTTTGATGAGTACCAATAGAAGCAATAGAGCCTATTTGGATGATGCCGAATATTTGGGCAAGTTCACATTAAATGGTTATGAATTATATGATTTGGGTTCTTATCCTGGAATAGTTGAAGGTAATGATAAGGTAAAAGGGGAACTGTATGCTGTATCAATAGATAAGCTTGATGATATTGACCGATATGAAGGAGAAGGATTTTTATATACACGAAAAATGGTACAAATTCTTGGTGAAGGAAATGAAAAACTTAATGCATACACATATGTATATAATAAACCGGTTACAGGCAGCATGAAAATCAATTATGAAAACCAGCCATGGTATCAAGGAATAGCAAAAGCAATTAATAATAGTAATCTTTTATGGTATGCATGTTACGGCTCAAATATAAATAAAGAACGATTCATGAAATATATCGAAGGTTGCAGCGATAAAACACCTCCAAGAGATGAGAGACCATTTATATTTGATTATCCTATATATTTTTCAAACAACAGTCCTTCCTGGGATTATAAGGGTGTAGCATTTTTAGATATTAATAAAAAAGGCAAGAGTTTCGGTAAAATCTATCTTATTACAAAGGAACAGTTTGAAGAAATAAAGCTGCAGGAAGGCAGCAACCGTAATTGGTATGGAAAAACTGTTTGCCTTGGCTCCTTAGACGGTATTCCTGTTAAAACCATCACAAAAGAAGAACGCACCAGTAATGTTATACCAAGTACCAGGTACATAGTTGTTATTAAAAAGGGGATAAGAGATACTTATCCTGAAATGACCTTGCCTGATATAGATGCATATCTAATGAAAAGCTATTTAAATGAATATCATGTCAGTGTTTTAAAGCATTTAAGAAGTCAGGCACATGGGGTATCTGTCAGAAAAATTGCCAGTGATTTGAATCATAATATGAGTACTATTACAAATATAATAAATGATTTAATAGAATGCGGTCTCATTAAACAGGACGGGAGAAGTGTTGCATCAAATATTAATTGGAATGACAATGAAGCCATTTATTATACTGTTGTGGATAAGAGAGAAGCTATTGATAAATTATTTCTTTAGTTAATACCGCCAGAACGAAAGAAAATCGGGATTCATTTATGGGAGATATGGATAGGTTACACTAAATAGGACATTTCTTTTCCGAACATGATATAATAAATAATAGGA
>CZCB01004122.1_pt1 | contig 10132 bp, 6 predicted proteins | sample 591991 | NCBI WGS metagenome assembly CZCB01 (sample SAMEA3556809, study PRJEB10932) | anaerobic digester metagenome | reverse complement strand
ATCGACGAGTTCCGTTACTTCTCCGAGAGTTAATTTATCGCAACTTACCGGTATTTCGTTTATTTTCAGATTTAATATTTCGTCGGCTTCCTTGGAGTTTTCGACATACGCGAAAGCACTGTGAAACCACCATTTTTCGTCTTCGGAAAACTCCAGGATAACGACGGGCATCTCGTTTTTTATCATGATTTTAATCTTCGCTGCCGTAAATGCATCCTGCAAATCCCATATCCTGCCCGGCACTTCTGAGTCTTCTTTCCATAACGAATTTCCGTACAAAAAGGAAGGATAGTTTTGTACTCTTTTCATGTTTTTTACGATATCCCCTATCTTTCCGAGTCGCCGTAAAGTGATCATGGTTTTGTCGCCTTCTCGGGTCACGTTGACCCCGAGCTCGGAGTCTATGTCGGTCTTTATATTGAAAAGATACGCGGCCTTTGAAGTGTATTCGGGCGGAAGAAGACTTCTTATCTTGGTTGTAATTTTTTCAAAATATCTGCTGCCGGTTATCGGGACGGAGCAGATAAAATTGCCCCTTTCGCCGTCTTTTATCTTTTCGTAAACGATCTCGAGCCACTCTTCGAAGATACTTCTCGCAACTTTCGCACAGCCTTCGAAAGAGCAGGTAAGAAGAATATCTAAAAATATATCGTCCGCTTCTTCCTTGGAGATATCCTTCTTTTTCGCAAGTTCCTTTATACGCGCTTCCCATACTCTGTCGAAATTAAAGTCCGGCGAATCAATGTTTTCGGTAAGCCGCGAAACGATATCGTTTATCCTGTCGAAATAACCGATCATATCAAAGCGTAAATTCTCGTCAAAGATTTCCCGGGCTTTCGGCAGAACCGAAAGTATGTCGCCTTCAGTAATGTTTAATATTCTATCAAGCTCGTTCTTACATTCTTTAAACGTAGTTATTTTATCTTCCCGGTAAATAACGGGCACGTCCGCCCTTTCGAGAATTCTCTTTTTAATCGTCTTAAGGGCGCTCGGGCCTTCTTTTCCGCTGACGACATACAGATCATCGGGATTTATTATTTTTTTATGTATCCCGCATCTTTTTATTTCCATCGTCAGCTTGGATTCCGAGCCTATGCCGGAACTGCAAAACATCATATCGAAAACGGAGAGATCGTCGACGTTGTCTAAAATGTATGAATAGGCCCGCGAGTTTAAGTAAATTTTGTTTATTTTGTATTCATAGTCCAGCCGGTTAAGGATATCGTTTACAACGGTTTTAATATTTTTACTAAGGTCACATACGTCGGTGGGAACGCTTTCAATGAAGGTCCCGACCTTTCCTTGTTTTACCAAAAGAGAGACTTCTTTATACCACTCCAAAAGGGATTTGTTTATTCCTGCATAATGACGGCTAAGGGGATTGAATTTTTCGTATTGAAGCATTTTCCATATGAATAAAGCATCTTCGAAGGATACGTCTCCCTGCGTTCTTAATTTCTTGGTGATTTGTTTAATTCTTTCTTCTTCTCTTGTCATTTTTCTTCCAACAACTCCGGACACTCAAGCGGAAGTGTCGCCAAGTCCTTTTTCATTTGGGCGAGCTTCTCCATCGCTTCCGCGCAGGTTAAAATGACCGATCGGTCTACAATCCCGTTTTTTACCGATTTAGCCGTCTTTTTGTCCACGAAGGACAGGACGTCTTCTTCGCTTACGCCTTCGTAAAATTTAAGCTCTTCGTAGTCTTCGGTTTTTACGTAGGCGTCTACGGACAGAAAGCCGGAGCTCCACGGATCAAAACTTGCGCAGAATATATCTATTTTTTTTCTGATGCAGATTTCCGCCATTACATATCCCTTAATCTTTTCTTCCGGCGAAAAGAAAATCTTCCTGTCGGGATATAAAAAATAATTTAAATACTTCAATGCGTATTTCGACATCGACGGCAAGTAACAAAAAGAAAGGTCCGGAGTCAATCGTTTCGCTATCCCCGCACGTTTAATTTCAATATATTTGTAGTTTTTATCGTTCTTTTTTACGTGAACTCCCGGTATACGAAATAACTTATCCGGCAGGAATTTCTTACTCGCCTTTATAAGGGACAGTTTATCGTCGTGCTTTAACTTTCTTACGCAGCCTTCCAACGGCTCAATTTCACAGTCCAAGGAAAAAAGCGGAACGGTAGATATATAATTTCCTTCCATCCCGGATGTCATCGCTTTATATACTTCGTTAAACCAGGAAGTAATGAGATTTATATTTCTTTTTTTACTGATCAGATATATAAATACGGAATCGGCTTCTTCTTGCGATATATCCATGCCGGAAGACAACTTCTTCGTAAGTTTTCTCAGCTGTTCCTTTGTCATCTGATCACCGCCCGTCGGTTTTTCGTCTTTCCTTTGTGTTGTTTATATATAACTTTAACACAATTATATCATAAAACTATCTTTCTAAAATTAACCATTCGTCTTCTTGAGAAACCCTTTCCCGTTCCTGATTCAGTTTACATTTTAAACAGTATCCCGCAAACATCTTGCCGATATCAAAAAAGGAATAAGAAACAAATCTTTCCTTGTGGTTTCTTATGTGCTCCATATCCGTATCCGAAAAATGCGGAGAAATGATCCTTAAAACATCGTCACGAGACATCTCGATGACGGGCCGGATCGTTTCGATATCTTCGGGCAGCATCAGCCACATGCCCGTTCCGGCGCTGCGCCTGTCGTCGTATCGTTTCAGGTAAACAACCGGAATTTTCATGACCGACACAGAAGACAATACCGCCAGCTTATGCATGATATCTTTGTCTGCCCATGCGCAGTCGCTGTATAAATAGGAAAGGCAAACGTTAAGATCGTCAAAGACTACGGACATTTTTGATATCTTTTCAAATTCTTTAAAGGCCCGAAGTTCCCCTGCATAAGAAAACGAATTATATGTAATATTTGTATCCGAAAAGTATTCCATTTCAACGGCGCTGTCCCAATACGGCAGCTTCGATAAGCAGCTGTTTATCGCAACCTGTATGTCATGAAGAACCTTTCGGGTATCAACGGGAATGGATTTTACGAAGTTTCCCGAAGACGGAAGTTTGTTCGAAACTTCTTCATACCATCTTGCGTATGCATACGATAACGACCTGTTATAACTTGAGCTTCCGGGACATAAAATTCCGCTCCTAAACAAAATAGGCTTTATGATTTTTTCAGCTTCTTCTTCTGTGACATCTCCCGTTTTATGCAGTTTCTCAGTTAATTTTTCCAGCGTTTTTTCGTTTATATACTTCATCGTATAACTTCGAGCCAGCAATCGTAGTCCTGCTCTTTTTTCTTTTCTTCTTCTATGTCAGCAATATATTTAATCGCCGATATGTAGTCCTGTATGTCATTAAAATGTTCTACTTTTTTGCCGGGTATGAGCAGATATTTTTCAAACCTTTCCCTGTCTTTTCTCAAGAGATAAAAACTTTCGGGAGCTCCGGTCGACTGCGTTATTACAAGCGGAATTTTGGCTTCTTTTATAATGCGAAATTTGGCTCCTGCCACAACTTCATCGTGAGTACAATCCCTTTTAAAATAGGGAATTCGCAATATTTCCTTTGTTTGAACGAAGTCCTTGCACAGCCTGCTTAACATCCCTGCTCGTTCGGCGGACATCCGTATTCGCTTGCCGTAAATGTCTGCATTTACTCCCGGCGGGAAATCGTTTATGCGCATGTTGTGAATTTCCATATTGTTAATCAAATTCTCTTTTCCTATTTCATTCCGTATTTTTCTGATGAGCTTATTAAAATGAAGATTTACGTCACCAATCGGTGTAGTCGCAATAAAATTACCCGTATTGCCTGATTTCACTTTATCGAATACGCAAGAATACCATTTTCCAAGCTCTTCGACCGTATTTCTGTTTTTCCCTTTAACGGCTTTCGAGAAAAGAAGAAAAACGAATATTTCGTCAGATTCTTCTTCCGTGATGTCGTCTTTCTTTGTAAGTTCTTTTATTTTATTCGCTTCATATCTTCCTACGGGAACACAGCCGGATACAAGCTCGGGAAGTTTCTCGCCCTTATTGAGCCCTAAAAGCGGAGCCACAGGGAAATTGAGCTCAAACATATCATTTTTTAAGGCAAGCGAACATTCGGGAAGTTCATCGAAATTTACGTCCTTTACCTTGGTCCTTCTTATTTTATAATCTTCAGGAAGGTGCCTGAATATCGATTGTATGAGCTTGCCCAGTCCGTTTATCGACTCGACGAGACCGGATACGTCGTCTTCGTCAAAGACCGCAAGGGCGTGTTTCGTCGAAAGATAATTGAAAGAAAAGGGAAGGGAAAACAGGAAATTGCCGTAAGAGCCGTTGAGAACGGCTTCCGATACGTTGTTGTACCACAAATACAAAGACCTTAGTATTTCGGTAAAATCCGCAGGCTTTCTTTTCGGAAAATATATCCCGTCGTTATTCATCGGATCAACGGACGATTCGGCGTAGGCAATTACCGTGCGAAGTATTTTATATACATAATGAGCTTCAACCGCAGTAACTTCATTTTTATACAATATCTTGCTTGCTTCGTTTATCCTGATTGCTTCGTTTTTGAATATCACCTGTCTATCACCAGCCATTCGTCGTTTTGATCCTTTACTCGCTCTACTTTGCTTTGAACGAAAAGATCGACGAAGATTTTGGATGTCTCTATCGATCTTCGAACGGCATCTTCGTCGTTTTGATCCTTTACTGCGGGAGTATTGTCTTCGATTATTTTGTCGGGAATGCTCATCACTTGAGCCGCAATATCTCTATCTTCCTTGTGAAAGACGATATTCCCTTTCTCGGAAGAATTCATTGTAACCATGACCGGGAAAATGCCTTTTTCCGCAAGATATTCCAACTTGCCGACCATCCCGTAACATTTTTTGGAGAAAGGGTTGATTAAACAAGAGCATTCGCTTTCTTCTCCTTTTTTGAAATACATCCAGGAACAGGCAACGCCGACCATATCGGAACAGGGAAAAGTATATAAATCGTCAAGGGATATCTCGGGACGAATAGATCCATGCCTGTGCAAGAAAATCCCGTTGTCTTTCTTCGAAATATCCAGAGATATTCCCCTTACGGCTTCCCTTCCCATAACTGCGAATGATTCGTTTTTTTGGAGTCCCTTGAAAATATTTTTTATGTATGTTTTTGCCTTAAACATAAAATATCCGTCCAAAGGAACGGTATATAAGAAATTGCCATTTTCTTTCCCTTGTTTTACGCATTGCCAAACGGAACGAAACCATTTATGTAATGCGTTATCCAAAGCCTTCAGCTGCCCTTCGCCGCCAAATATGGGATAAAATTTCTTTACGATAAAAAGAGACTGCGCAAATTTAAATATCGTATATATCAGAGTTGATTCGTCGAAGGAAATATCTTCCGTTTTCTGCAGTTTTTCGGACATGTCGTGTAAGTAAAGAACGTCCTTGGTAAGATTAGAAAACTTATTTTCAATCCTTCCCGCGAGTCCGTATCTTGACGCCTTATGATTGACCACGTCAAGCGAAAGCAAATTTCCGGAGACGATTTCGCTTTCCTGAAATTCGGTAATTTTATCCTTTTCTGATATATTTTCGATAATGGTTCGTATGTATCCATGAGTTTTCCTGCGCTTTTCGCCCAATCCGAAGTCGTAAACGTTAAGCCGGTTGGATTTAACGACTACGGTAGAGATAAAATTTCCGCTTTTTTTGTTGTTAACGAGTTCACAGACCGCTTTGTACCAATCTTCAAAGGCGCCTGCCGTGCTTTCCATATATTCTTTCCCCATATCCGTGAAGCAGCGTTTTATGGTTGTTTTCGCGGCGGGATCGGGTAAGAAAATTGCATAGTAAGTTGCGTTATATAATGCAAATATTCGCCTGAGCATATATACTTCGTCTTCTGAGATATCTCCTTGCTCTCTTAGCTTCTCCGTGAGTCTTTTTATTTTTTCGGCTTCAATTATCATGACGTCGTCTCCTTATTTACCTGTCTATCTCTATCCATTCGTCTTCTTTTAAGTACTCGTCCCTGTTTTTTTTGATAAAGGCCAGCTCCTTCACGATATCGATCGTCCTTTCCATTGCTAAAAACGTATCTTCTTTAATCCACGAGCGTGATTCGGGAGCGAGACTTTCTATCTCCCTGTCGGGAATTTCCAATACATGTTTATATCTCTCATAATCTTTCTCATCGAAGGCTACAAAACAAGAGTCCGGAGTTATAAATGTTCCCGCGGGAAGAATTCCGCGCCTTCTTAAATACTCGAGTTTAGCCACAAGTGCGGGACATTTCATATCTTTATTTAAGCAAGAATGCTGATAGGAATTGTACAAAACAGCTTTTTCCCACCAATCCGAAGAATTCTCCGGATCTGGTATTTTGATATATTTGTCTAAATCAATTCCTATGCGTCTTACTCCGCCGTACCGATAGGAACGAACAGTCGTTCCGTTGGAGTTATTTTCGAAGGCATAACAATCAATAGGAGTTTCCTTTATGTAATCTTTCTTTTTCGTGAAGAGCAGCGTAGTATAATCCGGCGGGAGTATTTCCAAGGCCTTTTTAATATATGTCTTGGCTCTGCCGACGTTATATTTCGGATTCATCGGAAGCGTATACGTAAAATTCCCCGTCCTGCCGGATCGGACGGCTTCATATACAGTTTTGTACCAATTCGCCAGGGATTTCATGAGAGCGTCAATCCCTTTTTTCTTTATCCTTTGATTTTCTTTGCAAGGATTATTGTAATAAGAACAGTCAATCTTCCAATTGACGTACAGCGCCTGAGCAAATTTAAGTACGAGATAGATATCGTCGGCTTCGTCTTCGGTTACGTCATGTCCGTTCTTAACCCTTCCCGCCATAGAAATCAGGTAATTGACGTCTTCTTTCGTATTGTTGTCCCCTATGTTGTTTTTGTCTTCGGACAGGCGGTTTAGCAGTCCATATCTCGACAGGACAAGTTGCTGCATTATATCGCTGTACCATCGGCAATAAGTGTCACAGGAAAGCGTTCGTTCCCTTCGAATAAGGGGCCATACATCGCTTACTTCTTCGTCTTCAATATATGTAAACCGCCTGTATCGATCGGGAAGATTGGAGATGATGTCGCGAATTGTGTCTCTTATATTTTTTTCCATTGGAGAATCGATCGAAATATTAGACAAGTACGGAACGGTGGAAATACAATTACCCGCTTTTCCTGCACAGATGTGCCGATTAATGGCGCAGTACCAATCAAGAAAGGCTTCTAAAATCGGATTATAGGAGCCCGAAACATACGAATAAGGGCCGACAAAGTTATCTTCCAGTATCTTGCAAACTGCGTCCGACAGCCCCGCTCTTGCTCCGCCCTTAACGCTCGTCATAAGAAAGACCGTCCTGAACATATATATCCAGTCGGCTTCGTCTTCGGTTACGTCGCCTTGAATGTCAAGTTTTTCCGTCAACAGTTTCAGTTTACGAACTTCTTTTTCAAATATCATTTTTCTATCACTATCCATTCATCGTTAAAAACATTTTCCCTTTTCTCGGAATCGAGAAGCATTTGAAGAATTATCTCTTTTTCAGGTATCTCTTTGTTTTTTGCCATTTGTTCCGCTTCTTCGTCATTTACCGAAAGAAGATATCTCAAGACGTTTTTTCTTTCCTTGGGAACCAATGCAACATTTTCGAAGTTTGGTCTGTAAATACAAATCGACTCCATCGCTTCGACTAATATTTCACTTTTTACATCGGATATGTCGTCAATAACGCAATAACTTTCAAGATCAATAGAATTATTCAGAATTCCTGCCCTGTTTAATCTCAAGGGAGTTTGTCCCCTGACTCCCAATGAAAACTTTTCTTTTATTTTGTTTTCTGTTTCTTCAGGAGCGAGAATACAAAAGGATCGATCAATAAAATTCAGGCTTTTTAAAAACTCCGCGTGGAGTTCGCTCACATTAAGAGATATGTTCTCGAAGGGAACGGAAGTAACGAATACGCCGGTTTTGCCCGAACGAACCAAGTTAACTGCGGTATTCATCCACTCGATAACTACTTTCTCACTTTCTCTTATAAAGTCAGGAAAGGATTCGCAATCTTTATTCATATAAGACACCTTTTGCATAAAGCAATAAATGAAATCGGATTCGTCTTCCGAGATGTCTTCTTCTTTTAATTTCCGGGTTAATGTTCTCATCAGGGTTAAATCTTTTGCCGATTCGTTGGGTATCCTGTCATATTTCCCGTCCCGAAGCCTGTTTTTTAATCCGTACCTGTTAAGTCTGAGAGTTGTCTCGCCGTTAATTTCATAAATACATATATCGTTATGCAGAAGCCTGCTCATATCGGAGTATTTACTTATGTCCGGCGATTCAACGAATTCGTTTTCCGTCTTTTTTAACAAATTCAACGCTTCGGAAGTTACGCCGTAAAATAAAATACGCGGATTGACGGGAAACGCAGCAACGAAATTGCCGCGACGACCAATCTTCAAGTTATCGAATGCTTCTTTATACCATTCGTGCAGGGAGTTATTTAATAATTTTTCTTCTTCTTCGTCTATAAATGCCAAATACCCCTTGGACGAAAAACCCATGTTGATATAGGAAGTCTCATAAAGCCAATAAATATAATCCGTTTCGTCTTCGGTTATATCTCCGTGACGATGCAGTTTTTCGGTAAGTTTATTTATCTTTGATATATATTTCTTCATTTTCGTCACTTCCTGATTCGTTTGTGTTGTTATCTTTTACGGTTAATGTTTTATTACCGATATAATTATAACAAAAAAAGACCGACAAAGGAAACATTGTTGGTCTCGTCTTGCGAGAGAACGAGTTTATCCGATTTTCGTTCTGCGACAGAACGAACAAAACAGGAATTTAACTCCCGTTCTCTTGCGTTATCTGTCCACTTCTATGTATTCGTCTTCGTCTAAGAATTCCTTTCTTCCTTTTTTAGTTTCCGCTAAAAATTCTACTGCATAAATTGAGCCTTCTATTGCTTTTTCTATATCCTTTGGTTCGTTGGAAAAAACCCTTGGAGATAAACTTTCTATCTCTTTGTCGGGAATTTCCAAAATATGTCTACATCTTTCAAAATCCGTCTCATCGAATACCACGAAGTTGGAGTCAAAATTCGAATCCGTAACTACCCCTACGGGTAAAATTCCGTGTTTTCTCAAACATTCCAATTTTGAGACAAATCCGAAACATTTTCCGCTGTATTCGTCTATACATCTTCTCCACAAGGGCGATATTACGCCCCGAAAAAAATAATCGTCTTTAGAAGCAATTGTCCACCATATGGATATTCCGCTGAGATCAGGGAATAAAACATATTTATCCGGATCTATTCCGGCCCTTTTAATGGATCCGTACCGATAAGAACGAATAATCGTTCTCGAAGTGCCTTCCGCAATGAAAGAGTCCATCGGAAGATCTGTTACGTCTCCTTTTAATAAACAGCAAACCCGATGGTCCTTCGGGAGCATCTCAAGGGATTTTGTAATATATCTCTTGGCGTGTCCGAGATTGTATTTATCGTTCATCGGAAGAGTATAAACGAAATTACCCGTTCTCCCGTCTCGAAGGGCTTTATAGACCGCCTTATACCAATGTTTCAGGCCTTCCGTTATAGATTTGGCGGAACAGACCCGGCTTTTCGGATACGTGACATTTTTTGCATTTACGAGCATCGATTGAGCAAACTTTAATATCATATATATGTTATCGGCTTCCTGTTCCGTGATATCTTCATGCTCAAGTTTATTTATCATTTTATGTAAATATCCGATTTCCTTTGTGTGTTCGGATTGCGCGTCCGGCATCCGTCTTAAAAGGCCATATCTGGACAAGAATAAATCGCCGGAATCTTCATCATGCGTTACATCCGTAGCGAGAAGGCGCCCCTTGGGAATAAACGCTTGAGCTTCGATCGGAAAATTCCTGATGACAATTTTCCCGTCTTCTTCGGGAAGTTCCTTGATAATCCTGCGAATTGTTGCGTCGGCAAGATGGTTTTTTGAAAATATATCGAGCTCCGTCAAGGCAGGAACAATGGACGGAATGGTGGAAACGAAATTGCCGGACTTTTCGTTGTGTACATATTCGTAGACGGCCTTATACCAATTAAGAAATTCTTCGGCTACATGCTCGTATAT
>CZCB01006645.1_pt1 | contig 10144 bp, 10 predicted proteins | sample 591991 | NCBI WGS metagenome assembly CZCB01 (sample SAMEA3556809, study PRJEB10932) | anaerobic digester metagenome | reverse complement strand
GGCCTTGGCAGCCAGAAGTGCCTGATTAAAAGAAAAAATCAGGGTAACATTGCATTTAATCCCTTCCGCCGCCAGAATTTTAACCGCCCGTATGCCGTCGGGTGTTACAGGTATCTTAACCGCCACCTGCGGAGCGACTGACGCCAGTTCCCGCGCTTCTCTCACCATGCCCTCCGTTTCCGTGGCAATTACTTCCGCCGATACGGAGCCGGGAACAATCCGGCAGATTTCCGCCAGGAGTTCTCTGAAGTCGCCTCCTTCCCTGGCTGCCAGGGTCGGATTGGTTGTCACTCCGTCGATAACACCCCACTGCATGGCTTCCTTAATTTCCTGCAAATTGGCAGTATCAAGAAACAGTTTCATTATCGGCTTTTCCCTACCCTCCCGGCACAGCCAAAAAGGCACATTTTTTCTTTAACAACAGCCTTCATTGCTTCTTTGGCCGGCCCCAGTATCTTTCGCGGGTCAATTTCATCGGGATGCTCGCGAATAACCCGCTGCACCCCGCGGACAAAGGCCTGTCTCAACTCAGTATCAATATTGATTTTGCAGACTCCCAGCTCAATTGCTTTGCGGATGCTTTCAGCGGGCACACCGGAAGCTCCGTGCAAAACAAGGGGAACGGGTACCACTTTCTTTATGGCTGCAAGACGCTCAAAATCAAGGACGGGCTCCCCTTTGTAAGGGCCGTGGGCCGTACCGATAGCCACTGCCAGAGCGTCTATGCCCGTTTCCCGGACGAATTGCTCCGCTTCTGCCGGATCCGTAAAGAAGGCTTCCCTTTCATCCACGGAAATATCGTCTTCCGTACCGCCGATTTTACCCAGTTCTCCCTCCACCGTGGCACCCATGGCATGGGCTACTTCAGCAACTTTGGCCGTCCGAGCTATGTTTTCTTCCAGAGGATAGCGGGAACCGTCAAACATTACGGAAGAAAACCCGTATCGCAGGCAGAGCATTGTCTGTTCAAAACTTGTCCCGTGATCCAAATGCAGGACAACCGGAACGTCCGCTTCTTCTGCCGCTGCCCTGACCATGGCTGTAATATAGTTTAGGCCCGCATAACGGAGCGCCCCCTGGCTGGCCTGCAGGATGACGGGAGACCTTTCCTCTACAGCCGCTTCCATTATGGCTTTTACTATCTCCATATTGTTGGCATTAAAAGCACCTACCGCATAGCCTTCCTGCTGTGCATTCTGCAGCACTTCCCGAAGTGTTACAAAGGGCATTTTGCTTCTCTCCTTTCAAAATACAGGCTGTTTAGTACCGCTTCTGCCTGCGAATATAAACAGCCGATTCTTGATTATATGTATGTCCCTGCACTCCGTTTATGCACTTACCTTGCGTAAACTCCGTGCTATTATATCCTTCAGTTCTTCAATGTCAAAAGGTTTGGAAATATAACCGGCGGCTCCGCGGCGGCGCGCCTCCGTGAGCACTTCCAGTTCTTCATAAGCTGTCATAATCAGTATAACGGTTCCGGAAGCGCATTCTTTCATCCTTGTCAGTGTTTCCAGTCCGTCCATCCCGGACATCTTCATGTCCAGCAAGACCAGATCCACATGTGTCTGTTCTACTATATCCAGTGCTTCCCTGCCGCCGGCAGCAGTTATAACCCGGTACTCGGCATCCTGCAGCACCTCCTGCAGCAGCCTGCGAATACCGGGCCGGTCGTCAACAACCAATATTACTGATGCCATGACTATACCCTCCCGCTCAGTCTTTTTGATAGTATTCTTGACGGGAGTGAAAATTCCTTTTTCTTAACTAAAAAGCCAGCGGCGGACAGCGGCAAAGACTGATGCAAGCCAGTCCATCATCCGGCGGGTGCGTGATTTGCGTTTGCGCACACGAAAGAACATCTTGTTCCCCCCTTTTCCCTTTGCCTGTATTTTCCCGCCGGACAAGTTTCATTATGCAGGGGAAAACTGCCTGCCAAAAACAAAAAACCGGACAGGGAGCTGTTTTAGTGCTCTTTCCTGCACGGTTTTTTTGCGCGGTCGTTTTATTCGTCCATGGGATGTATTGCCTCAACTGGGCAGACTTCTTCGCAAGCACCGCAGTCGATACAGGTTTCAGGATCAATTTCATACTTGGTATCGCCCTCGGAAATGGCGTCTACCGGACATTCCGCCTGGCAGGAGCCGCAGGAGATACACTCGTCATTGATTACGCGAGGCAAACCGGACACCTTCCTTTCTTCCTTACAGTATACATTACTTTTGTAACATATTGCTTGGAAAAATACAATAAATATTTACTTCCTTAATTTCCTTACCGGCAGCCGCCCCGCCTGTATCCCAGAGCAGCGGCAACAAAATGGCCAAATAAAGGATGGGGACGGTTGGGTCGTGACTTGAATTCGGGATGAAACTGGGTGGCAATAAACCACGGGTGATCAGGAAGTTCTATTATTTCCACCAGCCGTTTGTCGGGAGACAGGCCGCTCATCAGCAAACCACGTTCTGCCAGAGCCTCCCGGAAGTTGCTGTTAAGTTCATAACGGTGGCGGTGGCGTTCATGAATGACTTCCTGCTTGTAAACTTTTGCAGCCAGAGTGCCCGGAACAATATGGCAGGGATAAAGGCCAAGGCGCATGGTGCCCCCCCCGGATAAAGGCCAAGGCGCATGGTGCCCCCCAGATCCTTAATCTCCCGCTGTTCCGGAAGAACATCAATAACGGGATATTTAGTCTCCGGATTGAATTCCGTTGAATTGGCATCTTCCCAGCCGCAGACATGGCGGGCGAATTCAATGGCTGCACAGTGCATCCCCAGGCAGATTCCCAAAAACGGTATTTTGTTTTCCCTGGCATAGCGTATGGCTGCAATCTTCCCGTTAATGCCGCGGTCGCCGAATCCGCCGGGAACAATAATGCCGTCCACCGCATTCAGCAGTTTTTCCGCCCCTTCTTTTTCCACATCCTCGGCCTGTATCCAAAGAATCTCCACTTCGCAGTCATTTTCAAAACCGCCGTGGTTAAGGGCTTCGGCTACGCTCATATAAGCATCCTTTAAGGATACGTATTTTCCAACAAGTCCGATTGTAACTTCGTGGCTTCTTGTTTTTATCCGGTTGATTAAAGCTTTCCATTCGCTTAAGTCGCATTCTTCCGTTCTCAGGCCCAGCTGCCTGACTACTATTTCATCCAGCCCCTCTTCATGCATCTGCAGCGGCACTTCGTAGATAGACTCAGAGTCGCGGTTTTCAATAACCGCCTCCAGCGGCGTATCACAGAACAGGGCTATTTTCTTTTTAACCTCCAGGGAAAGGGGCTTTTCCGTGCGGCAGACTATTATATCCGGCTGAATACCGATGGATCTCAGTTCCTTGACGGAATGCTGCGTCGGTTTCGTTTTCAGCTCGCCGGAAAATGACAGGTGCGGTATCAGGGTAACATGGATATAGATTACATTTTCCCGGCCGATATCGCTTTTCATTTGGCGAATTGCCTCAAGGAAGGGCAGGCTTTCAATATCCCCGACGGTGCCGCCGATTTCCGTTATTACCACATCCAGGTTGTTTTCCTCTTCGGCCTTCATCAGCCGCGCTTTAATTTCATTTGTAATATGGGGAATTACCTGTACCGTCCTGCCCAGGAAATCCCCTCTTCTCTCCTTGCTGATTACCGACCAGTAAATTTTTCCGGTTGTTACATTGGAATTTCTGTTTAAATTAATGTCTATGAAACGCTCATAATGACCCAGGTCCAGATCCGTTTCCGCCCCGTCATCGGTAACGAACACCTCCCCGTGCTGGAAAGGGCTCATTGTCCCCGGATCAAAATTAATATAGGGATCAAATTTCTGTATTGTTACCTTCAGCCCGCGGCACTTCAGCAGGCAGCCCAGCGAAGCTGCGGTGATGCCTTTGCCAAGAGAAGAAACCACACCGCCGGTAATGAAGATGTACTTTGTAGCCACTTGCATCCACCTTTCCCCTCTGAATCAGGCATTAACAAAAACATCCTTTTTTCTGCACGGAAGAATCACACAATGATAACATTTACGCCCTGAACAGGAAAATTCCTGTTTCAAAAAATTTTTTACCGGTAATTACAGCCGGGCCAGTATAAGCTCCCTGATAACTTTGGCGGCAAGCATTGCCGTTATGCCGGACGGATCATAGGGCGGGCATACCTCCACTATATCCATGCCCACAAGCTGCAGGCCGCCAAGCAGCACTGCGGCTTCCAGAAGCTCCGAAGAGGTAATCCCTCCCGGCTCAGGCGCGCCCGTCCCGGGAGCGTAAGCCGGGTCGGCCACATCAATATCCAGTGAAAGATAAACCGGCCGCCCCTTCAGAAGGGGGAGGGCTTCCTGCAGCGGCTGCAGCACCTGAAAGGGATAAAAGCGGGTATTCTCGCGGGCAAAAGCAACTTCTTCAGCCGTTGCGGAACGTATCCCGAACTGAAAAATTTCCGGAGCCAGCTCCCGCTTTATATGGTTCATCACAGAAGCATGTGTATGGGCAACTCCGAGATATTCGGGGCGCAGGTCGGCATGGGCGTCAAGCTGAACCACGGCCAGACCGTCGTAAAAGCGGGAAACGGCCCGCAGCGCACCCAGGGTCAACAGGTGTTCCCCTCCGAGCAGCAGGGGAATCTTTTCGTCCTGCAAAATTTCAGTGACCGCTTCTTCAATCATCCGGAGACTCTCTTCCGTGCCGCCGGGCGGCAGCGGCAGGTCTCCGGCATCAAAAAAGCACACATCCCGGAGATCTTTGCCGGAAAAAATGCTGTATTCCTCAAGGCAGTAGGAAGCAGTGCGAATAGCCCCGGGGCCTTCCCGTGTTCCGGCGCGGAAGGATGTGGTATGATCCAGCGGTACACCCAAAAGCACCCGGCGGCTCTTACGGTAATCGTCTCCTGCCGCCAGAAAAACGCCGCCTTTACAGAGCTTTTCCAGGCGGCTCACTGCTCTTTGCCTCCTACAAGTTCCCGGACAAAACCGGGCAGGCAAAATGCTGCGCCGTGTACTGCAAAATTATAATATTTTGTTTCTACCGGCTTTTGCCTGCAGTTTTTGGGGTCATAACACTTGGATGCGGCGGTAAAGCTCCAAAGTCCGCTGGGATATGTGGGCACGGAAGCCAGGTACAGCCTGGCAAGGGGAAATACACCGCCGAGACCGGCAAATACCTCCTTTATCAATTCCCGGTTAACAAATGGAGATTCCGTTTGCGCCGCCATGATGCCGTCTTTTTTCAGGGCCCGGTAAACATCACGGAAAAACTCCACGGTAAAAAGTCCCCTGGCCGGACCCACGGGTTCCGTTGAATCAACCAGAATAACATCATATTTACCTACCGACCGTTTGACATGTTCCAGGCCGTCTTCGATCAGCACCGTGACACGGGGGTCCTGCAGGCCGCAGGAAATCTGCGGCAGATACTTCCGGCAGGCTTCTACCACTTCCCCGTCTATTTCCACCAGCGTAGCCGTCTCAACACTTTCATATTTAAGAACTTCCCTGATGGCGCCGCCGTCCCCGCCGCCGACAACCAGGACATGCCGGGGAGCAGGGTGGGCTTGCATGACAACATGGACAAGCATTTCATGGTAGACAAATTCATCCTTTTCCGTAGTCATGACCATGCCGTCCAAAACAAGCATTCTGCCAAATTCTACCGTATCGATGATGGCCAGATCCTGATAGCGGGTCTTTTGACGGCAGACCGTTTCCCGGACAAGGCAGGTTATGCCCAGAGCCGGTGTTTGTTTTTCGGTAAACCACAGTTCCATCCTTTATCCCTTCCTAAACCATGTATTAATACCAAAGCACCACCGCAGCCAGGGCACAACCTATTTTTTTCACTGTATGTTCCACGGAGCATACTTCTGTTCTTACCAGTTCAAGCCCGCGGCCGGCAAATGATTCCTCAAGCATCATAAGAATCTTTTCTTCCGCATCTTTTTTGCTGCATTTGCCTGAATACTCCATAATAACCCCGAAAGTGTCCCGGGACAACCCTACGCCCACGGCAGCGGCAATTTGCGTGCCGGGTTCGTCACAGGCAATGGAGCCGTATGCTGTCGGGACAAGAGAGCCAAAGGGCAGGACAAGATCCTGGTCCTGCAGCGCTCCGGGAGGCAGAATGCTGGAGATGCGCACCAGATTAACATTGCCGATTCCCGCATTCAGCAGGGCGTTGTCAAAAGCCGTCAGTTTAGTTTTGCCCTCTGCGGCGCCGGCGGTTATTTTAAATTTCTTCGGAGTGGGTAACATAAGAAAGCCCCCTTTTTTAGAAGCACTGTTCCTGCTTGTTTTTGCTATGGCAACGGTATTTGCCTGATTACCGAAAGCATTATATCACATTTTTACCGGGGTGCAAATAAGCCGGAAAGACTGTAAAAATATTTTTCCGGCCGGTCTTAAGTATTTATTTGCAAAGCTGGTGAATATATGCGAAAAGCTGCCCGGTTTGCAGTCGCTGTTACTTTCATCCTGTTGCTTGTTGCCGCCGGTGTGCTTTTGTACCTGGCGGCAAGTATAGCAGGCTGGGAAAGAATGCCCGATATCCAGACGCCGCTGACCAGTACTTTTTATGACCGCAACGGTGAGGTTATTGCCACGCGCTTTGAACAAAACCGCTTTGCAATTTCCCTCTCCGACCTGCCCGACTATGTTCCCAATGCCTTTATAGCCATAGAAGACCAGCGTTTTTTTCAGCACTTCGGCATTGATATCCGGGGGCTCGTGCGGGCTCTCTTCCGGAACCTGCGGGAGGGGCGGATCGTGGAAGGGGGCAGTACCATCAGCCAGCAGCTGGCCCGCAACCTTTTTTTAACCCATGAAAGAACACTGTCGCGTAAATTGCAGGAAATTCTTTTAACACTGCAGCTGGAACGCAAGTACTCAAAGGAAGAGATTTTGGAGAAATATTTGAATACCATTTATTTCGGCCACGCAGCCTATGGCATTGAGGCGGCCGCCCGCACCTATTTCAACAAGCCGGCCAAAGAACTGTCTCTCGCGGAAGCGGCGCTGCTGGCCGGCATCCCCAGGGGGCCTGCCTACTACTCCCCTTATATTAACGAAGATACCAGGGAAGCGGCCTTTAGACGCCAGAAGCAGGTGCTTAGCCGGATGGAAGAAGAAGGATTCATTACCGGGGAAGAAAAAACTGCCGCCCTGCAGCAGGAACTTGTTTTTTCAGGCCGGGAGGCCCTGCGCTCCGAACAATATTTTGCCGCTTATTTCATTGATTATTTAATAAATTACGAAATAATGGCCAAGCTGAAGATATATACCGCCGACCCGCACATTATCTACCGGGGCGGCCTGCACATCTATACAACCCTGGATAAAAAAATACAAGAAGCTGCGGAAAATGTCTTTGCCAACCCCGATATCCTGCCGGAAGCAATAGTTAATGATGCGGGACAACTTGTTCCGCTGCAGTGCGCCCTGGTGGCTTTGGACCCGCATGACGGCTCCGTTTTGGCTATGATGGGGGGACGCGACTTTAAAAAAAGCCAGTATAACAGGGCTGTAAACAGGCGCTCTCCCGGCTCTTCCTTTAAGCCGATAACTTATGCCGCCGCCTTGGAAAGGGGGTATACCGCCGCCACCATCCGGGAAAGCGCGCCGGTATCGTTCCGCATTCCCGGGGAAAGAGAGCCCTATGAGCCAAGCGAGTACGGAGAAAGGTTTTTCGGCAAATTAACATTGCGCCGGGCCATTGTCCGTTCCAGCAATGTTATAGCGGTGAAAATAAATGATGAAATAGGCCCGGAAAAAACAAAGGAAATGGCAGAAAGACTGGGGATAAAGAGCCCCATTGCGCCGGTTCTTTCCGCACCCCTTGGCACCTCCGTCGTCACTCCCCTGGAAATGGCGGCCGCTTATGCCGTCTTTGCCAATCAGGGGACACGGGTTGAACCGCGCTTTATCACAAAAATCACCGCCAGCGACGGCCGGATTCTATATGAGGCGGGCCCCGCCGTCCGCAAACAGGTGCTGGACCCCCGGATTGCCTATATCCTGACCGATATAATGAAAGGTGTTATCGCTCCGGGGGGTACCGCTTCCTCACTGGGACCCCAGCTTGACCGCCCCGCTGCAGCCAAAACGGGAACCTCTCAGGGACACCGTGATTCCTATATCGTGGGCTTTACCCCGGAACTTGTAGTTTCCGTCTGGGTAGGCAACGACGACAATCTTTCCCTGGGCTGGGGACAGACCGGTTCTGTCCGCGCCGGCCGGGTCTGGGCAAGTTTTCTCACCCAGGCCCTCCAGGGAGTTCCCCCTGCCGATTTTTCCCGGCCGCCCGGCTTGAGAGAAATTCCAATCTGCCCGGAAACGGGCCTTGTGCAAAACCGCCGCTGCACATTGGAACCAATCAGGGAGTTTTTTATCCCGGGAACGGAACCAAAAGCACACTGCAGTTGGCCTGACTGCCCGTACAGCCCGGCGGAGCCCGAGTGGAACTGGAATGACGACTGGTGGCAAAACTTTCCCTTTTTCCGGAATAACAACTTTGAGGAAAATATCAGGGAAAACGTTGAATAAAAAAGAAAGATACGCCTTTTCAGACGCATCCTCCGGGAGACCTATTTAAAACAATTTATAAACAGTATGCCCGCTAAAACCAAATTCCCGATGACGGATATAACGAAGCCCTTGGATCTTGCTCCGTCGTCATCTCCCGCAGCAAGGGCGTACGCTGCTCCTCCGGCTCCAAGTAAAAAAGGAATGGCAATTGCCACCGGTTTCGGCAACCTTGCCGGTGTGGAACCGCCGAGAGAAATTTGTGTGGTGGCAATTTCCGGTAGATTAATGAAAGAAACTACGGCAAGCACCACCGCTATCACCAGGAGCAAAATTGCCGGCACAGACAGTTTTTTCACGTGACTAACCTCCTTTGTCTTTCAGTTTACCGGTTAAGCAGGGATTCGGGGCTCTCCACTATTGATGTATAAGCACATCACGTCCCATATATCACCGGACATCGTTCTGAACTTGAATAATTTCACCAGAGCAATTATAGTTATAACTTGTTTTTTTGTCAATTATTGGTCTGCGCAGTGCTTCGCAAGGCCCCGGCTCTCCCTGCCAAGCGATTTAAGCTTCCGGAACATTCTTTCTCCATAGTCTTTTCAGGGCAATGGACAAGCCGGCAAACTCCGGATGAACTTTCCCCGTCCATGCCGAATGCTACAAGGGCATACAGATGATCGTGGAGAGAAAAACATTCCAGTGTTTTTTCTTCCGGTTCAACCAGCCAGCAGTGCCTGATTTGCGCCCGCTGATAAATCTGCATTTTCCGCAGGCGATCCCTGCGACCTGTGGACAAAGTTCGGGAAAAGCATCGGAGAATCCCTTGAATAACAGGAAAGGCGCGTCTTTTTGACGTGCCTTTGTTATTGCAAAAAGGGATTATATTTTTTTTCCTCCCCGACGGTGGTGGCCGGGCCGTGTCCCGGGTAAACTACCGTATCATCCGGCAAGACAAGCAGTTTTCCCTTAATGGAGCGCATAATTTCTTCAAAAGAGCCGCCCGGGAAATCGGTCCTGCCGATGGAGCCTGCAAACAGGGTGTCCCCGGTGAAAAGCGCCCCGCTGCCGTCATAGAGGCAGACAGACCCCCTGCTGTGTCCGGGAGTAGCCAGGACTTGCAAAGTTACTGTGCCAAAAGTCAGCTTGTCCCCGTCTTTAAGGAAATGATCGGGTTCCACCGGTTTTGCTATGCCTTTATAGGCTCCCAGTTCATCCCGCGGGTTGCGGACCATGTCGCTGTCCGCTTCGTGAATATAGAGAGGGACACCAAGGGCCTGCATTACTTCGGCATTGGCGCCGATATGGTCAATGTGCCCGTGGGTATTGACAATAAACTTCACCTTTACTTTGGCGTCTCTCACCATTTGCAATATCTCGGACGCCTGGGCACCGGGGTCGATTAATATTCCTTCCCCGGTCCGCTCACAGGATACAAGATAACAGTTGGCAGCAAAAGCACCGGTCTCCAGGCAACGTATTTGCAACAGCAAACCCTCCTTTTTCAGCTATAGACGTTATATTTTCCACAAAGGGGATAAAAATCCCTTTTACTTTTTTACCGGCTGCCGGCAAGTTCTGTTCGGTTAGTGTAAAATTACTATAGGTATTTAGAAGGGAATTGACTTCTAATTACAGAAAAAGAC
>CZCB01001272.1_pt1 | contig 10153 bp, 8 predicted proteins | sample 591991 | NCBI WGS metagenome assembly CZCB01 (sample SAMEA3556809, study PRJEB10932) | anaerobic digester metagenome | reverse complement strand
GCCGAACGCCTCTTGATTTGTAAAGTTGCCCCAGCGTCCTATGCCCTGCCCTATAAGAAAGCTCATGCCCGCAAGGTCAAGGAGGTTGTAGAAATTCAGTTTATTGAATTTGCAAGTTATATAAGCCGCTATAATGCCGCCGATTAAGCCTCCGTAAATGGCAAGACCGCCTTCCCATATTTTGAATATGGAAAGAAGGTCGTCCTTGTAGTTATTCCACTCAAAGGCAACATAATATAGCCTTGCTCCGACAATGCCGCCGAATGTGCCGTATATCAGCACATCCAGCATTTTGTCGATGCTCATCTTCCACTTATAGGCCATTCTGCCGCCGAAAAGAACGGCAAGGGTAAAACCTATGAATATTATCAGCCCGTAAAAGCGAATCTCAACGGGGGTGCCGATAATCGGCATTGTAAAGCGCACAAACACGCCGGGAACATCAAAAACCTTATCTATGCCCGTAAAGGTGACCGCTGTGTAATCAGCCAAAAACTTCATGTTAAACTTCCTTTCGGATGCCCTTATTCGTAATCGTCCGCGTTAGCCCAGTTATGCCAGACATTCTGGACATCGTCGTTGTCCTCGAACATCTCAAGCATTTTGAGCATGTTCTTTATGTCCTCTTCCTTTTCGAGCTTTACCTCGGTATTCGGGACATATTCCGCCTCGGCTGAAAGGAGCTTGTAGCCCATTTTCTCAAGGGCTTCTCTGACGGCGCCCACATCGTTCGGGGCGGTGCGGATATCGAAATACTCTTCCGCAGTGAGGAAATCCACGGCTCCCGCTTCCAGAGCGTCCTCCATCAGCTTTTCTTCGCTGACATTTTCCTTGTCGACAATGATGATGCCCTGCTTTTCAAAGATGAACATAACGCTGCCGGACTGACCCATCTTGCCGCCGTATTTGTCAAAGTAATGCCTTACAGACTGACCCATCTTGCCGCCGTATTTGTCAAAGTAATGCCTTACATCCGCGGCGGTGCGGTTGCGGTTGTCCGTCAGAGCCTCCACTATAACGGCGACTCCGCCGGGGCCGTAGCCTTCGTATATAATCTGCTCGTAGTTTTCTGAGCTGCCCTCGCCCGAGGCCTTCTTTATGATTCTTTCAATATTCTCATTGGGAACATTGTTTGCCTTTGCTTTTGCTATAGCGTCCCTGAGCTTGGGGTTGCTGTCAGGGTCGGGACCGCCTTCACGGACGGCCACGGATATTTCACGGCCTACCTTTGTGAAAATCTTAGCCCTTTGACTGTCGGTCTTTTCTTTCTTTCTCTTAATGGTGCTCCATTTGGAATGGCCTGACATATATTTCTTCCTTTCAAGAAAATATAAACATTAGTATTTTATCACTCTAAACCCCAGTAGTCAACATAAGCCTGTCTGCTAAAAGCGGCAAAACCCGCGTAGCTTCTGAATTTTCCGAATTATTGACTTTGAAAATAATAAAGATTACAATTATTGTTAAGCTAATGCTGGGGTGGTTTAATGAGTTTTTTCGATTCCCTGCACCCTGCAGTATCCTTAATTTTTTTCCTTGGCGTAATATTTTGCGCCGCGTTTTTTATAAATCCCGTTATAACCCTCTCCGCCCTTTTGGGAGGGCTTATTTTCCTTTGCATCTTAAAGGGCAGACGGGCGTTTTTTAAGGATTTTGTTTTTATTCTGATACTGATTCTTTTTTCCGCAGCGCTGAATCCTTTGTTTTCGGCTGAGGGAAGCACCGTAATATTAATTTTATTCGGAAGACCGTACACCCTTGAGTCGCTGCTTTACGGAATTCAGGCAGGGGCGATGATAGGAGCGGTGCTGTGCTGGTTTAAGTGCCTTTCGGAATGCTTTGGCTCTGAAAAGTACCTATATCTCTTTTCAAAGGCGCTGCCGAAATTTTCGCTGATTTTGACGATAGTATTCAGATACATTCCCTTGATAAAAGAGCATATCGGAAAGCTCAGAAAAGCGCAAAAGGCTTTGGGAGTCAAAGACAACAGCTTAAAAAATAAGCTGACGCTCTCAATGAGAATTTTCGGCTCCGCCGTGGTTTACTCCCTTGAAAGCGCGGTGGAAACGGGAAATTCAATGAAGGCAAGGGGCTTTGGCGCCGCAAACAGGACAAGCTATTCACTGTTTCGCTTTAGCCTTCGCGACGCTGTTTTTTCAGGCGTTTTCTTCGGGCTGGCAATCTTTTCGGCTATGGGCTTTGCCTTTAAGGGCATTGAATTTGAGTATTATCCGAATTTAGGCGGCATAAGTGCCGATACTCTTTCAGTGTTTTCTTATCTTTCGTTTTTTGTCCTTTGCCTAATGCCCGCTATTTGTGAGATTAAGGAGAACCTTAAATGGCGATATTTGAGATTAAGGGTCTGAGCTTTAAATATCCCGAAAGCGAAGGCTTTGCCTTAAAGAATATAAACCTCTCAATTAATGAGGGGGAAATGGCGCTTTTGTGCGGAGTGTCGGGCTGCGGCAAGACCACTCTTTTAAGGCTGTTAAAAAAGGAGCTTTCGCCCTTTGGGGAAACTCATGGGGAGATTCTTTACGACGGCGCGCCTTTATGGGAGCTGAATGAAAAGCGAAGCGCAAAGGAAATAGGCTTTGTGAGCCAGTATTCCGACGGTCAGATAGTGACGGACAAAGTTTTCTCTGAGCTCTCTTTCGGACTCGAAAGCCTTGGAGAAAATCCGCAGACAATAAGGCTCAAGGTCGGGGAAATGGCAAGCTATTTCGGAATCGGCGAATGGTTCAGAAAGAATACCAGCGAGCTGTCGGGCGGGCAAAAGCAGATACTCAATCTCGCCTCTGTCATAGTAACGCAGCCGAGGGTTCTGATTTTCGATGAGCCTACATCAAGGCTTGACCCAAACTCAGCGTCGGCGTTTATAAATATCCTTGAAAAGCTGAACAAAGAGCTCGGCATTACCGTAATAATCGCAGAGCACCGACTTGATGAGCTGAGCCCCATGGCGGACAGAATTCTTATTATGGATAACGGGGAAATTATCGTAAACACTTCTCCCGAAAAGGCGGGGGAGGCTCTGCGCAAAGCAGCCCCCGCTCACCCGATGCTCTCCGCACTGCCCGCTCCCGTAAGACTGTTTGAGCTGTTAAAGAAGCAGGAGGGGACAAACAAGGCTCTAAGCGGCAAAACCCCTCCCCTCACAGTAAAGGCTGCAAGGGAGATAATCGCCGATTGCTTTGCGGCTGAAAAGGCTCAAAGGGCTAAAAACGCAAACCCCCATAAAGACAATGAGAGCGTTCTGGAGCTTAAAGATGTCTGGTTCAGATACGAAAGAGACTCCGAGGATGTTTTAAGGGGCGTAAATCTCGCCGTCCGGAAAAATGAGGCATATTTCTTGCTGGGCGGCAACGGCGCGGGAAAGACTACGACCGTAAATGTCGCCGCGGGGCTTTTAAAGCCGTACAGGGGCAAGGTAAAGGTAAAAGGCAAGGATATTAAAGGCTATAAAAACGGAAGTCTATATAAAAATCTTCTCGCTCTCCTCCCCCAGGACCCGCTCACTCTTTTTTTGGAGCAAAAGGTTTCGGATGATTTTCGCTTTGTCTTAAAGAATCAGGGGCTCAGTGAAACGGACTGCAAGGAAAGAATAAGTAAGGTTTCGGAAAAACTGAAAATAGAAAACCTTTTAGACATGCACATCCTTGATATTTCCGGCGGGGAGACGCAGAAATGCGCCATTGCCAAAATGCTGCTTTTGTCCCCCGAAATTCTGATACTTGACGAGCCCACAAAGGGGCTTGACGCCGCGGCAAAGAGGGATTTGGGAATGCTGCTGAAATCCCTTAAATCCGAGGGAATTACCATTATCACCGTTACCCATGACATTGACTTTGCCGCTGAGTTTGCAGACCGCTGCGCTCTTTTGTTTGACGGCGCTGTGGCAGCTGAGGGCGCTGCGAGAGAGTTTTTCGGGGAAAATTTCTTTTACACCACCGCCGCATGCCGCATTTCAAAAGGCTTTATTGACGGCGTACTCACCGTAGAGGAACTTGCGAATAATTTAAGACTTAAAGATTAGCCGCGCTGACACAACAAAATATGCGTAAGGAGAAAGAATTGAAAAAGAAGATACCCATATACCTTTTAATCTTCATAGCCGCTGCCCTGCTTGTAACGGGAGTGTTCCGTTTTGCAAAGGACAACTATGCCCTGATTACCCTTATAATGGCGGTTCTTTCAATGCTGCCCCTGTTTTTGAGCTTTGAGAAAAAGAAAGCCGATACCAAATTATTGGCTGTGCTTGCCGCTTTAATTGCGGTGTCGGTGCTTTCCCGCTTTATCTTTTTCGCCGTTCCCTTTTTTAAGCCCGTAACGGCTATGATAATTATAATCGCCATGTATTTGGGCTCGGACGCGGGCTTTGCGGCGGGCGCCGCGACGGCTCTTATCTCTAACTTTTATTTCGGTCAGGGGCCTTGGACCGCATTTCAGATGTTCTCATGGGGGCTTATCGGCTTTGCCGCCGGGCTTCTCGCCAAAAGGCTTAAAAAAAGCACCGCTTTGCTTCTTGTCTACGGGGCTTTGTCGGGGGTATTTTTCTCATTGCTGAGCGACCTTTGGTCGGTTCTCTGGTACGACGGCGGCTTTAATCTAAAAAGATATATTGCCCTTGTAACCTCCGCGGCGGGCATTACCCTAACCTATGCCGTATCAAATGTGGTTTTTCTTCTGATTATGAAAAATGTGGTGGGCGGCGCCATAGAAAGAGTAAAACTTAAATACGGAATCGGCATTGACTCTTGATTATTTAATACTTTTTAGGTTATACTTTCTTTGATAGCAAATCCTGACAAATAAAAAACGCATTTTACCGCTTGTGAACTTAAATAAAAACTGTATAATAATTCTTGCATTTTAATAATATTCGTGTTAATATTATTACCTGTGTATGGTAAAGGAGGTGGAATTATGCCCAATATTAAATCTGCGAAAAAACGCGTTCGTATCGCCGCAGTAAAGACTGCAAGAAACAAGTCCACCAAATCAGCTCTTAAAACCGCTATCAAGAAGGCTAATGCCGCTATTGATGCGAATGCTGCTAATAAAGTTGAGCTTGTAAACTATGCTTTTAAGAAGATCGATCAGGCCGTTGCCAAGAACATCCTTCACAAGAACAACGCCGCAAGAAAGAAGTCAGCTCTTGCCCGTAAGTTAAACGCTGCCAAATAAATCGGTCTTTACTTAAAATACAAAGGGCGGGAGCTTCTTTGTTTTCTGCCTTTTGAAATAAAGCTATGGTCATTAGAAAGGATGGTCAGGAAATGAAAAAGGTATTGAAGGTTATTGCAATCATTGCCGGTATAGCGGGTGCGGCTTTCGCTGTTTATGTTGCTGTTACAAAGTATTTGAACAAGAAGCAGACAATAGGAAACCCCGAAGAAAACTATGTTTCCTGCTCATGCTTTGACGATGACTTTGTAACCGAGGCAGTTGTTTGATTCCGCTCTTTAGCAATTACTTCCCCTTCCGCCGAAATCGGCGGAATTTTTTTATTTTCGACGAAAAAATATAGACACAAAAGTCCATATACTGTATAATTGTTGGGAAATTTTATTTCTTTTATCTGCTAATATATTAAAGAAGGGCGGAATACAATTAAGTATAACTTCGCCTTGGTATTAGGAGGAAATTTATGAGTTCTGATCAACTGCAAATCGCAATTGCGATGGGCCTTTACATGATTTGCGTAATCATAATAGGCATTGTTTACGCAAAGAGGGCTAACGAGAGCACAAACAACTATTATCTTGGCGGCAGGTCCCTCGGCCCGTGGGTAACCGCTATGGCTGCGGAGGCTTCCGACATGAGCGGCTGGCTGCTTATGGGTCTGCCCGGCGTTGCCTACTGGGTAGGTCTCAGCGACGCTGTTTGGACAGCTATCGGACTTCTTATCGGTACATATCTCAACTGGCTGTTTGTCGCTAAGAGACTTAGAAACTATTCTCATATCGCCGGCGACGCAATTACGCTCCCCGAGTTTTTAAGCAACAGATTTAAAGAGAAGAACAAGATAATACTCACTATCGCTGCTTTGTTTATTCTTGCATTCTTCTCATTCTATGCCGCAAGCTGCTTTGTAACAGTCGGCAAGCTGTTCAGCACACTTTTCAACACATCATATTATTCGATGATGATACTGGGAGCCGTATTTGTTGTGCTTTACACATTGGTGGGCGGCTATCTTGCCGAAAGCGCGTCCGACTTTATGCAGGCTCTGGTTATGTTTTTTGCCCTGACACTCACCCTTATTGTCGGTGTTGTCAACGCAGGCGGCGTTTCCGCTGTTATTGACAACGCAAAGCAGATTCCCGGCTTCTTTGAGTTCTTCGGCATCGCAACCCCCGCATTGGAAGAGGGAACTCAGATTGTATCGGGCGGCTCACCCGTATTCGGAGAGGCAGGCAAATACGGACTTTTGACCATTGTTTCCACAATGTCTTGGGGTCTCGGATACTTCGGCATGCCCCAGGTTCTGCTTAAATTCATGGGCATCAGAAAGTCCTCTGAGCTGAAACTCTCAAGAAGAGTCGCAACCGTATGGTGCGCCATCTCCCTCTTTGCCGCTGTAGTAATCGGCATTATAGGCAGAGTGCTCTATCCCACGGCTCTGCTTACAAAGACCGCGTCCGAGAACATTTTCGTTCATATGTCAACCAGCTTCTTCCCGCCGATTCTGGCAGGCGTTGTAATGGCAGGCATACTCGCGGCCACAATCAGCTCCTCTGACTCTTACCTGCTTATCGCGTCCTCCGCTTTCTCAAAGAATATCTTTAAGGGTATTCTGAAAAAAGACGCGGATGACAAGACTGTTCTCAGAATATCAAGGGCTGCTCTCCTTCTTATTGCCATCATCGCGGCAGTACTTGCCTATGACGAATCAAGCATTATCTTTAAGATAGTTTCATTCGCATGGGCAGGCTTCGGCGCCACATTCGGACCCGCTGTGCTGTTCTCACTGTTCTGGAAGAGAACCACAAAGGAAGGCGTAATCGCAGGCATGCTGGCAGGCGGCGTCATGGTCTTTGTATGGAATAAGGCACTCTCAAAGCTTGGCGGCGTATTCTCCATTTACGAGCTTATGCCATCATTCATCATTTCCTGCATATTCATAGTTGTTGTATCCCTCCTTACAAAGGAGCCCTCAAAGGAAATTGTGGATGAGTTCGAAAGAGTAAAAAACTACGCTGAAGAATAAAAAACTCCCCCGTCTTACGGCGGGGGTTTTAATTTTGCGGAAACCTATAAAGCCCTCGGCTGAGTCCGAGGGTTTTAATGCTGAAAGGGGTTTTCAGCGAAAATAGCCCCAAAATAAAGCCCTCGGAAAACCGAGGGCTGATTATTTAATATTTTCTCGAAAGCATTGACTCCGCGGTTTCTCTGTCGATTTCGCCCGCGTTGTACTTTGCCATTATCTGAACATCCTTGTCGTTAAGCTTATAGAAGGAGTACAGAATAATGCCTATTATTGTGCCGATGGTGGGCACGAGTATAAAGGTTATCCAAAGACCGCTGAGAGCTTCGGGGGGCTGCTGGATGTTGAGCCTTTGCAGTTCCTCGAAGTCGGAGGCGGTAACGGGTATCCACTTAAAGAGGCCGAGAAGGAACATGGCAAGGGAGGAGGAGATGGCTCCCGTTATCTTTGCGGAGAAAGTCTGAATGGCAAAGGTAATGCCCTTGGCGTCTATGCCGGTTTTGTACTGACCGTATTCAGCGCAGTCGGGGGTAAAGAGGAAGTTTAAGAAACTTGCGGCGCTGAGAGGAGCGGAGCGCAGCACGGTAAGAATTATAAACGCGACCACATTCTTATATCCCACAAAGTAGGTAATAAGACCCAGCACAACGCTGATTATATTGCACCAAATGAGAAGAACGAACTTATCGATTTTCTTGTTTATCTTGGGCAGCACAAGCGCAATAATTAACGAAGGCGCGATGGTAAGGGCTCCGACCAAGAGGCTGAAAATCGAGCTGCCGAAAAGATAATATGATGCGAAAAGGGTTACCGCTCCCATTGTGTTCAGAGCCGCGCTGAAGAAGTATCCCGAGTAGAAGATTAGCAGGTATTTATTTTTAATAAGGTATTTAAACATCAGCATAAAGCTGAAATTCTCTTCTTCTTTTTCGGGGTGATAGTTTCTCTCCTGACCGTAAATGCAGATGGGCAGCATGGTAAAGAAGCCAACCACAGAAAGCATGATTACCGTTAAAGTAAAACTTACGCCCACCTTTTCGCTGACAAGGAAGGTGCAAACTGCTGTGGCGATTGCCGAGCCCGCTCCCGAGGTAATTCTGCCCGTGGACATAAGCCTTGTTCTCTCATGGAGATTGTCGGTCATGGTTGTGACCATGCTGTAAATCGGCACATCGCATATTGTATAGGCGGTATCCCAAAGCACATACGCGGCGCCGAACCAAAAGAGCTTCATGCCCTCATCCAAGCCGCTGGGTATAGCGAACATAAAGATTGTGGTAAGTGGGATTGCCAAAAGGGAAATTTTTAGCCACGGCAGGCTCTTTTGTCCGCTCTTGAATTTGACCTTGTCAAAAATCCAGCCGAAAATCGGGTCGTTAAATGCGTCCCAAATCTTAACTATAAGCACGACGGCGCTGATTTTCGTCATACTGACGCCTATCATGGCAAGGTAGGTCAGAAGATAGGTGGACACTATGGTGTAAAAAATGTTCTGACCTACAAAATACGACCAGTAGCTTACCCTTTCTCTGCGGGTAGTCATGTACCTTTCATTGCTGACATTCTCCATACCCTATTTCCTTTCAGACTTTATTAAGGCTTTGCCTGAATGTATTTGAGCGCATGACCGCGGTCAGGACATGCATTGCGCACCTTTGCATCTCTCCCAAAGTTATGCCGTGGGTTCTTCCGTAGGTTTTAAGCAGGGTACCGTCCGGTTTTTTGGGACCGATTCGCTTGCCGCCGGGCATTAAAAGGTCCACTCCCGACCTTACTCTGTAGGCGTTGTCCCTTATTTCGGGGAACTCGGGGCTCTTTGATGAGCGCATCCACCAGTCGGTCATAACAAGACCGTCAAAGCCCCATTCTTCTCTGAGTATTCTCTCGCAAAGCTCATAGTGATAATGACCCCAGACGCCGTTGATTTTGTTGTAGGAGGTCATTATGGCATGGGGCTTTGCCTCTTTGACGCAGATTTCAAAGCCTTTAAGGTAGATTTCCCTTAACGCCCTTTCGGAGACCCTTGAGTCGTTGTGCAGGCGGTTATACTCCTGATTGTTGCAGGCAAAATGCTTGGGGCAGGCTGAAACCCCCGCGCTTTGAAGTCCCGCAACCGCGGCGGCGGCTATTTTGCCCGTCAAAATCGGGTCTTCTGAAAAATATTCAAAATTCCTGCCGCACAGAACATTCCTCTTAATATTCATGCCGGGGGCAAGGAGCACATCTGAGTCCTTTTCCTTCATCTCGAGCCCGACCTTATGGTAAAGCTCCTTAACCAAGTCCTTGTTAAAGGTGGAGGCAAGGGCAGTGCCGATGGGAATGAGTGAGCAGCTTTGCTTTAAGCGGATTCCCGACGGGCCGTCTGTTGTGGTGACGGGGGTTACGCCCTTGTCACGAAGGGACTGAAGCACACCGCCGAAAACTCCCGCGTTGCCCTCGGGACCGAGGGGGCTGTTCATTATATAATCTCCCCTTGTGATTGCCTCAAGCTCCTCAAGGGAGAGTTGGGCGGTAAACCTTTCAAGGCTGACTTTGCCCTTTGCCACATCCTTTAATTTAAAGCCCATATCGCCCGTCATTGGCTTTTCTTCGGGCAGGTTGTCAAGAATAATCTGCCTTAGATTTACCGTGGAGGCGGGGGCAAGGTCCATTTCGGGCCTGCGGTTTCCGTTTTCATCCTCCACAGCCTTGTAAACGCTGAAGGGATACTTCGGCGCCGCAGCCTCTTTAAGTTTCTCCACCACGATGTTTTCTTTTATTGTGAACTCAAATATTTTTTCCGCTGAGCGGACATCCGAACCGAGATAAATTCTGTAAACGCCCTTTTCAATTACATAGCAGGACTTGTTGCCCGTAGCTCCCGATGAGTCGTAGGAGGCAAGCCGGGTCGTGGGAATCTCGAGAAGGACATTCTCGGTCTGCCCCGGGAAGATAGCGCCCGTC
>CZCB01002587.1_pt1 | contig 10169 bp, 10 predicted proteins | sample 591991 | NCBI WGS metagenome assembly CZCB01 (sample SAMEA3556809, study PRJEB10932) | anaerobic digester metagenome | reverse complement strand
GCAGTGATGGCAGAAGGTGAAACGAGGATACTGAACCCTGCCAAAGAACCGGAAATTATAGATTTACAAAATTATCTGGTCAGTTGCGGCGCTCACATCACAGGAGCGGGAAGCGATGAAATACGAATAGTGGGTAAGTTACCTCTTCATGAGACCGAATACAAACCCATTCCCGATCGTATCGAAGGGGGAACCGTACTGTCGGCGGTGGCAGCGACGAGAGGAAAGGTTTTGTTAAGAGAGGCGGTGCCCGACCATATGGATTCCGTGCTGCGCTATTTGACAGAGTCGGGCTGCATAGTGCAGAGAGATGAGCGCTCGGTTTACTTAGAGGCACCGGATGTGCTGCAATCAGTCAGCCCTATTGAAACAAAGCCGTATCCCGGGTTTCCCACGGATATGCAATCGCAGTTTATGGCGTTAATGTGTCTTGCAAGAGGAACGACACGAATCACAGAGTCCATTTTTGAAAACCGGTTTAAGCATGTGGCGGAACTGAACAAGATGGGTGCCAATATTACCGTTGAAGGAAGAACGGCCATCATCAAAGGCGTAGACCGATTGCACGGCCAGCGGGTTGCGGCGGCAGATCTGCGAGGAGGAGCCGCCTTGGTGATTGCGGGACTTGCTGCTGAGGGCGAAACAATTGTGGAGAATATACACCACATCGACAGGGGATACGAAAGGCTGGAGGACTGCCTGAAAGGGTTGGGAGCTCAAATCGAAAGGATTTGAAAAGATAAACCGGCATAGATGATAAGTATCATGACGGAAGGTACTGTTGGAAGGAACAGAAATGACGGAAAGGATAACGAGGAAAAAAAAGAGGAGAAGGAAAAAAAGATATCTGTTAAAGTTTATCCTGATCATCGCGTTAGGAACAGGTATTTATTATTTCTTGACATCTCCTCTGTTTGATATACAAAAACTAACGGTAATTAACAACCAGTATTATACGGAACAACAGGTGATTTCAATAGCAGAAGCGAGGGTGGGAGAAAATCTGTTCAAAGCCCCTACTTCTGAAATAAAGGACAAGCTGTTGAAAGACCCCTATATCAAAAACGCCGAGGTGGAACGAAAACTGCCCGATGAGCTTGTCATAACGGTAGAAGAGCGTAAGGAAGCGGCGGCGGTGCCCTACGGCGACCAATTTATTCTCATTGACGTGGAGGGTATGATCCTGCGCAAGACAGATGTAGAGCCGGCACTGACGCTTTTCACGGGAATGACCCTGACTAATATCCAGGTAGGCACGCCTCTCCAGGTGGAGGGAAACTCCATGCTGGCAGATACCCTTAAGTTGATCAAGAGCATGGAAGAATACGATATTTTCTTTAAGAGAATCGATTTTTCCAGCGTTGTAATCAGAGCCTATATTTACGACAATCTCATTTGCGAGGGAACTCCTGAAAACATTCTTAAAGGCATGGACGATTTGGAAGATGTGTTGTATGATTTATATGTTCAGGGGATTGAAAGAGGGGTTATTAAGGTAGGAGGAAACGGTTACTATTCCTTCAGTGCTTTGGTGGAGTAACGAACAATCCGTAGAGATTATGGGATAGGAGAAATTCGAATGCAAAACAAAAGCGGAATTCCGATAATATTCGCACTGGCGCTGCTTATCGGTCTAATCATATCAATTCAACTCAACACCTCGGATGCTCACGATCAGGGAGGATTGATTCCCGTTGCCCAGGTAGACGCATTAGAACAGCAGCTGAAAGAAGTTCGAAGGGAAAAAGAAGCGATCCTTGCAGAATATCTCGAACTGGAGCAGAGATTGAAAGAAATCGAAGAAAAAAATCTCAGCGACGACGCGTTTATTCAATCTGCCATGAAGGAACTGGAACGATACAGGATGGCTGCGGGTGTTTTGGACGTTAAAGGGCCCGGCGTTATTATCACCGTCGACGATCCGATTCCTACCGAAGAAAATCCGGGAGACGGCTACAGTACAATTATGGTGCGATACGATCTGTTGCTGGCTCTCGTAAACAAGCTGAAGGATGCCGGCGCGGAAGCGATTTCCATCAACGGACAGAGGATTATCGCCAAGACGGAGATCAGTCTTGCCGGAGATAACGTGAACATAAATACCGTTCCCACGGCTCCCCCTTACACGATTAAGGCCATAGGAAATCCTGATACCCTTGAAGGTGCTTTAACTATTCGCTACGGAATCGTGGAAAACATGCGCAATAATTACGGACTTCAGGTCTCCATCGCTAAACAGGAAGAGATTGAGATACAGCGGTATAACGGCGTTCTTAGATTCCTTTATGCCAAGCCTATTGAAAACTCCGAGGAAGAGGATGCTCAATAAGGGACATGAGAAACAGACTGAAAATAGTATTAATTTTCATATTATGCGTTTTTATAGGTTCTTCTGTCATTGTGTTGAGCAAGACGGTAAAAGGGTTGCACGTTTTTGTGTCTTCAAAGGTGCTTGAAGATTACAGAATCACCATTGAAGGTGAGCGCAAGGATATGGAAAACCTCATAAAACAGATTGAGGAAGCAAAGGCCCAACTGGAAGAACTTGAAACCTTCGAAGCAGAGAATGAAGATATAAGCCAAGAATTGGAAGCAAAACTCTTCCAGGATCTGGAATTTTATAAATTAGCGGCAGGCTTTGTGGATGCAGTAGGGCCGGGAGTTGAGGTGATCGTTGACGATGGAACGCGAGACATCGGGTTTGGAGAAGATCCCAACGATATCCTGGTGCATGACATGGATCTTTTTCTCATTATAAATGAACTGAAAGCAGCCGGAGCGGAAGTGATTTCCGTAAACGGGCAGAGGATTGTGGACACCTCTGCCATTTCCTGTTCCGGTTACACGGTTCGCATCAACGGACAGTTTTATGCAAGGCCATTTATCATCCGCGCCATCGGCGACGGTTCGCGGATGGCGGCTTCACTTATAGGTCCCGGCGGCTATGGAAATTACCTGAAGGATTGGGGACTTGTTTTCAAAGTATCGATACGGGATGATATCAGGATTCCTGCATATACGGAAGACAGGGCACCGAAATATATGACCATTGCTACCGATGACAGAACAGTAAAGGAAGGTGAAAACAATTGACTATCGCAATGATGATAGGGCTGGGAGTAGGAATTTTTATAGGAATTTTCTTTGATGTTAATTATCCTGCCCAGTTTTCTTTCTACGTTTCCATGGGATTGCTGGCTGCCATGGACTCATTATTGGGGGCGCTTCGTGCCCACCTGGAAGGCAAGTACAGCAACATTATATTCGTCAGCGGCTTCCTTACTAACGCCATTCTCGCGGCTGCACTTGTTTATCTGGGTACGCGACTGGGCCTTCCTCTTTACTATGCTGTCATCTTTGTATTCGGTGGCCGACTTTTCCAGAATCTTGCAGTTATCCGCAGGATTTTGATAGACAGATATTTTACGAAAAAAGACATAAATGTCTACAATAAGTAGTGCAAGGAACATGTATCTATGCTATAATCGGTATAACGTCTAGACAGAGTTAAAATGGTTCGTTGTGAATGATTCTTTCAGGAGGTAAAGGGGTTATGCTTCAATTTGAAGTAAATGAAGAAAGACATGCGCAAATTAAAGTGATCGGTATCGGAGGCGGCGGAAGCAATGCGGTAAATCGCATGATCGAGTCCGGTATGAAAGGGGTCACTTTTATTGCTGTTAATACGGACAAGCAGGCCCTATCCATGTCAAAGGCGGAAACCAAGATTCAGATCGGAGAGAAGCTTACGAAAGGATTAGGTGCAGGAGCAAATCCCGAAATCGGTCAAAAGGCAGCGGAAGAAAGTATAGATGACCTGACGAAATTCCTGATGGGATCGGATATGGTATTCATTACGGCAGGTATGGGTGGAGGCACCGGCACCGGTGCGGCACCGATTATAGCCAAAGCAGCAAAAGATGCAGGAATACTTACGGTAGGTGTCGTTACCAAACCCTTTACCTTTGAAGGAAAGAAAAGAAGAGACCATGCCGAATTAGGGATTAAATTCCTGAAAAAATATGTAGATTCGTTGGTAGTGGTACCTAATGACAAGTTATTGCAGATAGCAGACAAAAATACTACCATGCTTGAAGCTTTTTCAATGGCTGACGAGGTTCTCAAGCAAGGTGTACAGGGCATATCGGATCTGATTGCGGAAGCCGGTCTGATCAATTTGGATTTTGCCGATGTGCGCACGGTAATGACCGACAGAGGCATCGCTCACATGGGTGTCGGCCGCGGCAAAGGAGAAAAAAGAGTTGAAGCAGCCGTCAAAGATGCCATTGAAAGCCCGCTGCTCGAAACCAGCATAAACGGAGCAAAGGCTATTCTCCTGAATATCATGGGCGGCTACGATTTGGGCATGTTGGAAGTCAACGAAGCGGCGGATCAAATTGAGAAGTCTGCAGATAAAGATGCTATCGTGATCTTCGGCGCTTCCGTAAAAGAAGAACTGCAGGACGAAATCGTCATTACCGTTATCGCTACCGGATTCGAAGACGGAGGGACAGATCGGATTATCGGGAACCGGGATATAATACGGCCCGGGGCGGATAAGGATAAGGCAGAAGAGAGCTCGATAAAACCCGAAGAAATCGAAGAGGGCGAAGCCGGTTCCGCAGACGAAAACGAATTTGAAAAGAAATTTGACACAGACTTTACGATCCCTTCCTTCCTTAGCCGGACTAACAAAAAGAATTATTAAAGAAAGACAATATGCGGAAGAGAAGCCGGAAAACCCCGGCTTCTGTTTTTAAAATTCTCTGCTGGTAACCGAGCATAAACTTTCCGCCATAAATAACTCTACGCAACAGAGGACGTCCATGAAATATATCGCATCACCCGAAAATCCCATGATCAAGAAAGCAATGAAGCTGAAACAGCGCAAGATGCGAGAAAAAGAAGGGCTTTATTTTATAGAAGGTCTAAGCTTATGTCGTGAAGCCCTTGCTGCAGCTGTTAATATAGATACCCTTATGATTCGCGAATCAGAGTATTACTCTGAGAAGAATGGGGAATATGAGGATTTACTGGAGCAGTCTTCAAAAGCAGGTATAGAGACAGTTGTCGTTAAAGACGGACTGTTCAATAAATTGACTAATACGGAAACGCCGCAAGGCATTGCAGCCGTGGCTAAATGCAGATACTGGGATGCAGGTAGTTTCTTTGCCGCGGATAAATCAGGAGGGCAAGGTAACATACTTGTGTTGGATCGCATCCAGGATCCGGGCAATGCGGGAACGCTGCTTCGGACTGCTGAGGCTGTAGGCTGTCAGGGTGTCTTGGTGGTTAAGGGCACGGTGGATCTCTACAGCCCAAAAGTGGTAAGGGCCGCAGCAGGGTCACTGTTTCGGCTGCCGCTGCTTTTTACGGCTGATGCCCAAGAGACGGTCCGCTTGCTCCACAGCCGTGGAAAGCGTGTAGTGGCAGCTTGCTCCACAGCCGTGGAAAGCGTGTAGTGGCAGCTATCCCATATTGTGAGAACTTTCATTTTCAAACCCGATTGGATCGAAATGTAGCTTTCGTCATCGGAAACGAAGCTGGAGGCGTAAGTGCCGATTTTCTTGAAATGTCGGACTGTCAGGTGAAAATCCCCATGTGTGAGCCGGTGGAATCTCTCAACGCGGCGGTAGCGGCGGGGGTCATCATGTACGAGTCATTAAGACAAAAAATCGAAAGAGAAGCGGAGGAAAATAATCGATTATGCAAACAAAGTTGACAGCTATATTACAGGAAGCAAAAGAACAGTTACAAAGTGCCTCGACTATTGCGGAAACGGAGGAAATCCGTGTAAGGTTCCTCGGGAAAAAAGGGAAGCTCACCGAGATCCTCAGATCCATGGGATCCTTGGACCCTGAAGAGAGAAAAGTTGTCGGGCAGGCCGCAAATCAGACACGCAGTGAAATCGAAGCAATGCTTGCGGGAAAATATGCAGCAGTTAAAGAGGCGGAGAAGCAACAGAAGTTCAAGGCTGAACGAATCGACGTCACAGAGCCGGGGAAGCAGAGACCTTTAGGAACCAGGCATCTGATTACAATTACCATCGATGAGATAACGAGAATTTTTATGAGCATGGGTTATTCCATTGCAGAAGGTCCTGAGATAGAAACGGTCTATTTTAACTTCGATGCCCTGAATGCTGCGACGAATCACCCGTCCAGGGATATGACGGACACCTTCTATATAGACGATGAAATCTTGCTCCGAACCCAGACTTCGCCGGTTCAGGCAAGAACGTTATTGAAACAAAAACCACCTATTAAAATTATTTCTCCCGGAAGATGCTTCCGCTGCGATACTCCGGATGCAACCCACTCACCCATGTTCCATCAAGTGGAGGGGCTGTTGGTGGACGAAGGTGTAACTATGGCGGACCTAAAGGGAACTTTGGATTCTTTTGCAAAGCAGCTCTTTGGATCTGACGTGAAAACCAATTTCCGTCCTCATTTCTTCCCCTTCACAGAGCCCAGCGCAGAGATGGATGTGTCCTGCTTCAAATGTGGAGGCAAAGGCTGCAGGGTCTGCAAAGGAAGCGGGTGGATCGAGATACTGGGTTGCGGTATGGTACACCCCAACGTACTGGATGTAGGCGGGGTGGACACGGAGAAATATACAGGTTTCGCCTTCGGCATGGGAGTGGAAAGAATCGCCATGTTGAAATACGGTGTAGAAGATATCCGGCTGTTCTTTGAAAATGATATGCGCTTTATAGGGCAATTTAAATAGGGTTCAAACAGGAGGAAACAACGTGCTGGTATATAAAGAATGGTTAGATGAATACTGTCCTTTGGATAAGAGCATGGAAGAGTTCTGTGAGAGGATGGTAATGTCCGGCTCCAACATCGAAAATGTCAAAGGGTTTGGTAGAGGTATAGAAGACGTAGTGGTTGGAAGAGTGGAATCCGTTGAGAAGCATCCCAATGCGGACAAGCTGCTTGTCTGTATAGTGGATGTGGGAGAGGATGAGCCTTTGCAGATCGTTACAGGTGCAGGAAACGTGTTTGAAGGAGCCTATGTTCCGGTTATTCTGCACGGGGGGAAGCTGCCGGACGGTACGGTGATTAAGCGGGGCAGGCTTAGAGGAGTCGAATCTTCGGGTATGCTTTGCTCGGCAAAGGAATTGGGCTATGATGATAAAGTGATTCCCGTAGCCCACAGGGATGGGATTTGGATCCTGGATAAGGAATATCCCCTGGGTATGAATATTGTGGAAGCTTTAGGACTTGAAGGAGATGTAATCGAATTTGAGATTACTCCCAACAGGCCCGACTGCCTGTCCATGCTCGGGATGGCCAGAGAAGCAGCAGCCACTTTTGGCGGCAACTTGCGCTATCCGGACACAAAGTGTACCGACGAACAGGGAAGTGTTGAAGACTATATCTCTGTGGAGATTAAAAAACCTGAACTTTGCAGGCGATATGTGGCCAGAGTGGTCACCAACGTAAAGATTGAACAGTCGCCCTGGTGGCTTCAAAAAAGGCTCATGCATGCGGGTATGCGCCCTATAAACAACATTGTGGATATTACCAATTACGTGATGCTGGAATACGGACAGCCCATACATGCTTTCGATATTCGAGACATTAAAGGCAACCACATCTGCGTGGATACCGCAGCTGAAGGAGAATTGTTCACAACGTTGGATGGAACTGAGAGAAAACTATTCGATGATACGTTGATGATCAAGGATGCGGAGCGAAATATAGCTGTTGCCGGAGTCATGGGAGGACTAAATTCAGAGGTCGTGGGAGATACCACAACTATTGTAGTCGAATCCGCTAACTTCAACGCGGACAGCGTACGCAGTACCTCAAAGAAGCTTGGACTTCGTACGGAGGCCTCATCCCGATTTGAGAAAGGAATTGATCCCGAGCTGGCAATTACAGCTGCCGACAGGGTATGCAGGCTGATCGAACTTTTGGGTGCGGGAACCGTAATAGGAGGAGCCATCGATGTATATCCCGGAAAGAGGGAGATTAATCCCGTAGATGTGAGAGTGAACCGGGTAAATCAGATTCTGGGTACAAAGCTTTCCGCGGAGGACGTTGATGCTATTTTTAGAAAGCTTGAGATGAAGACTGAGACAGCAGGCGAGGGTGTTATTCGCGTTATTCCGCCCTCGGTAAGGATGGACTTGGAAAAGGAGATAGATTTCGTAGAGGAAGTAGCAAGGATATATGGATATGACAGGCTTCCTTCTACACTGCCCAAAGGCAACTGCGAATCAAAAAAGACGAAATTACAGATGCTGAGGGATTTAACTAAAGATTCCCTGGTTGGAATGGGATACAGCGAGATTCAGACTTACTCCTTTATGAGTCCTAAAGGTATGGACAACATACGGATATCCGATGACAGCCAGGAACGGGATATGATAAGGCTCATCAATCCGCTGGGAGAAGAAACAAGTGCAATGCGAACTACGTTGGTACCCAATATGATGGAGGTCTTGTCCAGGAACTTTACGAGGAGTATTGAGTCTGTCAGAGCCTTTGAGTTGGGCAATACTTTCCACAACATCAAAGGAGCCGACGGACTGCCGACGGAACAGGAAAATCTGTGTATCGCCTGCTACGGAGAGGATGAGGACTTTTTCACATTGAAGGGTGCCCTAGAAGAGCTTCTGAAGAAGATGGGTATTCATGGAGCAGAGTATGTATCGGAATCAACTTTGGACACGTATCATCCCGGACGATGTGCAGCTATCATCTATGATAATGTTAGGTTGGGAACGATAGGAGAAATTCACCCCGATGTTGCAGAGATCTACGATCTTGATGTTAAATCATGGTGTTGTGAACTGAATTTCTCACGCATGGCGGAAGTGGCAAATACGGAGCGCTATTACAGCCCGTTGCCCAAATATCCTTCCACTTCCAGAGATATCTCCCTGGTGGTAGATGAGGACACTACAGTGGCATCATTGAGAGGGGTAATTATAAATAAAGGTGCCGGACTGCTCGAAAAGGTTGAACTTTTTGATATCTATAGGGGAAAGCAAGTTCCTGAAGGAAAGAAGAGCGTTTCTTTTACTTTGACCTATCGGGCTTCCGACAAAACTCTTACGGACGAAGAAGTCAACAAAGTACACGAGTCGGTTCTTGAGGCGTTGAACAGGGAATTAGGTGCAGTGCTGCGTGATTTATAGCCGATCGTGCTGTTGTAATTGCGGGACGGGAGGATTGGTCGTAATGACGGAACGAAATAGAGTACAGGTGAAAATTTTTGGGCAGGAATATACCATTTCAGGCGAACTGCCGAGAGGACATATCATCAAGGTTGCGGATCATGTGGATCGCTCTATGCATAAATTGTCAGAGGACCTGCCTTCCTGCTCCGTGTCATCTCTGGCGGTATTGACAGCCGTAAACTGTGCAGATGAATATTTTCGAGCCATGGATACTATTGAAGAGCTCAAAGTAAAAAATCAACAGCTGGAGAAAGATGCTCAGCATTACGTGGAATTATGGGATGAAGCAAAGAAGAGTTACATCCAATATAAGGAGGATGCGCAAACCGCTATCGAGAGCAGGGAAGAGCTTATGCAGGCTTATAACGACAAAAAGACTGAATGCCAGGAACTGAAAAACAGGATGCGGGAACTGGAGGAAGAAATACAAAGTCTGCAGGCCAAAAATGAGGAGATGGCTAAAAGATTATCGTCCAAAGAAGAGGAGAAAGAATCCTCATCTTCTATCATCAAGGAACTGGAAATGAGATGCAGGGAAATGGAGAGCAGCTTTTTTGATCTCCAGATGGAAAATATCCAGTTAAAGAGCCAACTGGAGCGCTATAAAAAGAATTTGGAGAACTTGGAACAATCTGAGCAAATAGAATGAGAACATGAATGAAAGAACGTATAGAGTTTTAGAATTCGATAAAGTAAAAGAGCTTCTCAGAGAGGAGGCGGCTTCTCTCATGACCCGAAAGGTAATAGAGGAGCTCTTGCCTTCTACGGATAAATATGAGATAAGAGAGAGAATGGCGGAAACCACGGAGGCGGTTTCCGTTATTATGAAAAAAGGGACGCTTCCACTGGGCAGTTTCTACGACATTGAAGAGTCGGTGAATCTGGCGCAGAAGGGCGGGATCCTTACTATGAAGCAAATGCTTCAGATTCTGTATAACCTTCAAGTCTCCCGCCACGCAGCATCCTTCCTTAAAAG
>CZCB01016788.1_pt1 | contig 10170 bp, 9 predicted proteins | sample 591991 | NCBI WGS metagenome assembly CZCB01 (sample SAMEA3556809, study PRJEB10932) | anaerobic digester metagenome | reverse complement strand
GTAGAAATATTTCGCAATATTGATGCATTTACATTCCAATATGGTTGGATTAGATACGCGTAACTTATACTGTTTTCTAATAAAAATGTTTCTTTTTTACCTTATCCATTTTTTAGAATAATACATTTTAGTTGAAAATTCAATCTTTTGTCTGTCCATAGCTGTAGGTTTTTGCGCTATAGGCGTTCGACAGACTCAAATAAAGTTTGCTGTTTTATCCTCTTGTTCAACTATAAATTCTTTATCTAGCCATTTTTGATGTCGGCTTTTGAATATGATGCACGAATCAATATCCCTAAGCCAATATTTCAAGGAATTTTTTAAGAGCGTAAGCTTGCTGTATTCGATCTCGCCTTCGAAAACAGAATTTTGCACATGATGCAGATATCTCTTACAAATTTTATGAACATTTCTTAAGACTCTGCCACCTTTTTTCAGATCTTCCAAATTAATATCATAAACCAAAATCACATACATTTTACCACCAAATCTTAAAAGAACTATATTCTTTATCCCCTATCAAATGCTTGATGAGCTTGTATAATTCCAATCTAACCAAATGTCTATAAGACACGTTCCTTCTTAAACTTCTATGCATAATAGTTTCCATCATATAGTCGTCCAAATATTTAATTATTTCCTTGACTTTGGAAGGCTTAAATCGCAAAAATCCCTCTTCCTTTACAAAATCGTTCTCGGTCACTATATTCTTGTTTAACAGTCTAAATATTAATCTGTCGACAATTAATGGCTTAAAGACTTCGGAAACATCGAGCGCCAGCGAAAATCTCTTAGTGGAAGGCTCATGCAAATAGCTTATTGAAGGATGCAATTGAGTTCTATAAATCTCGGATATGGTCTTTGTATAAAAAACGCTGTTCAAAAATGAAATCATGGTATTTATCATATTGTCCGGAGGTCTCTTCACTCTTTTATCAAAATCAATTTCTCGATTAATTATTTTTGTCCATCCCGAATAATAGATTTTTCTTATATTGCCTTCCAATCCCATAATCTCACAGACGCCATTATATTTTTTGATATCTTCTTTTAAGCAAGTTATATCCTCGATCTCTTGAATCAAATCTCTTCCTCTGTTTTGATAATACTTGAGATTTCTGAGAATGTTTTCCGCCCCGCCCGTTACAAACTTCTTGGCAAGATGTTCTCTTTTTTCTTTATCTATATAATGCTTCACTTGATTCACAATCAAATCTCCGCTGACTTGTTTTTCTCTGGGGTAAAATGTGCCGCTATAATAACCGTGATAGTTAAAACAATGTAAACATATTGCCTGCGAACCCAAAAAATCTAAAAAATCGGAATTTATATTAATATCCGAGAAAACATAAAGATCATATACATTCTCAATCGGAATATATGCCTTTTCGCCAGAACTTTTTATTAAGCATAAGGTGTTATCTTTCCTCTTCAGCGTTCCCGACGAAAAAATATAATAGCTCTTATCCATAATTCCCTTTATTCACTGAAACAAAAATCATAATAAGCGCATTTATTACAAAATTTTTGTTTTTCGGGGGCAGGAGGTTTTTCTAACGAGATTATTTGCTTTATCTTTTCCAGTTTTTTTTGAATCTCGCCTATATCTTGTTCCTCAAGATAAATCGTTTCGGTTTTTTTAAGCAAAGGATAATTGATCTTTCCTGTCATAATAATTCCTTTTTCTTTCAGGATATACAAATAGTATTTTAACTGCCAAATCGCCATTTCAGAGATTTTATCCGATTTCTTTACTTCATGCACTACATTGTTTTTTATGTAGTCAATATTTATCAGCCCATCAACATCTATATGGTGTCTTTCCCTTAAATATGTCGTCTGGTCAAGCGCTTTTCCTATAGCCACTAAATCGCTTTGATTCTCGAAGCTGATTCTGCGATAATATAGCCAAACTTTTCTATCGCATAAATGCGCGTAAGAAAAAAGAGTTCCCGTAATATTCATAATTTTCTTATAAAGCGTTGTCCGTCTGGTCGTAATCTATCAGCCCTATATCCTCACAGTATTGATTAAGGCATATGGGATAATCAAGGATTTTCTCCCGGGAAAGCTTATATCTCTTTGTGCTATAAGGATTTATCGAAAGAGTCAAATCCCTTAAATTCTCTTTCAATTTGCTTATCTTAAGAAAATCCCTTTCATCTTTTTTAACCAAATCGCTTATCTCTTGCTCCAAAACTCTTGCCTCGTCAGCAAACTTAAACGGTATAACCGCTACGCTCTCAATCTCTCTAAAAGCCTTTTGGGCAAGCTTTTTATCTAAAAATCCATTTTTCAAGTCCTCTAATTTTTCTCTCTCCTTGTCAAAATTCTTATAATATTTGGTTTCCTTAATGCCGTTAATATCATAAACTTGGTTTATGTATTTTTGCTTATCCTCTTCTAAGAAAGGTTTGTCGGCATATGCGCCAAGAAAATCTAAAGACCTTTGATAAATATCTTCATCATAAACGCTTCCCACTCCGTTACGGGTATCGTAAATATATACATTAGAGACATGGTGTGTATAGTCTCTGTTCCTATGACATCTGCCCATTCTCTGTAAAAGACTGTCAGCGGTGGACATTTCGGTAAAAAGCATATCAAAATCAATATCCAAACTGGCTTCCACCAATTGAGTAGTTATCCATACGCCATTATTTGCGACATAGTTTATACTCGGCGCAAATTTTAAGATCTCTTCTTCCTTTTGCTTTCTATCCCTTAAAATAAACCTACTGTGAAGAAGATTGAGAGTTAAGCCGTATTGTTTTAGATCCTTAAAAACTTGTTGGGATTTTGAAACGGTATTGCAAATTATCAAGATCTTGTTATCTTTAGCTTTTTGTTTTATAAACTCGTAGTTAAAATCCTTCTCCACACAAAAAATATGTCTTATCATATCTGTAAAAAAAGTCGGCGTAATATGACAATCTATATTTTTCTTAACAAAAAAATCTTTGATAAAAGGCGGCAAAGTCGCCGTCATAATCATAAACTTTCCTTTTAATCTATTGACTATATCTAGCCCAAATAAAATTTTAGCAAGCAGTTTGGGGTCATATGCTTGTATCTCATCAATTATCACTTTAGAATAACTCAATGTCGCCGCCATGAGCTCCGAACCTAAAGGCCTGAGCGAAAAGAGGAAAAGTTGGTCTACCGTGCACACCGTGAAAGGATAAGAGAAATTCCTTATCTTTTCATATTTTTTCTTTATCTCATAAATATCGTTTTCTGGATCTGTTTCGTATTCCAAAAGCTCTTTCAATGCCTCGGAATGTAATAAAACCGCCTTATCACTATCATAATAGTTTTGATTTCTTATCCTTTGATAAATCGCGTTTATGGATACCTTGTATGGCAGAGTATAAAAGGTCTTGTCTTTTCCCGCCCATATCAAGGCGGCTTCAGTCTTGCCCATTCCCGTGGACGCCGTCATGATAATATTTTTATCTTGTTTGTCTAAAAGATAACTTTGACATCCTTTTAAGACAAACCTTTCTTTTTCAAATCTTTTTATAACCTTAATTTTGGCGTCAATTGGAGGGTATTCCGCAGTGTCATAATACGCGCTGGCGGCATAGTCCATTTTATTGAGAATGCCTTTAATTAAAGCAAACTGAATCCATAGCGCGTCGGGAAAAGGTATGTATTCGTTTTTTAAACAATTATATTGAAATATTGGCTTAGAATTACAACAATCCAACCCGTACCTTTGGGCTTGCTCTTTTAAGTCCTGATTAATGATATTTATTATAGTTTTGGAATTTTCTTTGCATTCCAAACTTCTGGAATGGTGGTTGCATACGGCTGTTACAAGAGCTTTTATATCATCTTCAGTATATCCTTTTTCTTCTAATGCTTTGGTATTGATAAAAGCACCGCTAAGAATACCATGTGGGATATCCTCTCCCTTCAGCTCTTTATAAGGCTGTGAATTAAAATACTTCGGGGGCTCTTTACCAGCTCTTTTATATAAATAGCGTTGAAAATGCGAATTCATTTTGCCCAAATCATGGTAGCAAATCGCTTTCCTTATCATAGACTTCTCTTTTTCAGAAAAATGCTCTCCATAGAGCTCAAGGAAAGCCTCAAAGAGCTTTATCAACCTATTTGTATGCTCTTCGATGCTTTCCCCGTTATCCTTTGCCCAATAATCTTTTTTATTCATGCAGGAAAGACCCCCACAATTTTATCTCCGATAGTATCATAAAGCACATTTCTCAAAATTGGTTCGTCATTCGCTTTCACGAGTTTAGCCTTTACCCTTTCAATTATACGCCTTAGCTTTAAAGGCTGACCTTTTGCATTCTTAGTCTGAAAGACCTTGTTAAAAATCATAACAGTACCTTTAAGCTCTGAATGAATCTCTTTATAGGTATTATAAGGTATCAAAACATCATAATCCACAATTAAGCCGTCCCCCTCGTCTCCATCATAGAACTTAAGCTCCACCTCTCGAACATCGTCTATCCTCAATAAGTCCTCATGTCTTCCCAGATAAGGGAATTTTACGGGCTTTTGCAATCGGTCTAATATGATGGCAAAGTCCTCTTCCCTTTGAGGAATGATATGTATGACCAGCTCCACATCCACGAGCAATTCAAAATATCCTAACGAGCGGGTTATTCCGTATTTATCTTCAGGTCCGATATTGTATTTCTCCAAAAATGCGGTGATTCCGCCCAATCCGTCTTCTTTATTTTTGTTAGTGTATAGCTGATGCCTTTTATAAATGTATTGACCTTTTTCTTTATTAGTTTCAAGCGACATTCCAAAGAAATACCTTGTATACATATCAGTGATGCTTGTGGCGGATTTTCCCGAGATTGAAATTTTCATGGGATGATATTCGGTAAAATCACAGGCGTTGTGAATCATTCCGATGACCGTGGAATAAGGCGGAAGCTTATAGCTGTCCTGTATGGCAATAGACGAGGGCTTGCGGTAGTTCACCATATTTTGATAGCCTTGCAATCTGATTGCCTTAACCATAGTATTCGTCCACCTTATCCATAAATTTTTGGAAGAAATCGCCGATGCTTAACGGATCTAAAGATTCTTTTATTTCATCATCATTTGCGAAAGTGTTGTCGATATAGCCCACAAGCGTATTCTCTTTCAATTCGTCAAACGAATTTATGACCGAGAGTATTTTCTCCAGATCCAATTCCTTGTTTTTTAAGGACAAGCGGTTTTCAAAGAATGGATTTTTTCTTTCATAGGTTCCGCCAATTGCGAATACCGGAGACAGATTTTCTCTTCTTCCTTTAATATCCCTATAAAGTGTGGATACTGTCTTGAGGAATGCCTTTACTCTTCTGGCTTTTTCTGCGTTTTCGATCTCTATATCCTCGTCCACGCCTATTCTGTCCAAGTCAATAGTAATGGTATACGCATAAAAAGACTTATGAATCTCGCTTTGGGCTATGCTGTTGTCAAAACCTTTTCTTTTTGCCAATCCCATATTGGTTAGGTAATCCAGATCAGCCTTAAAAGGCTCCAGCGATATGGCGTTGGACAGCCTAACCACAGCAGATCTTAGTGTAGCGCCGCCTCTTCCTTGGTCGCTTTTGCTCTTTGTTTTCATATATCCGAACAGGTCAATTTCCGGATATTTATCGATTGTCGCATTGGGCGCAAACTGTACTACAGCCTTCTCCCCTTTTCCCTCTTTGTAGACTTCGGTATCGTCCCATCCCAGTTGGTTTATCATATTGTACCTCAGCGCTTGTCTGGAGATATAGCTGTAAGCGTTGCCGTCTCCTCTGGACATCTTTTTCAGAACCGTGATGTTTCCGAACCCTTCTCCGTAATTGGCGCTTTCCGCCTCGAAAATAAGACTAATTGTCAATCCTGACTTTTTCATAATTTCTTTTCCTCCTTTTGATCATTTTTGTCTTTTAATTTGGCTTTTAACCCTAATAAATAAGCGTAGCCTATTTCCTTAAAGTTTTCGTCGTCAGCGAACAAGTTGATAAATGTGTTTGGAACTTCCTTGTTGATGCCGCAATACATTCTCACCACCGTATCCAAAAACAATTCCTTGTCTCCGACGCTGAGAGCGTTTACCAGCTTGTATATGTAACCTCTTAATTTATTTTCGGCTTCTTCGCCGAAAAATTCTTGAAGTTCCATACCGCTGTATCTAGCGCTCAAGGTTGATTTTTTCATTTCTTTCATTGAATCTCTTCCCTCCTTTATAGAATTTTGATTTAATTGAATTTGATAGACATTGTTTAGCGTATAGGCACCCACATTAATATCGGGCTCTGCATCCAACCTAAAAAGTAAGTTTAAAAAATTCCATTGATTTCGATAGCTCAATATATTGTTTAACACTTCGTTAAAAACATATATCCATTCGTCTTTGGCATTTTTCTTTTTTGAATCAGATTTAAGCCTTACTCTTTTATAAACCAAGCTTTGAAGATTCTCTTGGGACTTTTGTATTACCTCCAAAATATCCTTTCCAATGATATTAAAAGAATAAAAAGTTCTTTTCTCATGGGATTCTCTTAGTATTATTTCTATGTTATCTATTTCCCTTTGCTTTGCCATAATCTTCTGCGCCACAATAGTGTTGAGCACAATAAGCTTATTATTTTCTAAAAATAGTTCTTTTTTACTGCTAACCGATTGATTTATCTTAATTAGTGATTCAATAGAATCGTTTGAATTCACAAACAGCCTATCTTTTGAGTAAGTCCCTTTGGCGACAGGAATAAACCCAAGCGGCATAAGCAAATAAATAAAGGTGCATAAAGGACAAACAAAAGCATCGGAATTATTATTCCAAAACACACTTTGCTTCTTGTCGGGGTCGGTTACAAAATCATTTATGAATTTAAGCTCTATAAATTCTTTTTTTGATGAGCCCGAATAAGAATTTCGACATTCAAAGCATACCATATATTTTTCGTTAAACTGATTAAACTTCTCAAAATCTTTTATTAAGGTCCTTAGTTTATTGAAAAGGAAATTGTTTAACGAATCTTCAAAATTTTCCTTTTTAATACTATAGCCTTTATTTGCGTCAAAATAAGCAAAGGTTCCAAAATAAAGTCTCAAAATACTTCTTGTGATATCGCCTATGACCAAATACCTGTATATTTCTTTGTTTTGCTTAAGATACTGTTGTATTTCTTTTATTTTGTCTTTTTTTTCTGCTATGTTTATTAATTCGTTATATTCATCTCTTAGCTTTGGAAATTCTTTATAGTTATAAATATCACATACAGTATTGATTAAATCAATTAGACCCTTTTGCTTAAATATATTTATATCTCTTATTTTTTTGTCATCGACTTGGTCATAATCTGTATTTACAAAATTGTAAAAGCTGCTTTCCATCTCAAAATAATCAAAGAGAATATCCAGATAGAGTTCGGCAAGGTTGTCTTTTAAAAAGAACTCCTTATTTATTTTGATATCCTGCTCTTCTATTTGATAGTCCCCATAATCGCAAAATTTTAATAACTTATAAAGTCCTAAGACTCCTGCGTTAAACAATCCATTGGATAAGGAAATTGTTATGTATTTATCCATCGTAACCCCCTAATACCTCAAACATTCCAAAGCCCAATCCTCTCTTGCTTCCCAAGCCGGCTTTATACAGGATATTGATGAGCTCATTATCTGCTTCGATGAAATAAGTCCCTATATTGGCTTGATATAAAAGGTCGTCGTGCTTGACTACTGTGACAGCGGCTTTCAGCGGTTTGAAGCTTTTTATTGTATATTTTTCTTTAACATTGATACTTTCAAGCAACTTTTTAGTATTAATATTAAGTTGCTCTAAAAAACCCTCGTCTTCATATGTAAGATAGATGTCTTTTTCTTTGGTATGTTTTCTAACCAGCAGCGGGCTCAAAAATTTAATTATACACTGGCTGCCTTTCGCTTTTCTGGTTGGAGACAAACGAATTCTTTTCAAAGTCATAGTCTGATTGTTTTTCATGGGATAGTCATGATTTTTGTATTTTAGCATGGCGTTATAAAATTTAATAATAAGCTCGTCCCTATATCCCGAAAAGGTCACGCTCATTTTTTTATCGGGAACATAAATATGGTGTTTTTCAATGGAACTATTGGGAAAATAAACGCTGAAAGTAAAGTCCTTTATGTTGTTAAGTGAATATAGCTTTTCATATTCCTCGCTATACTTGTCGGATAAAGCCTTTTTCAAAAAGCTTATTATGACCATTCGGAAATCGTTACTCAAGTATTCATTTTTTAATGAAAACTGTAAATGAAGTTTCATTTCCCCTCCTTTTTCTACATTTAACAAAACTTTTTATTCAAATATAGCACAAACGGAAAAATTTTACAAGCCCTAATTGTCCAAAAAAAGGGACAACATCGAACAAAATTAATTTTTTATAAATATTTTTATGCCAATTAAAATGTCCCTTCAAAATCTTATTTGTAAACCTTTACATGTTGCCGCTTATAAATGTAAATTAACCGTTCTCAATGTCAGCATTAAATAATCTTCAATTCAATATCTTTATTTTTTTATGTATTATCGCTACGAATAAAACTCAATTATATCTTTTTTTGTCAAGATACCATAATTTTGTGGGATTCCTGTATTAATTAAATCTTTTCCCTTGTATTCTTCATTTACAAAATATTCAACATCGGCAAATTTCTCATACCACTTCAGCACCTTATCAATATTGGGCGTTTTGACTTTTAATATATCGGCAAAACCCTTAATGATACATAAGCCATAAGGAAAATCATTTGTGAAATACCTATTATTCTTATCGGGTATATATTTTTCATCTTCAATTTTTATCATAGGAGTCAAACTTATTTGAAAGGCTGGAATATGAGATAATTTATAGGTCATTTCTTTATAATTTCCCACTCCATAGTGTGTCAATAAGGATTTTACTCCAGTTAAATCAAACTCTTTCAAACTTTCACATATACTATGAAGTTCTTTATCACAGGCTAAAAGTATTTTTGAGGATGCGTCATTCCATTCTTTATAAAAATATGACTGTCTATTATAGGTTTTTCCTTCGTAATAATCGTTAAACAAATTATATATTCTTGTAGTGTGTAAAATTTGATTTGAAGGAGTGAATGTAACATTTAAGTAATTGGGTAATGTGTTGCAAGGCATTTGAAACAAGTCTGATAATAAATTTGATATTTCTTGCGTTTTTTCGTCGTGAGTTCCCGGCTGAAACCAAATATACTTTATGCCCAGCTTTTTGGCTTGTTCCAATATAGGCGTAGCCCTTTTGGGCGACACAACCATATTGACAACATCGGGCAGTTTGGGAAGCGACGCCAAATCCTTATAGCACTTATCCCCTTCCACCTCGTCATACATGGGATTGACTGCAAACACCTCATAGCCCTTTTATTTGAGCCTCTTATAAATCTTATTCCCGTACTTTTCAGGGTTCTGATTGGCGCCCGCCACCGCCCATATCTTTTTTTTAAGTAGGTTTCTTTCCATGGGGTCTCCTTGTGATGATTATAACATAGATAATACTATTTTATTTTTCTAATAATTCTTATCAGTTTTTGGGGTAATACCTTTTTTACTGTTCTCTTAAGTTTGGTCTTAAAGCTTATTGGGGCATATTTATTGACTGCCTTATCAAAGGGCATACCCTCTTGTAAAGCTGTCAAAAACTCTTCTCTTTTTTTATGAGGTGTTTTTGGTTTTAATAATGATGAGTTTTTCATTGTAGCTTTTTCTATATCAAATTCACTCATCCTTACATCTTCAAAATTATCAACAACCTGTTTTCCTTTGTCCGTATTGGCTATTATCAAAGAAGTTCCCGTTGTTTCATTATAACTCTTATCAAAATTAGATATCCCCCAAAAATCAGCTATGGTGATATCTGAGGTTCTTTCTGTTGTCGCATAAGAGCAGTTATAACAAGAGGGCATAAGAGATATATCTGCCAGAAATGATCTAAAATAAAAATCTAAATTTCCCTGAATATCTTTTTCTGATTTATCTTCGAATATGACATTAATTGATAAACTATCAACTTCACCATTAAACTTCTTTTTGGCTCTAAATGTATAATCAACAATTTTCTTTTTATACTTTCTTTCCAAACCCTCTATATATTTATCAAAAGATAATTGACTGGGCACGCCATGACAAACAAGGTCAACTGTTAAAAGGTT
>CZCB01005014.1_pt1 | contig 10186 bp, 5 predicted proteins | sample 591991 | NCBI WGS metagenome assembly CZCB01 (sample SAMEA3556809, study PRJEB10932) | anaerobic digester metagenome | reverse complement strand
TAAGAGACAGGGCCTTCGATGTTCATCCCGGCCTTGGAGGCGAAATAGATCAGACTGGCCAGCGCGATTCCCGGACAGGACTCGTTCAGGCAGTAATGTTCGGCCTCACCTGCGGCGCGCCGCAGCGGCTGTCCGCACGCCGGGCATTTATCCGGCATCACGAACGGCTTTACTTCCGGGTCCCGCTTCGTAAAATTAACCCGCACGACCTCGGGAATGATCTCCCCGGCCTTCCGGACGATGACGTAGTCGCCGATCCTGATGTCCCGCTCCTTGATGAAATCCTCGTTGTTCAGGGTGGCGCGCTGGACCAGCGTCCCGGCGATCATCACCGGTTCCAAAACGGCGTTAGGGTTGATGCTTCCGGTCCGGCCGACCGTGAAGGTGATGTCGAGCAGCCGGGTCTCCATTTCGATGGCCGGATATTTATACGCAATCGCCCAGCGCGGACTTTTGACCGTGTTGCCGATCTTCTTCTGGTGCGCGAAACTGTCGACCTTGACAACGACGCCGTCGATGTCGAAATCAAGCTCATGGCGCCGTTCCTGCCATTCGGTGATATATTCGATCACCGCGTCGATGTCCTTGCACAGACGGTAATGAGGATTGACGGTAAACCCGTATTCCCGCAGACGTTCGAGCACCTCGTGCTGGGTATTCAGCCCGTATCTTTCCGGGTTGACGATGACGTAGTTAAAGATGCATAGGCGGCGCTGGCGCGTGATCTCGCTGTCCAGCTGGCGCAGGGAACCGCCGGCGGCGTTGCGGGGGTTGCGAAAGAGTTCCTCCCCCTGGCGCGCCCGTTCCTCGTTGATTACATGAAAGACAGTCTTGGTCATGTAAACTTCGCCGCGGACTTCGATGTCGAGGGGTTGCGCGAGTCGTTTCGGCAGATCCGCGATCGTCTTCATGTTCGCGGTGATGTTCTCGCCGGTATAACCGTCGCCGCGCGTCGCCCCGAGCGTGAAGACGCCGTTTTCATAGCGGGCACTGCTGGCGATCCCGTCGATCTTCAGTTCGCAAACATACGCGGGAATTATCCCCTCGCGTTTGATACGGTTGTCGAAGGCCCTGAGTTCCTCCTGGGAAAAAGCGTTGGCGAGCGAAAGCATCGGCTCCGCGAACGTGACCTTCGGCAGTTTCGTGACACCGAGGGCGCCGACGCGCCGCGTCGGTGAATCCGCCAGGACATATTCCGGGTAAGCCGTCTCCAGTTCCTCTAGTTCCCGCATCAGCCGGTCGTACTCGGTGTCGGAAACGCTGGGATTGTCGTTGACGTAGTATTCATAACTATACCGGTTAAGCAAATCCACCAGTTCGCGAATTCGTTTTTGCGGGTCCATACAACCATTCCTTTGAAAAAATTCTATTACATATTATATCATAAGATATCATAAATTTTAATCGAAATTAAGATTTTATGACAATAATAAAAAGTATATATAACGAAACGCCGTTCTATATACTTTTTTTTATGTCTATGCGACCCTGCGGGCGGAAAAGGCATTGGTCATTCTTTCGCTGCCTTGTTCAGCGCCGGATGGTCGATCATGATTTTCGTGAGCGATTTGGTGTTGTCAAAGAAGATTTGCGCGACGTCCTTTTGTATGGCGATGATGATACCCGGTCCGAAGACGTTATGGTAAACCTTATCGCCGACATGATAATCCGGCGTCGGGCGCTCCGGATCGGCATCCTTTGTTTCTTTTGGAACGGAGAGGGTTTCAGTGTGGTGCCGCTCGTATTCCTCGTAATTGACGCCCTGGAATTCAAGCAGGAACCGGGAAGGTTTGTTCGTAAACCGCTGGCCGTAAAGGAGGCGGTTTTGCGCGTTTAAGAGGTAAAGCCCGCGCTTTGCCCGGGTACACGCCACATAAANNTCGCTTTGGAGGCGGTAGGTGCCCGGAAAGACGTTTTCCTCCAGGCCGATGACGAAGACGTAATCAAACTCCAGTCCCTTGGCTGAATGGATCGTGGACAAAATCACGTATTCGCCGTCTTCGGCCTTGAAGGAATTGTCCTCGGCCAGGAAGGCCTCGTCAAAGGCGCGTTCCAGTTTCTCGCGCCGGGACAGGTTCGGGAAATCCTCGTCGTACTGGTAGAGGATGCTTTTGAATTCCTCGACGTTTTCGATCCGGTCCTCTTCCCCGACTTCGGCTTCGAGGTATTGCCGGTATCCGGTTTTCTCAAGCACCAGCTCGCACATCTCGACCAGGTTCGCCTTCTCCAGCGCTTCCGTCAGTTCCAAAATCGTGTCCTTAAACTCGACGAGCTGCTTATACCGGGGCGCGGGGATCATACCTCGGGCATGGTCGATTGCTTCCAAAAAGTCGACGCCCAGTTGTTCCTTGATGGCGACGATCTTGTTGATTGTGATCTCGCCGAGCGAACGCGCCGGCGTGTTGATGATGCGCCGAAAGCTGAAGGTATCGCCGTGATCCAGGATAAGTTTGAAATAGGCGATGATGTCCTTGATTTCCTTACGACGGAAATACGATATCCCGCCGTAAAGGCGGTAGGGTATGCCAGCCTGGATGAACTGCGCCTCGACGTTCCGCAGCAGGCTGCTGTTGCGGGCGAGGACGGCGATGGCGGAATAGGGCTCGCCCTTCAGTTTCTTCGTAAAGACCTGGTCGACGATGTAGGTGGCTTCCGTCTTCTCGCTATAGGTCGGACAGATCACCACGTCCGCGCTCGAACCGGGGATCTCGGAAAAAAGGCTCTTCTTTTCCCGGTCCCGGTTGTTGGCGATCAGGCGGTTACAACCGTCCAGGATCGCCTGGGTGGAACGGTAATTCTGTGTCAGGTAGAAGATCCTGTGTTCGGGGAAATCCTCTTTGAAGAGTTTGATGTTGCGATAGTTGGCGCCACGGAAACTGTAGATCGACTGGTCGTCGTCGCCGACGACGAAGTAATTCCGGCTTTCGGCGGTAAGCCGCTTCATGATCCGGTACTGTAGGACGCTCGTGTCCTGGAATTCGTCGACGAGGACGTAACGGTAGATCCGGGCGTATTTCGCAAGGATATCCGGATGCCCGGCAAACAGCATATCCACCTTCAGAAGCAAATCCTCGAAATCAAGGAGGTTGAACTTCCGGTTATGCTCTTCGTATGCCATCATGATCTTGCCGATCACGGGGTCGTCGGGAATGACGTCAAAACACTTGTAATAATTTATAACTTTCTGCACCCTTTTGCCGGGATAGTCGGTCTTGTCGAGCTTGAGGTCCTTGATAAACGCGTTGATGATCTTCAACTGCTCGTCCTCGTCGAGAATCGAGAAATGCCGGGAATAACCGAGCGCCTCAATCTCGCGCCTGAGGATGCGGGCGCAGAAGGAATGGAAGGTCGTGATCGTGACGGCGAAATAATTCATCCCGATCAGCCGCTGCAAGCGCGCCTTCATTTCGTTTGTGGCCTTGTTGGTGAAGGTGATCGCAAGGATGTTTTCCGGCCTGATGCCGGCCACATCGACCATGTAAGCAACCCGATAAGTCAGCGTCCTGGTTTTTCCGGTACCGGCGCCGGCAAACACCATTACCGGCCCTTCGGTAGCCATCACCGCAGATTTTTGTTGCTCATTCAAGTTGCTTAACATACTGATCTCCGTTCTACCTGAATTTTGATTTCAACGGCACGATTTGATTGAAAACCAGATCCCCGGGTTTGGAATCCTTGTCCACGACGTAATAGCCGTCGCGGATGAATTGGAAGCGCTCCGATGTCGCATAATCAATCCCCGCGTTTTCCACGTATCCGTTTTTCACGATCCACGAGTCGGGGTTGATCCTTTCCAATAGGTCGCGCTTGTCCTCGGGATTGTCGATGACAAGCGGTTCGAAAATATTGAACCGTGCCGGCAGGGCCGTCGTCGCCTCGACGTAATGGATGATTCCGTTCACCTTCCGCGTCGAAAGTTCGCTTCCGCTGCGCGTTTCCGGGTCGTAAGTGCAGTGAACCTCGATGACGTTGCCCTCATCGTCAAAGACCGCCTCTTCCGCCTTGATGACGTAGGCGTGGAAGAGCCGGACCTCAAGCCCCAGGGCAAGCCGCTTGTAATGCTTGTTGGGCTTCGTCAGGCAGAAATCGTCGCGGTCGATGTAAAGGTATTTGGAAAACGGCACATGCCGGAAGCCGAGTTCCTCCGCCTCGACGTTGTTCGGGACGGTGAGGTACTCGATTTTCCCCTCGGGATAATTGGTCAGAACGACTTTGAGGGGATTGGGTACGGCCATGATCCGTTTTGCCTTCAGTTTCAGATCCTCGCGCATGAAATGCTCGAGCATCTCGCTTGAGACGGTCGAGTTGATGCGGGAAAGGCCGGAGGCAAGAATGAAGTTCTTGATTGCTTCCGGCGTGTAGCCGCGCCGTTTCATCCCGACGAGCGTCGGCAGGCGCGGGTCATCAAACCCGTCCACGATCCCCGCCGCCACAAGCCGCTTCAAATAGCGCTTGCTCATCAGCGCCGACATGTTGGTGATGTTGAGCCGGCCGAATTCAATCTGCTGCGGTTTGTGTCCGGGCTCGCAATTATCGACGACCCAGTCGTAGAGGATCCGGTGGTTTTCAAACTCGATGCTGCAGAGGGAATGAGTAATGCCCTCGATCGCGTCCTGCAAGGGATGGGCGAAATCATACATCGGATAGATGACCCACTTGTTTCCCTGGCGGTGGTGCGGCGCCTTGATGATCCGGTAGAGGATCGGGTCGCGCATGTTCATGTTGGGGTGGGCCATGTCGATCTTCGCCCGCAGGACCTTTTCCCCTTCTTCGTATTTCCCGGCCCGCATCTCCGTAAACAACCGTAAGTTCTCCTCGACGCTCCGGTCGCGGTAAGGCGAGGGTTTGCCGGGATCGGACAACGATCCGCGGTAGGCGCTGATCTCCTCGGCGCTCAAGTCGTCGACATAAGCAAGACCCTTCTTGATCAGTTTGACGGCGTACTGGTAGGTCTCCTCGAAATAGTCAGAGCCGAAACAAATCCGATCCGGCTCGTAACCGAGCCATTTGATATCCTCGATGATCGCCTCGACGAACTCGCTGTCTTCCGCGGTCGGGTTGGTGTCGTCAAAGCGGAGGTTGGTCTTACCGCTGAAGACCTTCGCCAATTCAAAATTGGTGATGATCGCTCGGGCGTGGCCGAGATGAAGATAAGCGCTGGGTTCGGGCGGGAAACGGGTCTGGATCGCCTTCACCTTGCCCGATTCCAGATCGCTTTGCATGATCGTTTTTATGAAATTCGAGATGTCGTTCATATTTTTCAGTCCTTAGGTTTTTCAACTTGAATGTCGGTAATATTTTGCGCATTTGCGTATTTTTCAAACAGGGAGATTGCAAACGCCCTGTGTTCCGCAACGAATGCGCCGGAGAAACAGATGATGAAAAGCAGGATGTTGCGAGTTGACTCCGTGATCATCGTCCGGTAGGTGTCGGAAGTCGTGGAGCCGAACGGTCCGAGTTCGTCGACGTAAACGGGAATGTTGCTCACATCTAGCACGCCGCGGCCGATGCCGACATATTCATCGGCTTCCGTTCCCAACCTGATCAGGACGTCGCCGACAATCTTGTCATGATCGAGGACGGCCACCGACCGATTCGTTTCGATCGAGAGGACATTGCCGGCGTCGACGACGTTGTTGATGAGGTACAGGCCCTTGCCTTTTACGATCCTGCGCAACAGCGATTCGCAAGCCAGACGATACCGGCTGGGATCCTTCCCCAGCTTTTTATAACCATCGCGTCCTTCTTTAATAAGAGGAATATTCAAGATGTCACTCAATGAATATTCCTCCCTGATTTGTTTTTCATATTGTGCGATTAGATCCTTGATCGCCGCGCTGTCGGAGACTTTGACCTCCATCTTCATGGCGATAATGGTGAAATCGGGTAAAATCCGGGTAAGCGAAGAATCAATACGGATTCTCATAGCGTTTCAGTTTTTCTTTTAATTGCTCGAGAAGCTGGGATTTTTGCTGGATCGTGAGTTTCACCGATTCCGCGTTCTCCCGGATTTCCCTGCTGGCATCGCGAATCTGGTTGATCTGGTTGACCAGTTTCATGTAAGTGCCAATGATCGGCTTGCATTCCAGTTCGCTGATCGCCTTCTTGAAATAATCGATTTTCACCTCGATATCGTTCTTATGGACTTCCAAATCGCTGATTTCAGCCTTCTGCCGGAGGAACTCGGTCCGCAGCATCGGATCCTCATTGATCCTGGCCATATGGCTCTTCTTTTCATCAAGTTGGTCGTTGATCGTCTGTAATTGCTTGGTCAGTTTATTGAGGGAAAGCTTGTGCGAATAGAAGTTCGCCACGTCTTCTTCCTTGCCGCGGAGTTGCTTCTCGTACTCGACCCGTTTTTCCAGTTCGATCTTCAGATCGGTCAGCTTCTGATGGCTCTGGTTATAGGTGAGGTTCGCGGCGCGGATTTCCTCCTCAAGACTTTCGATCTGCTGGAGGAGCTTGTCCTTCCGTTCCGTCTTCAGTTCGTTGCCGATCGCGGCGTCGTCAAGATCCGCCGGAAACGCGGGTTCTTCGCCCTCGGCCGGGTTGGCCTTGAGTTCCTCAAGCTGGATCTTGAGATCCTCGCGTTCCTGCAAGGCCTCGCGGAAGGAACGGAAGCCCTCGCTTTCAGCAATCTCTTTGCGCAGGCGGTTGAGGTAGTACTCGACGATTTCCGCTTCCTTGACCTTGACCTTGTTCAGTTCGGCCTGCTTCGCCTTTTCGAACTCCTGGTATTTGTTCTCTACACGCTTGTAATCGTCCTCCAGGTCGCTCAGGCTTTCGCGTTGTAACTGGAATTCGATCAGGCTCTTGCCCTTGGTCCGTTCGTAAACATCGCGGGCCATCGAGGACTTGTCGGAACTGTTCTGGTAGTTGCGATCGAGGCGTTCGATGTTGGCGCGGATGTCGTCAATCGCCTTTTTCTTTTCCGCGATCTTCTGCGCGAGTTCTTCGAGGTTCTTCTGATACAGGTTTTCCTCCTCGGACAAGCGGTCGATGATGTCTTTCTCCATGTCGCGGACGACGCGGATCTTGCGCTTGAACTCGGGATCGATGATATCGTCCGCGCTTAACTTGTTCAAACGCTCCTGCATCTCGCTGATCGTCTTCCCGCGTTCGGCGATTTCCTTCTCCAGATATTCGATCTTGCGGAGGTGCTTTTCCTTATCGGAAATCAGTTCTGCCTTTTCTTTCTCGTTTTCCTCTAATTTTTCCTTGTAGTATTCGATGTCCTTATCCTTCTGCTCGGTGAGGAATTTTTGTTCCTCACGGGTGCGGGTGATCTCGTTCTGTACTTCCTTCATGATGGCGATGGATTCGTTGTAACTCTGGGTCTGCTGCTCCTTCATCGCCGCGATTTCTTCCTTGATCTTGTTGATCTCCGCGATCAGGTCCTCGTTAAGTTGGGAATTCTGGTTGGCGGGTTCCGCCTTGCCGGGGCTGTTCGCGACCACGGGTTGGGGCTGCGGCGCCTGATAATACGGGCAGCATTGCTGGGACGCCGACGGGGTGATCCCCATCCGTCTTTCCAGTTCCGCCTTCAGGCTCTCGAGCTCGCGTTCCTTGTCCTTGAAACCGCCGAACCGCGGTCCGTATTCGATGTTCGAAGCAAGACGGCTGATTTCCCTTTGCAGGCTGTCAAGCTCGCGGTAAATCGCGGAGAATTCGGAAGAACGATATCCCGGGTTATAGTCGCGCGGACTGTAAGCCGGTTCCGAGTAGCCGAAAGCGGGACGGCGGCTGCCGACGTTTTCGATCTGCTCGGACAGGTCGGCGATCCGGCGCGCCTGTAATTGATGGGTTTCTTGCAGGCGCAGGAAAGCCTCTTCCGCCTCATCGATCTGGCGGGCGTTTTCAGCACATATCTTTTCAAGCTCCGTGATTTTTTTGTTCATGGCGTCCAGTTGTTGTTTACGCTTTTCGCAGTATTCGATGAAGGATGGCGATAACCCCTCGGCCTCCATGACGTTCATGCCGTCAATTTGTAATGTGAAAAGCTTGTCGAGTTTTTCGTGGAGGCTTGCGACTTTGAACTGCAGTTCCTGCTTTTCCTCCTTCAAGCTTTCAATGATCCTTCTTTGCTCTTCAAATTCCTCGACGGAAATGAGTTGATCGCCTTCCTCGACGTTCAGCATACCCAGGCTGGCGATTCTTTCGCTGATCGTCTTATCCTGGACCTGCGCCTTCTTCGCCTCTTTTTCCATCAGTTCTTTCTCGAGCATTTTCTGCGCCATAATCTGCTCTTTCAACTTCTGGAGGTTATTGATCGGTGCGTCGGTCACCTCAGGTTTTCCGTTCGCTGGTTTGCCGGCAGGCTCTTCCGGCGCGGAAGCTGCGGGCTGGACCATCTCCTGGACGACCGGCGTCGCGGGCGCGGCTGCTTCCGCCGCGGTGACAACTTCGGCTTGTTCCGCGGCCGACTGATCGGTGACGATCTTATACGGCTGCGCCTGGGCCGCGATCTTTATCTTTTCTTCAATAGTGACGGCTTCATCCGCAGGCTCCGCGGCCTTGACGGTTTTTGCTTTGGCAGCAGTCTTCTTCGGCTGGGCCGCAGCCTGCTTCGCGGCTTTTTTCTTCGCTGCGGAGGCGGAAGCGGTTTGCTTGACGGCTTTCTTTGCTGGTTTCGGTGCCGACTTCAGTTCGATGACCGGTTCATCCTCGAACGAGTTGTCATCAAAGGCGCCGCCCGACAATTTCAATTGCGCTTCCAACTGCCGGATCTCGTTCCGAAGTTCCCTTTCGAGCCGTTCGCGTTCCTTTTCAATTGCCAATCTCGTCTTTTCCCGTTCCCTTTCCTTCAGGGCTTCGAGTTTCGCCTGCTCGGTCGCTCTGATCTTCTCGATCTTTTCCTGGGTTGTCATAGCGGCGGCAGGGCGGCGTTTGGCGGCGCTAGCCGAAATTTCGGCTTGCGCTTCCTCGTCAACCGACACGACCTCTTCGTTTTTTTCGGTGATATTATCCAGTTCCACGGGCTCGGTGTTTTCGGTAATATTTTCGCCGTTATTTAATTTTGCATTTTCCATTGTTTCCTCTTTCCCGGGCGCGCAGGCGTCCGTTGTGCAAATTTATGAACTGGCAATTTATCATAGTGCAGCGATAATCACGTAAACGATGCCGTAGCCGTAAACGATGACCAGTCCGGCAATGCTCAGGAATAGCAATGCGGTCTTGGTGATTTTCAAAAAGGGTTCCCACTTCATTATTCGGTATGATTTGTTTACCGTCGCTTTGCTTACGATATCAAACACCCTGATATTGACCTCGCCCTCCTGGACTTCACTGATGTCAAGCGGGGGATAGTACATGGAGGCATTTTTCTTCAGATAGCGTAGGTAATATCGGTATGCCTTTTTCCTTTTCTTTTTATAATCGCGGTTGATCTTGGTTTCCGATCTGTCCAAGTAATCATGGGCTGCGCGGTAATACTTGCGATAGTCCCTGATGATCAGCCGGAAAAACAGCGAATAGAAGATCAACGCGACGAGAAGATAGATGCTGATGTTGGCCACGATCCGCAGCCATGACGCCGAAGCATACATCGCCGTAAGCGTTGTCTTCATGAACAATCCGAACCGTCCTTGGGCGATCCTTTCCCAAAGCGGAGAATCGATGCCGGTGATAAACACCATCGCCACCAGCATCGCCCAGATCGCCAGTTCGACGTAGATGGAGAATTTGACGTTGCCGATGCTTTTGACGACCTCGACGGTGCGGTAGTTTTCCCGGAATACCCGCCGTTTATTCTTCACATAGTCCTTGTGCCAGGCCTTGAAGTTCTTTTTGAAGATCTTCCTCCGGATCCGGAGGGGAAAGGCAGGATTCCTGATGACGTCGCCGAGGACGTATTCCTTTTTCTTGTAGGTAACGAGGAAGTCCTCAAGACTGTAGACGGACACCGCGGATGTTTCCGGATTATACATGAAGGGGTTGCCGCGCAGGATCCGGGCTTTTTCCTCGGACATTTCGGAAGTGACGATGGCGGAGTCCTGAACGGCGATCGCCGGTTCGCTCTCCCGGCTCTTGACATACTTGCCGGAAGCGTCCAGCTCGTAGACGGATATGTTCGGTTTCTCCGGTCTCGCCAAGCGAACTCCCCCTTTTTCGTCTATTGCTCCAAATGTTGCTGTATTTCGGCGCTAATCAGTTCATGGCCGCTGTCCCGCAGCTGTCTCTTATACAC
>CZCB01007110.1_pt1 | contig 10190 bp, 10 predicted proteins | sample 591991 | NCBI WGS metagenome assembly CZCB01 (sample SAMEA3556809, study PRJEB10932) | anaerobic digester metagenome | reverse complement strand
TACGGGATTATATTCTAAAACCTATTGGCAAAAGAGAGCTTGAAAACGTCATAATAAAGATATTACATGAAGACTTTGGAGAAGAAGATCTATTCGATGATGACAGCCATGACATAGATCCCATAATTGGTAAAAAGTATAGTGAACTCTCTGGAATTGTAAATAAGATGCTGTCAAATGTAGAAGAAGATTATGGACAAAATATCAATCTAAAGAGCATTGCAGATAAGTTTAAAATGAATAATGCCTACCTCGGACAATTATTTTTAAAAGAAACTGACATGAAATTTACCGACTATCTAAAAATATATAGACTCACAAAGGCAAAAGAGATGATTGAAAATACTCCTTATAAAATTGCATATATTGCCTCTAAAGTAGGTTATTCTAACCTAAATTATTTCTATCTACACTTTAAAGAATATTTTAATATGACACCTACTGAACTGAGGGAAAACACTCAATAGTACAAATCTATGAACTGTCTATATTTTAAAGAGAACCCAATCAGCTATTAGTGCAGACTAGGTTCCCTTATTTAGTAACAGTAACTATCTTTAAAGCGGTTATTCTGCCTGAGGAGCACCTACAGGACATACATCAGCACATGTACCACAATCTGTGCATAGATCTGGATCTATAACATAGATATCATCACCCTCTGAAATGGCATCCACAGGGCATTCGCTCTGACATACACCGCAAGCAATACATTCATCACTTATAACGTATGCCATGGCGTATCACCTCCTTACATTGAGCCCACAAAATAAGTACTTTAAACCTTTATCAATTACCTATAATATTCTATCATTCTTTTGCAAAAAAGCAAACAATTTTTAGGCAAAATGCAGCATTTTTGTCATATTAGAACAAGCTCAATCATCGAGGAGAGATTTTAATTCATCATCTAAATCCTCATCATATTCATTAATATCATCATACTTATCCCTATTTATCCGTTCTATATCACTGAGACTAAACTCTTTAACATCATATGTGCCATCTTTTTGAAGAATTTTTGCCCTTACACTCTCTTTAAGCACATTCACTTCCATTACTGTACCTACACCCTCAGGTGTCATTATTTCTTCATCAATTTTAGGAGCACAATCTTTCATCTCCTCATAAAACTCCTGTTCAAACCTCAAGCAGCACATAAGCCTTCCACACATTCCTGAAATCTTACTAGGATTTAATGATAAATTTTGCTCCTTAGCCATCTTTATAGATACAGGCTCAAACTCTCCTAAGAACGTACAACAACACATTATACAACCACAAGGACCTAAGCCGCCTATCATTTTAGCCTCGTCGCGCACACCTATCTGTCGCAGTTCTATTCTCGTCTTGAAAATTGCAGCTAAATCCTTTACAAGTTCACGAAAATCCACCCTGCCTTCAGCTGTAAAATAAAATATCACTTTGTTGTTATCAAATGTATATTCCACATCTATGAGGTTCATTGGCAAATTATGTTCTTTTATCTTTTTCAAACATATACCATAGGCTTTTTGCTCTTTCTTTCTATTCTCTTCTAGCACTCTATTGTCATCTTCAGTGGCCTTTCTTATAACACTTTTAAGCGGAGTTACAAGTTCTTCTTCTTTAACCATTTTGGGCTCTACAACCACATCACCATATTCTATTCCTCGAGCAGTCTCTACTATTACGGAATCTCCTTCTTCTAACTCGATCCCATTTGGATCAAAGTAATATATCTTTCCCGCAGGTTTAAAACGTACTCCTACAACTAGCTGCATATTTTGACACCTCCTCTTATCGAAAGTAGCATATTCTCTATAGTAAGTTGATAATTTGCATTGTCATTTAGCATTTTCCGTGCGGTTTCTATATTCTCTATGATAGTTTTTATCTGCCTCGTCGTAAAGAGATTTGAATATAGATTTATATTAGATTTTTTATCTCTATTAATAATCAGATTATAATCACCTGTCTCACTATATATTAACACATCCCGCATGAATACAACAAGTATATCTAATATTGTTCCAATATCATCCCGATTATCCATGAATAGAGCTGTATGTTTTAATATCTCCCAACTTTTCATACTAAGGAGGTTGTCTAAATAGCTTATTACATCTTCCCTAAGGACTTTGAAATTCTCATCTAATGATAGTGCTATAGCTCTACCTGGAAGCCCTTCTGACATGCGTGCAAATATATTTGCTTCATCAGAGGACAATCCTCGTTCTATCAATATAGCATATATATCATCACTAGGCATACGCTTCATAGGTATAGCTTGGCATCTTGAGATTATAGTGGGTAGCAATGCATTTATATTGTCTGTCCCCAATATTATAGTCGCATAGGAAGGCGGTTCCTCTAATGTTTTAAGTAAAGCATTTTGAGCAAACTGTGTCATAGTATGGGCATCATCTACCATATATACTTTCCTATTGCCTTGATATGGTTTTATTACTATATCTCGCCTCAAATTTCGTATATCATCAACCTTTATAGATTTTCCATTAGGTATAAGTTGTATAAAATCAGGGTGATTCCCAGACGCAAATTGCATACACGACTGGCATACCCCACATGGTCTATCTACTGAAGAAGTACAAAGGAGCATATTTGCAAATATCTTCCCCATGGTTGTCTTACCTATACCCTCAGGACCCGCCAATAAATAAGCATGGGCAACCCTGCCGCTGGATATCATAGTTTCAAATCTATCTAGCAGCGAAGATTGCCCAATTACATTTGATTTTCTCATGTGTCTAATTCCCTCCGGTTCTTAAATGGGCGCCATTATGTGACTATATCCACAAAAATGCAAAAACTTTATTCCTAATACTGCATTTGTTAACATGCACCATTCCTTATGTGACTATATCCATCAAAAGACCCTTTATATCGTCTATATATCCCATAACAGTTATATGATCGTGTTGCTCATCTAGGACTTCTTCTGTAAGTTTTTCGAGCTTTTTATCTATCTTTTTGACTATACAGTGTATATTGTAACCCCCATTTGAATCAAAATGATTATGTCTCAAAGTAGTATACATATTGGACACAGCCTTGTCTAGAAAATTTGTTATCAATTTTTTATATCTTAATAACTCAGCCAACGTAAGACGACTGGACAATATCTTTCCCTGCTCCTCTATCTCATATAATAAGTCAAAAAGTTCTTCCTTTAAGGCTTCTTGATGGCTATCATATAATGCATCTTGAAATGTCTTCTGCCGTGTTCTACCAAGTTTACTGGAGTTTACACTACCACCTTGCATAATGGGTAGTTCACCTGCCCGAGAACCTATATCTTTTATCCTCACTTATATCACCTTTAACCTAGAGCTTTAAAAATTTTTCCACATCTAATACAAATACGGTCGCACCACCTACTGTCACCTCAACAGGATAGGGTACATACATACCTGCCGCTCCGGCAACTGGTGAAGGAGATGTTGCCACCTGTCTTCTACTCTTGCATACCTTTTCAATTATACCAATAGCATCATCCAATTTTTCCTCATCTACACCTATTAAAAGCGTTGTATTGCCTGCTCTAAGAAAGCCACCTGTCGTAGCAAGTTTCGTCACACCAAAACCTTCATTCATTAAGGTTGATATAAGTTTCTGAGCATCTTCATCCTGCACTACCGTTATTATAAGTTTCATAATAACCGCCCCCTTTTTAATATTATTATATCCCAGCTTTTGCAATTAGGCAACAAAAATCATTTCACAGTCAATACGTAATATGAGATTTACACATTAAATATCCATACCCCATTTTCATTGAACAATAAAATTTATTCATAAAACTCAGTATATAAGACAAGGAGAGATTGTGTGTTTCTCTCCTTGTCCATATTAATAGTCCATATTAATAAATTTTCTATTATGCATATATAATGACCTTTTACTACTATTTAATCAATTTTTTTCGTACTGCTTCATATATCTCATTATGTATTTCATCTATGGAACGCAACTTGCCGTTCTCCACGCATTTTATTATATGCCATTTATAAAACTCAGCTATCTCATACCCATTGTTATACGAACTTGTTAGATGTTCAAGACTCTTTTCATGTATATCCTTTGCATCATCAGCATCTTTGTTTTCTACCCTGCTATCAAGAAGTTGTATCGAATATTCAGGAGGCATATCAAGAAAGAATACATAGTCAGGCACAGGTAACCCAAATATTCCAAATTCGAAATCTAAAAGCCAATCCAAAAACTCCTGTTTTTCTTTTTTATCTTTTATTTTAGCCCCCTGATGTATCATATTTGAAGGCGTATATCTATCAGCAATTATTATACCACCATTATTATAAAAAATACCCCACGCCTTTTTATAGGATGCATATCTATCTACTGCATAAAAAGTAGAAGCAACATATGGGCTTACATCCTCTGGATTATTACCGAACTCACCATTTAAATACATTTTAACCATTGAACTAGATGAACAGTTGTAATTTGGGAACTCTATCTTGAGGGCATTTTTGCCCTCATGGACAAGTCTATCACAAAGTAACCTACTCTGAGTTGCCTTACCACTGCCATCACTACCCTCAATAGCTATCAAGATTCCCTTCATGTTATACACTACCCTCCAATTACGTATTTATTCCTCCACTACAGGAATTAGGTGTGCTTCTCCCTCTGTACCAAAGAGGAGGGCACCTAATGATTCTAGTTCTAAAAGTTCCTCTATCCCCTCATTATCTATGAGTTCACCAGGGCAAAACCTTGGTATCCCAGGCGGATATGCACCAACCATACCAGCACATATCTTTCCACTTGCATCTTCCAGTGTAACCTTATCAATTATACTATAAAAAGCATCCTTTGGCGACATTATTTGCTTGGGAATCTTGCTAAAAATAGGTGTATGAATTTGGACAGTTTTATACACCGCCCCCTTATCTGCAAGGGATCTGAGAGAATTAAAAAGCCTATTTAACATATCCATATCATCCGATACAGTACATATAAATACCACATGATTCATATCAGCCATCTCGGCTTGTATACCCATGTGCCGCAAATAATACTCTGCTTCATAGCCCGTCATATTAAAGGGACGTACATCTAAAACTAATCTTGTCCCATCTAAACATGCTACTTCATCCCACTTTGCATCGGAAAAAAAGTTAGGCCCATATTCCCTCTCGAACTCCGCCTTTAAATCCTCTAGAGAACATAATAGATTGTCTAGCCTTGTTCTCCCCTCCTTTACCATAAAATATCTTGCATAATCCAAAGATGCCATAAGCATATATGATGGGCTAGTAGACTCTATCAAACTCAAAATATTTTTGACCTTATATTTGCTATGTTCATCTCCATTTATATGAAGATAGGCACTTTGAGTAAAAGCTGGCAATGTCTTATGTGCACTTTGAACCCACATATAAGCGCCGGCGTCCTTACTCGATTGAGGTAATTTAGGATGAAAGGGAAAATGTGCACCATGCGCCTCATCCACCAATAAAATTTTCCCCCTACTCTTTAAAATATGGGCAATCTCCTTTATATGACTTGCCATACCATAGTAGTTTGGATGGACAAGCACCATACCTCTCACATCAGGGTGTCTATCTAGGCATTCTCTAACCGTATCGACAGACACCTGAGTGGGAATCTGGGCAAACGAATCGTATTCTGGCATTATATATACAGGCTTTACATCGGCAAGTATCATGGCACCCCATACCGACTTATGACAATTCCTTGGTACTATTAGCTTATCTTTTGCATGACAGGTAGACATTATCATGGCATGTATACCACATGTAGAACCATTTACCAAGAATAGTGTGTCTTTAGCACCAAATGCCTGGGCTGCTAGTAATTGTGCCTCTTTTATGGCACCTTCTGCTTTGTGAAGATTATCTGTCCCCGGAATCTCTGTCACATCCATACCTACTATATTATCTATTATCTCAGGAGGAAATCCTCGTCCCATTTTATGTCCTGGCATATGAAATGGAATAGTCTCCTCTTCTATATAATTTCTAAGAGACTCTACAAGTGGCATATAGGTCTGCTGCATTCAGTTATTCTCCTAATATTAACTTTTCTAAAGTCAAAGGATCTATATATTTACCATCTTTATATGCCCTCATATTTCCCCCAGATATTTCATCTATTAATGCTATATGTCCATCCTCTCCTACCCTGCCAAATTCTAATTTGATGTCATATAGCTCTATACCTCTCTTAGCTAGTTCTTCCTTAATTATATTACTAATCTCTATAGTAAGTTCCTTTAATATCTTGTATTCATCCCTAGATAAAATTCCAAGCATATGAAGAGCATCTTCGTTTATGGGTGGATCCTGCCTATCGTCATCTTTGAGTGTAACCTCTACAAATGCATCTAAAGGCTGCCCTTCTTCGGCATACATTCCATACCTGCGAAGAAAGCTACCTACTGCTCTATATCGACATATGACCTCTAAACCATTTCCAAATACCTCTGCCGGTTTCACTTTCATGGTTCCTTCTTCTATATTGGATTCTATATAGTGGGTGGGAATGCCCTTATCTTTCAGTAGCTCAAAGAAAAATGTACTAAGCCGAAGGGCTGCCTTGCCGGCGCCTTCAATGGTAAGTCCAACTTTATTTGCCCCTGGATCAAACTTACCATCCTCTCCTGTCACATCATCTTTAAACTTTAAAAGATAATTACCATCATCCAATTCATATAAATCCTTTGTCTTTCCCTTAGTTATAAGTTTCATACTATCTCTCCTCGCATAATATGTTTGAAATTATATTTTCTATATTTTAAATTTGCTTTTTAGTTATTCTAAAAAATTTATCCTCTAAAGCAATATCTTTTATCCATATCGTATATCGGCTTTATTATACCATATTAACTCCCTATTCAGCATATTAAATTTTTAGTCCATAATAGTACCCACAAAAATCATACGCTAACTTTATATGCACTACCACACTTTATATGCACTACCACCCTTTTTACCCCTAAATTTCCCTAGTAGCTCTTCGTAACCAATTCTTTTCCTCATCATTGAGGTATGGCGATAGCTTTTTATATACCCTGCTATGATAACTATTTAACCATTCTCGTTCTTCTTCATTTAAAAGAGACACGTCTATCCCGTCTATGTCTATGGGGCAGTAGGTTATTGGTTCAAACCTCATAAATTGGCCAGAATCGGTCAGTTCATCTTCTACCACAAGCATCATATTTTCTGTCCTTATACCATATTTGCCTTCAATATATATACCTGGCTCATTTGTCACAATCATACCTGCCTTTAGCACCACATTATTTACCCTTTGACTTAGATTTTGAGGACCTTCATGCACATTTAAAAAATATCCTACCCCATGACCTGTGCCGCATTTATAGTCAATACCATATTCCCATATGGGCTGCCTTGCAAGTACATCTAAATTGGAACCAGTTGCACCATATAGGAATTTTATTTTAGCAAGAGCAATATGCCCCTTTAGAACTAACGTAAAATCTCGACGCTCCCTATCACTTATTGGACCTAATATGACAGTCCTTGTAATATCGGTTGTACCACCTAGATATTGACCACCTGAATCTAAAAGATACATCCCCTTTTCTTCGAGGGTAGAGTTGATATCCTCTGTAGGAGCATAATGCATCATGGCAGCATTTGCACCATATGCCGATATTGAGTTAAAACTTGCCCCTCTGTTACCTTCTTGTTCTGATCTAAGTTCATCTACCTTCCGTGCTGCATCTAGCTCAGTGATTTTTTCACTTGCTACATTCATATCCAGCCAATATAAAAACTTCACCATTGCTACCCCGTCTTTTACAAGTGTCTCTTTTAAATTGGCTACCTCTACTTCATTCTTTACAGCCTTGAGATCCGTAGTTATATTCCGCCCCTCTATAATATTACAGCCAATATTTTTAAGTATACTATAGAGCCTAAAATTCATTTTATTGGGATCTATATAGACAGACCCACAGCTATCTATAAGCTCAGGTAATCTATCCTCTATAGATATATATTCCTCTATATCAATCCCATTGCCTTTTAGCTCATCTGCTACATCTTTAGATACCTTAGATGGATCTATAAAGAGCTTGGCATCATCTTGGGATATAAATGCATAACTTATTGTCACAGGATTATATGGAATATCATTCCCACGTATATTATATAACCATGCAATATCATCTAAACTGGCTATGAGATAATAACTAGCTTCCTTTTCTCTTAGTTTGGATCTTACAATATCTAATTTTTCTTTCGCCGAATAACCCGTATATTTTTTAGCGTGTATGAACACAGGTTCATGGGGAATAGGTGGCCTGTTTTCCCAAATATCACTCACTAGATCGTACTCTGTCACCACCTGGATTCCCTTCTTTTCCATGTATGCCTTTAAATCTCTTACTTCCTTTAATGAAGAGTATAGACCACATATACCTATCGTATCACCTTCAGAGAGATTATCAGCCAACCACTTAGTATAGGAGGGAACACCGCTTTCACCTGATCTAAATAGCTTTATTCCACTTCCTGCAAGTTCCCTCTCTGCCTGAATATAATATCGCCCATCTGTCCACAAGCCACTTGCACTATGAGTTATGACAACTACTCCTGCCGAACCTGTGAAGCCTGAAATCCACTTCCGCATCCTCCAATGTTCAGACACATATTCACCCATATGAGGATCAGAATCAGCTATTATATAACCAGCAATACCTCGTTCTTTCATGAGTTTTCGTAACTTTTCTATTCTTTCATCTATACGCATCACATCAATCTCCCTTCGCTTTTTCTATTTGCTTTTCCTCTACTACAGAAAAAAAGAGGGCCTATGCCCTCAAGTATTACGCTATTTCTTCAAAATATACATACTGCACCTAGTTAATATATCAATAAGATGTGTTATAGAGATCTTTCATAAGATTTTCAATTCTATCTCCATAATCTTTCGCCGGCGCCCAATTGCCTCCAAGTGCCTTAAATGTAGCTGCCTTTCCTTTTATACTAGAAAAATGTCTAGGATCGGGTGAACCTTTCTTTGGATAACCTTCAGCACCTGCATATAAGGCAAGATGATCTATATGAGCTTGTATGCCTTCTTCCTTGGTGTCAAACTTCTGATGATCCTCTGTTTCATCCCCTTTGGGATTTGTTATCTTTAGGCCGCAGAAATTATTAAAGGATTCAGGGACTTTCCCACTAAATTTCCCGTATCCTGTTTCTAGGGCCGCCTGACAGTAGGCACCCTCTGGATTTACACCCACTTGGGTAGCTATTGTATAATAGATAGACGCTAAATTTACAAAATTTTTAGTAGCACCTTGTTTCTTTGCCCAAGCCTCCATTTGTTTTACATTGGATTTTGTTTTAGATATTATAGGTGTTCCCTCTACCTTTACAGGCTCTGGCTCTGTTTCAGCTAATGGATATATTAATTTGCCTGAACTATCAAAGACCTTATATCCTGGATTTTTATCTGCCAATGCTTTTGCATTTGCTAAGCTCTTAAACGCTCCAATTTGACTACTAACATCATTCCAAGATTTTCGCACCCTATACATCTCTTCAACCGTTGTACCCTGCTCTGGACTTGGTTGAGGCTTTGAAACTGGTGTGTCTGGATTTGAAACTGGTTTCTCCTCAGGCTTAGTCACTGTGGTATTAGAAAACAATTTAGCTATTGTATTTTTGCCTACTATGCCATCTGCTGACAGACCATTAGCACGTTGAAAAGCTACAACTGCATTATATGTTCGACTACCAAATATGCCATCTGCAGTACCTGCATTGTAACCAAGCTCATTCAGACGCTTTTGCAGTGTAATAACTTGTGACCCTCTGCTTCCTTTTCTCAGTGTACTAGTAATTGGTGCAGTACTTGTCCCTGTATTACCACTCCCACCATACTTCCACCTCTGGATGGAGTTGCCTTAGTTGAAAAAAGCTTAGCTGTCGTATTTTTACCTACTATACCATCCACAGCCAAACCATTAGCACGTTGAAAAGCTACAACTGCATTGTATGTCCTACTGCCAAATATGCCATCTGCAGTACCTGCATTGTAACCAAGCTCATTCAGACGCTTTTGCAATGTAACAACTTGTGACCCTCTGCTTCCTTTTCTCAATGTACTAGTAATTGGTGCAGTACTTGTCCCTGTATTACCACTCCCACCAGTACTACTTCCAC
>CZCB01015489.1_pt1 | contig 10197 bp, 7 predicted proteins | sample 591991 | NCBI WGS metagenome assembly CZCB01 (sample SAMEA3556809, study PRJEB10932) | anaerobic digester metagenome | reverse complement strand
ATGTGTATAAGAGACAGCACCAAAGCCGCAGGCAAAAACTGCCGGCATTTCGGATTGCGGCTTGCCGCCAACAGTTCCAGGATTTGCGCCTTGACCTCTTCCGCGGCCTCCTGATAAGCGTCCAACAGGGCATCCTGCGCCAAATAGCCCATACCCAGCAAAATCTCCCCCGCACGGGGCGCCGGCACTTCCGCCTTCAGAAACTTTTCCATCACAATCGGCACCACCAGCCGGGGCGTGTGATTCATCAAAGCACCTGCTGCCAGGATCTGGATTTGTTCATTGATATGGTTTAAGAGATTAACCAGCATCTCCACTGTTTCCCGGGAAGGAAAATAGCTCAGGCACTCGATGGCCGCCGCCATTTCTTCATGCTTTTCCAGTAAAGAAAACACCTGTCCCGGGCTTTCCGCAAAACAAAAGCGCACTAAATTACGGGCCTTCGTCTTGTCCAAAATCGGCAATAATCGTTTCGTCAAGGCCCACCGCTCCTCAAAATTGAGCTGCTGCAACATCTCTTTTAATTCCGGCGAGAGATTAACCGGGCACTGCTTAATTTCATTTTCCACGATATGTAATTGCGGTGTTTTGGGGCGAAAAGAAAACCAAGCCACTGCTAACCCTCCTCTTTCCCCATAGTAATGAGACAATAAGAGCACAAACAAAAAGATTTCCCCCACTTTTAACGTGGCGGAACCCCCTTTTGGTGCCCCATAAAGGTTCACAAGCCATGGATTATAACCACGGGACGATCAATTCCCCCATCAGGAGAGAAAAGAGCCAAGTTAAAATACGTACCAGGCCGGCTTCACCAACCGTATTCGTGATCGACACAAGCAAAGAAGGTTCCGAAAAACCGGATAAAGCCAATACGGGGTAAAACATTCCTAAAAGGGTCGTTAAAACAAAGATCATTTTGCCAAGTCCCAGGACGATTCCGCCTACGTCATTGAGCAGATCCGACACGGACCCTTCGATACTGCCGATGAAAAAAGAGGATAAATAGTCGGCAATTTTATAGACGATAAACCACATAACCACAAAAACCAGGCTTTTATAAGCGATCTCCGACATAAATAAATTGAGCACCTGGCCTAAAGTAGTGGTGGCCGACATGGCAACTTCATCGACCATGTTTAAGATGTACTTCAGTAAGAGAACTTTCAGGTCGATCGGAAATTCTAAATGATCGAGAAAGGTACTGATATCCGGTAAAGACAAAACCCCGATATTAATCCCACTAATTTCCTCATATATGATAAAATTCTCGGCGAAAAACTGCTTGATTTGTTCGAAAACGGAAAAATGATCATCGATCCAGGTCGCCAGAACAGAATTATATTTAATCGCAGCAAATAAACCTACGATGCTACTTAAAAAGCTAAAGCAACTATTGAGCAACCTTTTCTTCATCCCTTCGACAGCTGCAAAACAGATTATTGCTATTATTATTAAGTCTATGAGGTTCATCTTGTTTCACCTTCCCTATTCTTTAAGATTCGCCGCTGTCGTGCCTTTTCCTTCAGGTAAGGCCAAACGAATTCAAAAAACACTGAAGAGTATAAAAACAAAAAATAAAGAATCCTCTCCGCGAGGGAAGTGAACAACCCCTTTATTTAAATTTCTTGGGTTGTTCCTTGATTAATTTTTTCAATCTCTCTCTGGAAACACGTGTCCCTACGATGTTTAAAACATCATTGCCCTTTAATTCGGTGTTGGCGTCCGGAGAATAGATGTCTTGCCCTTCCCGATTAATATTAACAATGGTGGTTCCCGTCAAATGACGAAAATCGATATCGGCAATGGTGTGTCCCACCATCCAGGACTCCGGAGGCAGAACAACTTCCTCGATTTGCTGTAAAATAGAGGTTTTCTGAAAGGAATACTCTAAAAGCTTCGCCAGCTCTTTATCCAATTGACTGTCCAACTCATTACGCTTGGTCATTAAGTCGGTCACTTTGTTTCTAAGCTTGATGATTTCCTGCCTGTCATTATATTCTTCCAAATACTCTTTCGCAAGTTGGCTGGATTTAATGATAATCCCACTTCCCGTAATCGCTTCGACAACGCCAATGTTCTGCAAAAGAGCGATACTGCGCCTGATGGTTTCGGGAGAGACGTTATAAGTTCCGGCCAAGAGAGAACGTCCTGATAATTTTTGTCCTTCCTGATATTCCCCATGCACGATTTTTTGTGCAATGTCAATCGCGATATGTTCATATCGCGCCTGGCCTGGCTCCATACGCGGTTGCACCATTAATTCCCTCCAATTGATCTTCGTTCCCATTTTAACAAATCTCTGCAAGACAAGCAAAGCTTTTTTCTTTTATTTTTTACTTATTTGTGCTTCATTTCCCCCATAAGAAGCCGAAATGGTCACGGGACCAAAGCCGTTCACAAACATAACCACCCCGTCTTTACTTACCACCGCCACATTTTTATTACTAGTATTCCAAACCACTTCTTTTGTTACATCTTTTATTAGCCCGTTACTGAATTGGGCCACAGCTTTGAGGGGATTGGCTCCCTGCTCCAGATTGCCTTCGATTTTTAATTCGACGACCCGGGGCAGTAAATCCTCCGGACTGACCTCCACTTCCAAAAAAGTCCGCAAACCAAAGCCTTGGGCGGTAACCAGCGTTTTACCGATCCTGCCCGTAGATCCTGCCCGTAAAAGTCAGCCGCCCGTTTTTGACCGTGGCCACCCCCGGCTGGCTGGAATGCCAGTTTACCTGGGAAGTAACATTTTGCAGGCTTCCGTCGCCGCGTACGCCCAGGGCGGTTAATTGCACGGGACTGAAGCTAAAGGGCAGCTGGTGCTCTTTAAGCAGCAAGGAATAGATCCTGCCGTCATTGACACCCGGCAAAATCCTGCTGGAGCCGGAAATCTTCGCGCTGATTCCTTGAAAACCGGCTACCAACTCCACATTTCCGGGATTAGCCGCCAGATAAACCTTGTTCTGGAAAACGGCCGCCGTTTCCGGCGTCAAGCTGGTCCAGGTCACGTGTTCCGTCACGTCGCGCCGTTCGCCGTTGTGATAAATACACGTCACGGTCGGGTGGTAAATCCCGTCGCCGGAATAGAAATTAACCGGATTCTGATGGATAAACAATTTTTTAGGAATGGGTTTTTCGTGAGCAGGGATTTCCACAGTGAGCGAGTCCTCCACTGTCGTCCCTTCGCTTCCCTCTCCGGAAACAGTGATGGTTAAGGCCCTCTCCGGAAACAGTGATGGTTAAGGTCCCCGCTTTGCCGGTAAGCTTCAATTGCCCGTCCTCCGTGATGGTCGCCAGCCCCTCGTCGCTTACCGACCAATTCAGACCGCTGCTCCGGATGATTTTCGTGCCGTCATTGTATGTAGCCGTAGCCGATAAGGGGATATAAATGTCCGCCCACAGCGGGGTATATTGCAAGCTTTGATTGATAGCCAGTTTGGTGAGAAACTTGTTCACCGTCACCAGCTTTTCATATTTATAACCGCCGTAAGAAACCGCAATGGTGGTAAAGCCGGCTTTCCCGGTAAAAGTTAATTCCCCGCTCTTGCTAATCGTGGCCACTTCCGGATTGCTGGAAGACCAGTCGGCCGCGTCGTTGGGGATGGTCTCTTCCGAATCGTCGGTCATCACCACAACAAGGGTCAGTTGCTGGGGTTCGGAGGAATAGACAATGTCCTCCTTAATCTTGATGCCTTTACGCTTCGCCTTCTTTTGCTCCTTGCTGTCCAGATCCACTTTTTCGGAAACGTTATCTTCCAGGTCACCGACAATCGCCCGGATGGTAACCCGGCCTTCCTCCCCCGTAAAGGTCACCACACCCTGGCTGTTCACCCAGGCCACCCAGGGATTGGTGCTGGTCCAGATGATATCATCCTCCGGCCCCAAATACCGTTCCGTCCCGTCGCTGAATTTCCCTTTAGCCAGCAGGCGATAGGGATTGGGGCTATAGACCAGATCCGTTTCGATTTCCACTTTTCTCACCCAGGGCTTCACAAAGACCGTTTTCGAGCCGCTGGCCGACCCCTTTTGTACGGTAATGGTAACCGAACCGCCTTTGCCAGTAAAGCGAAGCTCCCCGTTACTGCTTACCGTGGCAATAGAAGGGGCTGAGCTTTTCCAAACAAGACCGGTTTTTATTTGCTGTTTGATGCCGCTTTCCATGATTCCGGTTACCGTCAACCGGATTTCTCCTTGCCCCGGAGTCAACTCCTCATTAATCTGTAAAACCAAAAGGCTGTCCGCCCGCGCCAGGTCAGGCGAGAGACCAAAAGAGAAAAAGAGCGTTAACACGAGCAACAAAAGACAACAAAGACTTTTTTTCATCATTATTTTTCTCACCTGCCTGCATCGTTTTGGGGACAACCATAATTATATTTTAATTATATATTATTTCGGTATTATTTCCATAATAATTAATACCCGATTTTCTTCCGCGGAAAAAGGCCGGCAATCCAAATGCTCCCTGGTGGCGGATTTGTGGTAAAATAGAAGAATACAAATACGAAGAGGGGCATGGGTATGAATAAGCTATGGGGCGCCGTAATGGAAATCAATCTCGAGCGTATCATTAATAACATTAAAGCCATTCAACAATTTGTCGGATCCGAAGTAGAGGTTATCCCGATTATTAAGGATAACGGCTATGGGACCAAGCTCAACAACCGCCTGGAGGTTTTTCAAAAAACCAACATCAAAATGGTGGGCGTGGCCATCGTCGATGAAGGGATCTACTTAAGAGAACGGGGCTATGACGGGGAAATTTTCATCCTGAATCAGCCGCTGATCGCCGAAATCCCCGCCATCGCCAAATACAATCTAACCGCCGGCATTGGCGCGATCAGTTTTCTAAGTAAACTGGGCCGGTACCCGGACCTCACTTTTCGAATCCACATGGAAATCGGCTCCGGGATGGGCCGGACCGGGATCAACCCCAACCGGGCCCTGGAATATTTGCAGGAGGCTGAAAAATACCCCAACATTATCATCGAGGGCATTTACACCCATTTTTCCTCCAGCGATTGTGACGCGGAATACACGCAGGCCCAAATCAGGTCTTTTAACCGGGCCCTGGAAACGGCGCAGGCCCATTTACCCAATTTAAAGTACATTCATTGCTGCAATTCGGCCGGCCTGGTTAATTTCCCGGAGGCGCACTTTAATGCGGTAAGGCCGGGCCTGTTGATTTACGGCTATTATCCTTCCGAGGATTTAAAAAATAAAATTACGGTCAAACCCAGTATCAAATTAAAATCAAAGATTTCCTTCATCAAAGAAGTAAACCCCGGTACCAGTATCAGTTACGGCCGGAGCTTTATAACCCAAAGAAAAACCACGGTGGCCACCGTCCCTTTAGGCTATGCCGACGGGATCCGGAGGGCTTTGTCCAACCGGGGGCAGGTGGTTATCAACGGGCAACTGGCTCCCATTATCGGAAAGGTCTGCATGGATTGTTTTATGGTGGATGTCACGGATTTGCCAGACGTTAAAGTAGAGGACGACGTTTATATCTGGGACAACGAGAAAATCACCGTGGAGGACATTGCGACCATCTACGATACCATTAACTACGAGGTCATCTCCACCATTTCGGAAAGAGTGGTGCGGGAATTTATCCCGGCCACAAATACCTAGCAGTAAAAAGCTCCGGCATCAAGTCCGAATAGGACCTGTACCGGAGCGATTTTTTATTAGCAGGAGCGCTACCATGCCACAATCTTCATTGATAGAATTGCGAGGATTTTTATAATTTTCGTTAAGACAAGAATTTTGAAAACACGATTGATCAAATTGAACCGAAAAACAGCTTACGCTGATGAAGAGTGATAAGGTTGTCGAGGTTTTCGAACATTGATGAAATTTTCGTCTGTTCTTCAATTGACGGATAAGAAATTTTTATAAAAAGAGATGCAGAACTTATCCCACCCAATAAGATCACTCTGCATCCAGCTCTTCTAAAAAATATGTGGATATGGTTGCGGGAGGAGGATTTGAACCTCCGACCTTCGGGTTATGAGCCCGACGAGCTACCAGCTGCTCCACCCCGCGTCAACATTAATTAGTATAACACATTTTTGGAGTTCGTGCAAAGGCTGTGCCGGTATTTACCAGAATAATCCGCATTTTTCCTTTCGCCACAACTCTTTTCCACCCCGGCCAGGGGCTTTTTTACTTCTCCTTCGTCGCATAAGCCATCCCAATGGTTCCCGGCCCTACATGCAGGCCGAGCACGGGCCCAATGGGGCTAACCAAAATCTCCCGCGTCGTTTTATCTTTGATTTCCTTAATCAAAAGCTCCTCGCAGTCCGCGGCGCAATTAATGTGGTGCACGGCCACTTCTTCAATTCCATAAGTTTGATAATCCTCTTCAAAAACCTGGAGCATCCGCTTCACGGCTTTTTCAAAGGTTCTAACCTTTTCAAAAACAGTTACCGGCCCCTTTACGGTTAACACCGGTTTCACCTGTAAAAGCGTGCCTAAGAGTGAAGCTGCCTCGCCGATGCGGCCCCCTTTTTTTAAATACTCCAAAGAGCGGGGGATAAAAAATAATTTGCTCCTGGCCAGAACCGAGGTGGCTGCATCCCGCACTTCCTCCAGGGAGGCCCCGGCCTGCGCGGCGCGCGCCGCCGCCATGGCCGCCAGACCCAAATGCATGCCGGTGGTGCGGGAATCAATTATTTCAATTCGGGCCTCCGGGTTTTTTTCCTGAACCATCTTGCCGGCTTGCACCGCCGAATAATATGTGCCACTGAGATCCGAAGAGATGAGCACACAGAAAACCTCATCGCCCTGCTCGACCAGTTCCTGAAATTTTTCGTAGAATACCAAAGGTGAAGGCTGCGAAGAAGTGGGTAATTCTTTTTTTCCCTCAATCAATTGGTAAAATTCCTCATTAGAGATGGCAGTCTCTATAAATGAACGGTCTTCCAGGTTCACTGTCATCGCTACTTCCGTAATATTGAGCTCTTGAAGAACCTTGCGGTCGAGATAAGCAGTGCTGTCAGTAATCACTTTTACTGCCACTTTCATCCCCTCACTTATCGTTTATGATGTGTCTTCGGTTCTCATCAGGAATAATCAATTTTTCGTCAAGTTTGATTATCCGCATTAATTCTATCAGAATAAAATTAGGCTGTTAAGCCTTTTGACAAGCTGATTTTGAAGGTTTTTAATTCCTGGTCCCTGCTTCTGAGCCTTCCGAAAGCGCGCCGCCCTAGTGAACGCTCTCTCGACGATTTTCTGTAATTTGCTCCTGCAAGGCCCCCAAAACAACCCTAATTCCCCTTTTTCGTTTTTTTTGCCCCAAAAATAGTTTTGGCTGCAGCCCACCCGTTTCCCTTCCGTCGCACTCGCACAAGGCTTTGCCCCGTATGAGTGAGCGCCCGCTCAGTCGACAAAACCAGAGCTTTTTCTTGCGTTTTGGCCTTTATTGCGCCCTGTTTGGGCGGAAAAGCTCCCTTTTTTATTGTCCTCTTTACCAACATAGGCTTAATTTTTCGATTCACTGTCAAGTTGTGACAAATTATTCTTTTGATATAATAGTATTAATATTAATATGGCGAATTATGGTAATAGTGGGGGTGACTTTTTGAATAATTACCTGGATGGTTTGAAAAAAATGCTCCACCGGCAGAAGGAAATTACCACCGATTGGGACAGAGAAATTCAATCCCTGGGAGAAAGTGACTTGCTCTCGGAGAATACCCAGTTAAAGGAAGAACTGGCGGCCAATAAAGCCGCTCTGGAAAAAACCGAACAGGACCGGGCTTTGTTAGACACGGAAAACCGGCAGTTAAAAAGCGCTTTATATGAGCAGATCTACAACGAAAAAATGACCCTCCTTAACATGAGCGCAGATAAGCTCCAGGCTTATTTTCAAAACAATGCCGGGCGGGAAACGGATCGTTTGACCATGTTTGAACAGACCGCCAAAAGACGGATTGATGAAATTACGGCAACACTAAGGGAAAACCGCATCGCTCTGGAAGACGAAATATACGAAAAAGTAGCCGCCTTAAATGAGCTGTTGAACAAAAAATTGACTTTGCTGCGGGAAGAAATAGCCGCCCAAGACCGTTCGCTCCGTCTTGCTACGGAAGCCCAATTCAATCAGTTAAGAGAAGAACCCCTTACGGAAGAACAAATGAAAAAAGTGATCAAAAAGAACAACCTGGAAGCGCTTATCGGGCTTAATTTTCTCAACAAAGTGGGGATTTTGCTCCTGCTCATCGGCTTAATCACCGCCTCCCAATATACCTTTACGAGGCTGCCGGATCTTTATAAGGGGATTTTCGGTCTGTGCCTTGGAGCAATTCTGCTGGTGGCTGGCGAAATCCTCAACCGAAAAAGGCCCGATGTTTTTTCCCTGGGCCTCACCAGCGCCGGGATTGCCACTTTGTTTACGACCATTGCCCTCAGCTATTTCCAGTTAAAAATTATTACCATGTATCCGGCCTTATTATTATGTGTTTTGACGACCATCGTTGCTTTTGTCCTGGCCCTGCGCTATAATGCCCAGACGATTGCCGCTTTTGCCCTGATCGGCGGATACTTGCCCCTGCTTTCCATTAGTGCGGACAAAGTCCTGGTTTATAGTGCCATGGGTTACTTAATTATACTAAACTTTTTTGCCCTCTTCATTTTTGCCCAGCGAAAGTGGACCGTCTCCTCTTTCCTCGGTTTTTTCCTGAATGTGGCAGGAACAATCTACATTGTCCAATTGTTGCTGGAAGACCGTTCTTACGGGCCACCCTTTACGCTCCATGATTTACCGGCATTGTGTTATGTGGTGTTTGCTTTCGTCATCTATACCCTGATTCCCATTTGTAGTACATATAATAAAAGAATGAGCTTTAAAAAGGCGGAGATTAGCCTGTTGGCTTTAAATACGGCCATTAGCGCGCTAATCCTGTATGCTCTTTTTTATGCGGTCGGTTTGGAAGATTACACCGGGCTGCTGGCGATGCTTTTTGCCGTGCTCTATTTAAACCTGGGGGGTTTTTTGCAGCAACAAATGCCCCGGGAAAAAAGCGCCCAGGCGCTCTTTTATCTAACCGGATTGACCTTTGTCGTGTTGATTATTCCCTTCCAATTTGGGAAGGTATGGTTGTCTTTAGGCTGGCTGATTGAAGGAACGGCGCTCCTCGTATACGGCATAGCCAGGGAAGAGGCTGCTTTCCGGAAGGCCGGGGCCGTGATCTTTGGTTTGTGTCTTGCCGCGTTCTGGTTCTTTGATGTACGGAATATCCTGGGTACCGGCGATTTTTTTGTTTACAAATATACGGCTGTTACGCTGGGCTCGCTGTTTATTTTAGGGACGGCCTATTGGAAAAGGGCCTTATCCAGCCAGGGGATCACTTTGTTTAAATATGGCACAACACTTAATCTCTGGTTGTTCTCCCTGTATATGATCGGGAAAGAACTGGCCGCGCATTTAACGGTGGCTTTAAAAGACAGTGCCTGGCATGGAGACTACCTGGTCTCGGCTTTAATGATTGTGGTCAGTTTCCTGCTTGCTTATCTGATTCCCCGGATTAGTCTGCTTTCCGACGGAGTCATGAAAGGGATTTCTGTTTTTATTAATGTGGTGTGCTTCATAGCCTTATTTAGCCTTAATTTTTTTCCCCCCCACCAAGGTTTTGGGAGCGCCGACCTGCCTCCCTCCTTATTCCTCACCGGAACGACGGCCCTGGTTCTCATTAATCTCCTGGCGATTCTCGCCATGCGTGACTTGGTCTCCCGGCTGGTTTTGGAAAGAAAGCTGGGTCTGGAATGGTATCCCTTAATTATTTCTTCTTACTTTTTGTTTAACCTTACACAAGTTTTAATTGCGCAATACGCTTTAGACTTTACCAATGCGGCCATTAGCGTTCTTTACGTCATCACGGCTTTAGCCTGGATTGTTTTTGGTTTTATCAAAAGATATGCTTTCCTGAGACGCTTTGGTTTAGGTCTGGCTATTATGGCGGTAGCCAAGCTTTTCCTGCTGGACTTGTCGTTCTTATCCGCGGTGGCCAGAATTGCTTCCTATTTTGCCTTTGGGCTGACTTTGCTGGCCATCTCCTTCGTCTACCAATACTTCAGCAAAAAATTAGAAATTAAAGGAGCGATCTTGCCCGATGAGAAAACACCCCCCAATGTTCAGCTGTAGAAACGGCCAAAAGCGGATCGTTGGCTTTGTTTTATCCCTGGTCCTCGCGTTTT
>CZCB01020837.1_pt1 | contig 10198 bp, 9 predicted proteins | sample 591991 | NCBI WGS metagenome assembly CZCB01 (sample SAMEA3556809, study PRJEB10932) | anaerobic digester metagenome | reverse complement strand
CTGGACCCGGCGCTTCTCAGGCCCGGCCGGTTTGACAGGCAGGTGCTGGTGGGGATACCGGATATAAAGGAAAGGGAGGCTATATTAAGGATTCATTCCAGGGGCAAACCCCTGGACGAGGACGTAAGTATTGAGGACTTGGCGAAGGGTACGCCCGGCTTTACGCCCGCCGACCTTGAAAACCTGATGAACGAAGCCGCCCTTTTGGCCGCTCGCCGGGGCAAGAAAAAGATAGGCAGGGAAGAACTGGAGGAAGGGATAACCAGGGTGGTTGCAGGTCCGGAAAAAAGGAGCAGGATAATGAGCGAAAAGGACAAAAAGCTTACCGCCTATCATGAAGCGGGCCATGCGGTGGTTGCAAGGCTTTTGCCCAACACCGACCCGGTTCACCAGATTTCAATAATACCCCGGGGAAGGGCCGGCGGTTATACCATGATACTGCCGCAGGAGGACAAGTACTACATGTCCAAGTCCGAGATGGAAGAATACCTGGTTCACCTGCTGGGCGGAAGGGTGGCCGAGAAACTGGCCATAAACGATATAAGCACCGGTGCCCAGAACGACCTGGAAAAGGCGTCCAGGATGGCACGAAAAATGGTGACCGAATACGGCATGAGCGAAGCCTTGGGGCCAATGACCTTCGGGTCGGTGCAGGATGAGGTGTTTATAGGAAGGGATATGGCAAGGAGCAAGAACTACAGCGAAGAGGTGGCCGCAAGGATCGATAAGGAAGTTAAGAAAATGATAGATAAGGCCTATGAAAAGGCCCAGGAAATACTGGAGAAGAATATTAACAAGCTCCATGCGGTGGCCCAGGCCCTGCTGGAAAGGGAGAAGCTTACCGGCGAGGAGTTTGAAGAGATATTCAGCCAGGCATAGACACGAAAAAGGCCCCTAGGGGCCTTTTTTATATGGCAGCCCGACTTATCACGGAAATTCCCGCGTAAAGGCTGTTGTAGTATAGAATTTAGGCGGGTTATTTGATATAATATGTAACCGCAGGCAGTAAGCCGGTAGGAGTGTATCATGCTGCAAGACGCTTTGGAAAAACATGGGGGTGATTTAATGGAATTTAAGCTGCAAGTAGGGCTTGCGTCCAAAATTGAAACGGTGGTGACCGAAAATGATACCGCCGACAGTTTCGGCAGCGGAGGGATTAAAGTGTTAGCCACCCCAATGATGATTGGGCTTATGGAGAACGCCGCCCATTCTGCCGTGGACCTCCACCTTCCCGAGGGTTACGCCACAGTGGGAACTCGTATTGATGTGCGACATATTGCCGCCACCCCGGTGGGGATGAAAGTGTACGCGACAGCGCAGCTTACCGGCATTGAAGGCAGGAAGCTTCAATTTAAAGTGGAGGCCTATGACGAAAAGGAAAAAATAGGCGAAGGCAGCCACGAGAGGTTTATAATAAACGTAGAGCGGTTTATGGAAAGGACTGCGTCCAAAGGATGATGGTAAAACCATCCAAAGGGCCGGTTCGTTTTATAAATACAAAAAAATAGTGTATACCGTTGTACAGGTTTTTATGTATACATTGTTTATTTATGAAGTTTATCTTGCAAAATGTCCGTGAAATGCGATAAAATTAAAGAAAAATGAAGTAGTTATTGCATTTGATTTAATAATATTAAAAAAATCCGGATGATGGACAGCCACGGACAAATACTATAACGGACAAATATTATATTTGGTGAGAAAAGGAGGAAATGAAATGTCGGACATGGATAGCTTGGACAGAATTAGAGAGGCAAAACGGGATTGGGAGGAGCAAAAACTGGAGAAACTTCTGGCAAAGAGGCCGGAGCGCAAGGATAAATTCGTGACGGGCTCAAATGCGGAAGTGGAAAGGCTCTACACCCCCGTTGATGTCGAACAGCTGGATTATCTTGAGGACCTGGGTTTCCCGGGAGAATACCCCTATACCAGGGGTGTGCAGCCCACCATGTACAGGGGCAGGCTGTGGACCATGAGACAGTACGCGGGTTTCGCAACGGCGGAGGAATCCAATAAAAGGTACAAGTACCTGCTGGAGCAGGGCCAGACGGGCTTGAGCGTTGCCTTTGACCTTCCTACGCAAATAGGTTATGATTCCGATCATCCGCTGTCCGAGGGAGAAGTAGGCAAGGTAGGGGTGGCAATAGATTCCCTTAAGGACATGGAAATACTTTTTGACGGTATTCCCCTCGACAAGGTGAGCACGTCCATGACCATAAACGCCCCCGCTGCGGTGCTGCTGGCTATGTATATTGCAGTGGCCGAGAAGCAGGGCGTTACTTCTGATAAATTAAACGGCACCATTCAAAACGATATCCTTAAGGAGTACATTGCAAGGGGTACATATATATTCCCAACAAAACCTTCCATGAGGCTTATAACCGATATTTTTGAGTACTGTGCAAAGCATGTACCCAAGTGGAACACAATAAGTATAAGCGGTTACCATATAAGGGAAGCGGGGTCGACGGCAGCCCAGGAAGTGGCGTTCACGCTGGCCGACGGTATCGCCTACGTGCAGGCTGCTATAAATGCCGGCCTTGAAGTGGACCAATTCGCCCCGAGGCTTTCTTTCTTCTTTAATTCCCATAACGACCTGCTGGAGGAAGTGGCGAAATTCAGGGCCGCCCGAAGGCTGTGGGCTAAGATAATGAAGGAAAGGTTCAAGGCAAAGGACCCCAAGTCCATGATGCTGCGATTCCATACCCAGACCGGTGGTTCTACCCTTACCGCCCAGCAGCCGGACAATAACATAGTACGGGTTGCCATTCAAACGCTGGCGGCGGTGCTGGGAGGAACCCAGTCGCTGCATACCAATTCAAGGGATGAAGCCCTTGCGCTGCCCAGTGAAGAATCCGTCAGGATTGCCCTGCGCACCCAGCAGATTGTGGCCTATGAGAGCGGCGTGGCGGAGACGGTGGACCCGCTGGCGGGCTCCTATTACGTGGAAGCCATGACCGACAGGATTGAAAGGGAAGCTGCGGAGTATATCGCCAAGATAGACGAACTGGGAGGAGCACCCGAGGCAATAGACAAGGGATACATCCAGAAGGAAATCCAGGACAGCGCGTACAGGTACCAGATGGAGGTCGAATCGGGCGAGAGAGTAGTTGTGGGGGTTAACAAGTTCCAGATCGAGGAGCAGCCTCCCAAGGGACTGCTCAAGGTGGACCCCAGGGTGGGCGAGATGCAGAAGGCCAAGCTTGAGGAACTGAGACGCACCAGGGATAACGCAAAGGTCAATGAAGAGCTTGAAAAGCTTAAGAAGGCCGCTGCGGGCGACGAAAACCTGATGCCCTTTATACTGAATGCCGTAAGGCAGTACGCCACGCTGGGAGAAATATGCGGTGTGTTAAGGGAAGTGTTCGGGGAATACAAGCAGTCCATAGTGTTGTAGAATACTATCCCCATACAATAATTCAAGGAGGTTGAAATAAATGGATAAACCCATAAGAGTATTGGTTGCCAAGCCGGGACTGGACGGCCACGACAGGGGCGCCAAGGTTATCGCCAGGGCCTTCAGGGATGCCGGGATGGAAGTTATATATACGGGACTGAGACAGACCCCGGAACAGATTGTCGAGACCGCCATACAGGAGGACGTCGAGGTGGTTGCGATGAGCATATTGTCCGGCGCGCACAACCACCTGTTTCCCATAGTGGTCAACATGTTGAGGGAAAGGGGAGCCGATGACGTACTTGTGGTCGGCGGAGGGGTAATACCCGACGATGACATACCCGTGCTGAAGGAAGCCGGCGTTGCGGAGATATTCACCCCAGGCACACCTACCACCAAGGCAATCGAGTTCATAAAACAAAACGTAAAGAGAAAGTAGTAAGTGTTACAGCAAAAACCTTTAGGTGGTGCTACTATGAATTTACAGGAAAGGCTGGCTGCCGGAGACGTCAGGGCGCTGGCAAGGCTTCTTACCTTTGCGGAGAACAACTACCCTGAGGCCGAAGAGGTAATAAAAAACCTTTACGGAAGAACCGGCAGAGCATATGTTATAGGCATTACCGGACCGCCGGGAGCGGGGAAAAGCACCCTTACCGACAAGCTGGCCAAGGCTTTGAGGGCCCGGGACAATACGGTGGGAATAATAGCGGTGGACCCCACCAGCCCCTTTACAGGGGGAGCCATCCTCGGGGACAGGATTAGAATGCAGGAATTGTTCACCGACCCGGGAGTATTTATAAGAAGCATGGGTACCAGGGGCCATTTAGGGGGTCTCTCAAAGGCTACCCAGGCGGCGGTGCGGCTTATGGACATCTTCGGTAAGGACTATATATTCATAGAAACGGTCGGGGTGGGACAATCCGAAGTAGATATAGTAAAGACGGCCGATTCGGTGGTAATGGTAATGGTACCGGGACTTGGAGACGATATACAGGCCATTAAGGCAGGGATAATGGAAATAGGGGATATTTTTGCAATCAATAAAGCAGACCTGGACGGTGCCGACAGGACAAAAATAGAGATAGAAATGATGCTGGACCTTAATGAAAACAAGGCCTGGCGTCCCCCGGTGTGCAAGGTGGTAGCCGTTGAGAATTCAGGTATGGATATACTGCTGGGACACATCCAAGAGCACAGGACGTTCCTGTCCGAATCGGGAGAACTTGTAAAAAGAAGGGCAAGAAACATAAGAAACGAGCTTATGGACCTGGTAAGGGACAGGGTTATGGAGTTCATAACGCGGGAGACCGGCAAGAAACTAACGGTGGACGACCTGGTGCAGCGGATAGTTGCGAAGGATATGGATATATATTCCGCGGCACAATATATTATGGAAGCAATTAACAAGTAAAAAGGAGGGATAAACATGGTAACCAAGGTTGACCATATTGGCATAGCTGTCAGCAACCTCGAGGAAACGTTAAAGGTGTATACGGAAGTTTTAGGCCTTGAACTTAGCGGGGTTGAAGTGGTGGAGGACCAAAAGGTGAAAGTTGCCTTTCTTCCCATAGGCGATACCGAGATAGAGCTTCTGGAATCAACCCAACCGGACGGGCCGATAGCAAAGTTTATAGAAAAGAAGGGGGAAGGGATACAGCATATTGCTTTCAGGGTTGAGGACATACATGCCGCCTTGGAGGATATGCGCCAAAAGGGAGTGAGATTGATAGACGAACAGCCAAGGTACGGTGCAGGCGGAGCGCAGATCGCATTCTTACATCCCAAAAGCACCCATGGAGTCCTTGTCGAACTGTGCGAAAGGAAGTAAAACTTATATTCACGGAGGTATGATTATGATAGGGAACAAGTTAGCGGACCTTCAGGACAGGAAAGAAAAGATTAAGGAGGGCGGAGGACAAAAGCGAATTGACAAGCAGCACCAAAGCGGCAAGATGACCGCCCGGGAAAGGATAAACCTCTTGCTGGACGAGGGCAGCTTTGTGGAAATTGATGCCTTTGTGAAACACAGGTGCAGCCAGCTGGGCATGGAAAAAACCGAGGCCCCGGCCGAGGGTGTGATAACCGGCTACGGCACGGTGAACGGCAGGTTGATATACGTATACGCCCAGGACTTCACGGTGCTCGGCGGGTCCCTTGGCGAAATGCACGCCAAGAAGATCTGCAAGGTGCTTGACATGGCCATGAAGGTTGGCGCGCCGGTGGTGGGCATAAACGATTCGGGTGGTGCGAGGATTCAGGAAGGCGTGGATGCACTGTCCGGGTACGGCCAGATATTCTATAGAAACACCATAGCTTCCGGAGTGATACCCCAAATATCGGTAATAATGGGACCCTGTGCGGGCGGTGCTGTGTATTCGCCGGCCCTGACCGATTTTGTGTTCATGGTGGATAAAACCAGCCAGATGTTCATAACCGGCCCCCAGGTAATCAAGGCGGTAACCGGCGAGGACGTTTCATCGGAGCAGCTGGGTGGAGCCAAGACCCATAACAGCATAAGCGGTGTGGCCCATTTCATGAGCTCTGATGAGAAGCAGTGTATAGAGGATATAAAAACCCTTTTGAGCTTTTTGCCGTCCAACAACATGGAATCGGCGCCGGTGTACGAAACCGCCGACGATATAAACCGCATGGAAGAATCACTGAACGACATAGTGCCGGACAACCCGAACAAGCCCTACGATATGAAGGAAATTATACGCTTGATAGCGGACAATGGCGAGTTTTTCGAGGTACAGGCCTATTATGCCACCAACATGATAACCGGTTTTGCGCGGTTTGGCGGAAGGAGCGTAGGCATTATAGCAAACCAGCCAAGAGTGCTGGCCGGCTGTCTTGATATAAACGCCTCCGACAAGGCTGGAAGGTTTATCCGAACCTGCGACGCGTTCAACATACCGGTACTAAACCTTGTGGACGTACCCGGGTTTTTGCCGGGCACAAACCAGGAATACGGCGGTATTATACGCCACGGCGCAAAGATGCTGTACGCGTATTCCGAGGCCACGGTACCCAAGATAACGCTGATTACCAGGAAAGCATACGGCGGTGCATACCTGGCGATGTGCAGCAAGGACCTGGGCGCCGACGTGGTACTGGCATGGCCCAGCGCCGAGATAGCAGTAATGGGTCCGGAAGGCGCGGCAAATATAATATTCAGGAAGGAAATCGAAGCTTCCGACGACCCGGCGGCCACCCGCCAGGCAAAGATAGACGAGTACAAGGACAGCTTTGCCAACCCCTACGTGGCGGCAAGCCGAGGATTCGTGGACGACGTAATAGTACCCTCCACCACACGACAGAGGATAATTTCGGCGCTTGATATGCTGCAGGGCAAAAGGGAAACAAGGCCCGCCAAAAAACACGGCAATCTACCGGTATAAAAAGAGGTGATATAATGTTTGGCGAAACCGTAAGTTTTGCGGAAAGTCTTCAGGTAACGGTACTGGGCATGGGAGTAGTGTTTGTTGTACTGGTACTGCTCATGTATATTATTAAAATAATGGAAAAAGTGATGTATAGAGTTGGGCAGAAAGACGCAGCCCCGATAAAGGCCGCCCCGGAACAACCGGCCTCGGCACCCAAACCTGCCGCTGCGCCGGAGCCGGTATCGGCGGGAACCTGCCGCTGCGCCGGAGCCGGTATCGGCGGATGCCGGGTCCGACATGGAGCTTGTGGCGGTAATAGCGGCTGCTGCGGCAGCCAGTATGGGCGTATCTCCCTCCGACCTGGTGATACGCAAGATAGTACGCCTGCCGGAGACTGCACCCGTATGGAGCTTAAGCGGCAGGGCCGAATTAATGGCATCAAGGAACATGAAACATTAATCAAAAGGAGGAACTTATAAATGAAAAAGTTTAATATAACTGTAAACGGCAAGACCTATCAGGTGGAAGTAGAAGAAGTAAAGGACGGCGCAGCGGTTCAGGCACCAAGGCCGGCAGCTCCGGCGGCAGCACCGGCACCGGCTCCTGCCCCGGCACCCCAGGCAGCCCCTGCCCCGGCAGCAGCTCCGGCAGCCCCCGCACCCGCAGGCGCCCAAACGGTAACTGCGCCCATGCCGGGTACGGTACTGGACGTGAAGGTAAAGGAAGGGCAAAGCGTTAAGCAAGGGGACGTGCTGGTAATACTTGAAGCGATGAAGATGGAAAATGAGATTTTCGCGCCGGCCGACGGCACGGTGGCATCGGTTAATGTAAGCGCGGGCGCATCGGTAAATGCAGGGGACGTGCTTGTATCGCTCAAATAGAACAACCCTAAGAAAGGAGTTACTCCTATGATTGAAGTATTGAAGAAATTCATGATGGATACGGGTTTTGCCGGGTTGGACATACCGCACCTTATCATGCTGGCCATATCCTGCATTCTGCTGTACCTTGCGATTGTAAAGAAATATGAGCCGCTGCTGCTTGTGCCCATAGCCTTTGGGATGCTTTTGTCCAACCTGCCGGTGGCGGGCCTAATGGCCAACCAGATCACCCGGCAGCCCATAGAGCTTATTCAGGAAGCCGGAAAACAGATTATGGTGATAACGGAAAAATCGGATTTGCAGCCCGGCGGACTATTACAGTATTTTTACCAGGGTAACCGCCTTGGAATATTTCCGCCCATAATATTCATGGGCATAGGCGCAATGACCGACTTCGGTCCATTGATAGCCAACCCCAAGAGCCTTCTTCTGGGGGCGGCGGCGCAGCTCGGGATATTTACAACCTTTATTGGTGCCATATTACTCGGGTTTACCGGCCCGGAAGCAGGTTCAATCGGAATAATAGGCGGAGCGGACGGTCCCACCGCCATATACCTGACTTCCAGGTTGGCACCCCATCTACTGGGCCCCATAGCGGTGGCTGCATACTCGTACATGGCCCTTGTGCCGATAATACAGCCGCCCATAATGAAGGCGCTTACCACCAAGAAAGAGCGCATGGTAAAGATGGAGCAGCTGCGTGAGGTGTCCAAGACCGAGAAGGTGCTCTTCCCGATAATAGTGACCATAGCAGTATCGCTGATACTGCCCTCTGCAGCGGCGCTGGTGGGAATGCTTATGTTGGGCAACCTGTTCAGAGAATCCGGCGTAGTGGAGCGCCTAACCAAAACCGCAGCCAACGAACTTATTAATATAGTAACCATTTTCCTTGGCGTAAGCGTAGGCGCCTCGGCAACCGCCGAAACGTTCCTGAGGCTGCAGACCATCCAGATAATAGTGCTGGGCGTACTGGCCTTTGGTATGGGTACCGCGGGAGGAGTACTATTCGGTAAAATTATGTATAAATTCTCCGGCGGTAAAGTGAACCCGCTTATCGGCTCCGCCGGTGTGTCGGCAGTGCCAATGGCCGCCCGTGTGTCCCAGGTGGTGGGTCAGAAGGAAAACCCGTCCAACTTCCTGCTCATGCACGCCATGGGACCGAACGTGGCCGGTGTTATAGGCTCCGCCGTAGCGGCGGGGGTACTGCTGTCCATATTCGGCTAAAAGGAAACGGAAAAAAGAATAGCCTGAAAGGTTCGGCCTGGCATCCTGCCGGGCCTGCTTCATTTTTTGCAAGAGGGTCAAGGACCGGGGAGGACCGGGGGACTGGAGGACCGGGGGACGGTTCTTTGTCCCTCTTCTTTTCCGTAAAGCTTAGTACCTTTCCTGTCAAGGGCTTTTGGCATGGGTTTCCCTTGATGAAGCCCTATGCTGCATGCCCATATGGATTAAGTAACGGGTCTCACGGCGGGTGAAAGCGGCCGGGATTCATATAATTGTTTGAAAATGTATACAATCTGGTATAATTGGAGTGGACAAGGTCGGCAAAGGAGGTTTACCCCTTGAAAGAAAGGATACTTAAGGAACTAAACCAAAACAGGCGAAGCTTTATTTCAGGGCAGTATTTAAGCGACAGGCTTGGTATAAGCAGAACGGCTGTATGGAAATACATAAACGCCTTAAAAAAACAGGGGTACGAAATAGAGGCGATACCCAACAAGGGTTACAGGCTGGTGACTTCACCGGATGTTTTAATCGCGGAGGAAGTTTACCCGTTGCTTAAAACCTCGGTGCTGGGACGAAAGGTCATTCACAGCGAGAAGTTGGCTTCCACCAGCCTACTGGCAAAGGAAATCGCCCCGCAGCAGCAGGAGGGCACCGTGGTGATAGCGGAGGAGCAGACAGGGGGCAGGGGAAGACTGGGCAGGAAATGGTACTCTCCCCGGGGCGGCGGTATATGGGCTTCCCTAATACTGAAACCCCGTATTCGGCCTGAAAAGGCCTACCAGCTTACCCAGGTGGCGGCGGTGGCGGTGGTAAAGGCCATAAAGGAAACCACTGGCGTTTCGGCTGGGATAAAGTGGCCTAATGATATCATTATTAACGGGAAAAAGGTATGCGGTATACTGACCGAGATGAACGCCGAAGCCGACGCGGTAAACCATATTATACTGAGCATCGGGCTTAACGTTAGTCCGGGCCAAGAGGATATGCCCCCTGATTTGAGGGACAAAATGACCTTCCTTGACGTCGAGTGCGGCTTCAGCGTTTCAAGGAAAGGCTTGCTGGCGGCCTTGCTTGGCGAACTTGAAAGGGTATATTTCAAGTTCCTGGAGCAGGGATTTGAGGCGGTGGCGGAGGACTGCCGCCGGTTTTCGGTGCTACTAGGCCGCGAGGTAAGGGTGGAGCAAATGGACAGGGTCTTCCAGGGAAGGGCTGTTGAAATAACCGGGGATGGCGCCCTGTTGGTGCAGACCGCCGAAGGGAGAGTGGAGGTTATCTCGGGGGACGTTTCGGTGAGGGGCGTTTACGGT
>CZCB01011857.1_pt1 | contig 10206 bp, 8 predicted proteins | sample 591991 | NCBI WGS metagenome assembly CZCB01 (sample SAMEA3556809, study PRJEB10932) | anaerobic digester metagenome | reverse complement strand
AGACTATACTATACTACTATACTGAATTAAATGATATCATATAATATAATATAATATAATTAGAAAAACGATATATAGAGACTAAAAACAAAATTCCTTGAGAAATTGGAGGGTTAACAAAAACTCTAACTAAGGTTAACAATAAATAGAAAAAAAGATTAGAGAGTTAATTTTGATTTAACAAACTCTCTAATTTCATCTATGTCAGGTATTCCGGCTTCCATTTTGAGGAAGCTTTCAAGCTCTTTGTAAGTAATGGAACCTTCAGGCACTAGACCGAGAGCACTTTCCAGTAAGTACTTTTTATTGGGAACATCCTTTCTTACATCTCTTTTGATCAGGTGAAGCCGATTAACCATTATGTCCACTGTAATTTCTAGGTTCGCTCTTGCTTCCTTTTCTGCTTCATGTCTCAGTTCAAGCTCTTTGATTTCATTAAGCAGGGCTTGCTTTCTCTCCAGGGCTTCCTGTATCGTAAGTTCTTCTTTATCTACAAGGGCCTGGATCTCTTCCAGCTTCAAGCCTACAGGGGTTTTAGTTTTCGTCAGGATTCGCGATCCAAGCCGGTAAGCTTCAGAATGTGTGTGTCCTGTGGCCTCTAAAAGTAGCATTTGTTCAGGAGTATCTCTTACTAAAGTAGCTTCCATGAAAACTTTATTAGGGTTCCTGGGTCTCCCTCTCTTCTTTTTTTCGGCCATAGTTAGACCTTCTGTGCAGGAGGGGCGGCTAAACGTCGATTATGGAAAGTTATATTAATCAAAATAGCATAGTCTATCATAGCGATTACCTCTTTTATAGGGGGTTCTAATGGGGCTCGGCGTGGTGGTTTGAGCCTCAATTAATCTTATTTCATACTTCTTGTTTTTGTGTGTGCTTTTCTTTGTCTCGGTTCAAGGTATTTTCTACTACGGCAGTGCGGACAAACTTTAGGCAATCTGTTAAGGCGTGGCTGCCAAATATGCCCGCAGTGCGTGCACTTGATAAGTTTTACTTCTTTGGTTATGAAATGTTTTGTCTCAGTGGACATAAAACCTTATACACGTATAAAGTATATAAACATACCTAAAACGTTATGCACTAACTTAATAGTATAAAAAAGATACTAGGTTAAATCTATATAAGGCAGGGGCATAAAACTATAAAAAATTTAATTAATTATTCTTGCCTAAAGTTCTTGGAAACATACTTTAAATTCACAAAAAGAACTACTTTTTTAACTGCTTTCAGCAAAAACAAGGATTTAAAAGCCTTCTTTTCTATACACCAAATAACCAGATAACCCACCCAATACAAGTAGCAAATAAAATAATAGTTCTTAATATACTTTAATTGGCTATAATAACCAGAAACTCACCCACATTTAAGCATTTCACTGCTTTTTAGAGCTCCGATTACTTAGATATATTTTTAATAATGTTGTTAAAGTAGTTCTGATTCTTGTCTTTCTGGTCTACCTGACCTTTTTAAAATGTTATAAAGTTACTGCAGGGTTTGCGACTTGAAAATTTATATATTAATTTATTTTATTAAGTATTCGTACTTTATTAATCTATTATAGGGCATTTCTCTTTCATGACCACAGTATTGACATTTATAATATCTTGTTGTTTTTTGTCTTATACCATCTGAGCAGTTCTTTTCTTCAACTAACGGTCTCTTTCTTTCTTTATAAGCAAAGCTTTGACCGCATTTTTCACACTTTGTATGATTATTAGTGCTGATAGATAAGAGTATTACAAAGCCTGTGCAAACTAAAAGGTATATAATACCCATCTGTATAAACCATAAATTAAACTCACTGCTTGATGTAGTTGAAAAACCAGCGTTATATGTAGAAATGATTGTATTAATTGCACCAAACAACCCTAAGATTATAATGAAAACTCCTAAGAGTTTAGATTTTAATTCACCAAAATGACTGATTAAAAAAGAAGATAATTTTTTTAGTATGTATGTGATTATGTACGCGGAAGGGTTGCTATCTTCTGTTCGTCCTTCATAATTGCAATAATTTCCTGAAATATGTGTATGATGTTGTGACTTATCAATAAGTTGTGAATGATCTCCAAGTACGCTGCCTTCGATTTTACAATTTTCAAACTTCTGTTTAGAAGATATTTTCGGCATCTCCTATTTTATCAATACTTTTAGTAAATAATATTATTAACTTTTTCGGTTTTATTTGTATCTTGTAAAGTATTAGCCTCTAAGATCGCCTTAGATTAAGCCATGTATTTTTAATAGTTAGTCCCTTGATTTAACATTGTATATACAGGCTTCCTAAATCTCAGACCTGGCCTAGTGTTACCACTTCCTAAACAATATAGTAAAGTAAAAATCTCAACTCTACTGACTCCGGCCTGGTCTGATCCTTTTTACACTGTTTTTAAGTGCACAAGTTATAGACCATCCGGAAAATCAATATCTTAAACTAACCTGATCAGGATAGAAACGTCCCAGTTTTGGATAGATTTTTTGTCCTGGCCTGGTCAATTCCAATATAGTTTTAAGTCCTGACAATCCATAGAAAAGTTTAGTACTGCAATATTAAGACCTGTTCAAAACCTATGACTTTCTAAACAATCCCCTTGAAGTGAAGGGCCTTTTCTGTGAAATCGCAATACGTTAAACACAGGCTTCTGTTTTTGTTTTCATCATTGCCTATGCGTTTCTTACCCTTTTTTTGTGTTGAAATTTTTGGTGATCGACAGAAATCCCTGTATTCTTAAAGTATGTAGAATGATTGAGTTCAGAAAAGCATACCTTATAAAGATACAAAAAAATAAGTAAGTACTTGTAAAATGACCTATATGATTTATTTCAGTATGTTATGGTATAAGAATATGGAGTAGACACGATGTTCACAATGGAAGATTTAAGACAATTCTTTGATAAGGCAACAATGGAAGTAGATGGGATAATTTTTAGATTAACAGAGGATGAATATATGGCAGGAGAACTTGCGGTGTGGTACTCCGAAAAATACAAAGTTATTGCAACTCCAGCGTTTGATGACGTGCCAATTGCCGTAGAAGTTTTGGAAGTAGATACAAACGGAGACCATAACACTATTTATGCAGATGGGTATTATGGAGAAGTTAACTCTTTTGAACAGTACACAGAGATAGTAAAGACTTTGACAAAAAAAATACTTGATGACCGTAAAAATAAGTAAATTAACTATCAGGGGTATTATTATTGATTTTCCATCAAGTATGTAATAAGAACATTGTCTGCTTATTTAATTAAATTTCAATTTTGTTAATATTGAGGGATTTGATCGAAGAATCTATTTCGAAGGCAATTTTTTTACACTTTAGAATAGGGATCTCATAGTTAGAGATAAAAAGTTCTTGCCCTTTTGAAGCAGAAGTTTGTTTATAGTTATTCATTCCATACTGAAGTTCCCATTCATAGATATTTGCAAAAGAAAACAATTTTTTTACTTCAGGAGAATTATCATAGGTAATTAACCATTTGTGCTTACATTGCTTCATATTTTCAGCAAATTGTTCATGGTCAAATAACTCATGTAAGTCTCCATTTTTTCCATATAGTTTTGATTTTTTTGTAGATAAATAAGGTGGATCTAAAAATATGAATACGTTCTTTCCGTCTTCATTGATAATTTTTTGATAGTCTAAGTTTGTTATTTCCACATTCGATAATAATTCTTTTATGTCTTCAAGCCTTTTAATAGAAGAATCTGTAAATCTTCCATTAAAGGACTGTTCCGAATAACCACCTGATTCTATAGTTCCTGAAAAGGTAATTCTATTCAAAACAAAGAATCTTACTGCCCTTTCAAAGTCTGTAAAGTCTTTTTTCCCATCAGTTAATTCAGTAAAAAGTGCTCTTCCGTTAGCGTATGTATTTTTAATTCTTGTCACTTCAGAAACAAGCCCTTCCATATCCTCTTTACAGTATTTCCAGAATATATACAGGTCTCGATTAATGTCATTTATCCAATACTTTTTATTTGGGTATTTTTGAAACAAAGCAAAAAAAACAGAACCTCCGCCTACCATAGGCTCTCTATACTCATCGAAAGATGGTACAATAGGCAGTATTTGTTTTATTGCCCTTGATTTTCCACCAGGATAACGCAACGGACTTTTTATATTCATCGAATATAACATGGTCATTTTATTCTTAAGTCTTATGCATTATCAAAGTATCGTTAAAAAGTCGATTTATTATATATCAAAAACAGTTTACTCTTGAGATTGAATATAATTTGCGTTGTGTAATAGTTTAATATTATTCTTGACAACTGAAAAGGAATTTACATAATGGAAATAACTGCAAAAATTACTGGGGTTAAATATAAACCTTTAATGTGCCAGAAATCAGAAGAATATAACTTCGATAAACTGAGTAATGTTCTATCTCAGAACACGAAAACCGCTACTTTTATTTTGGATTTTGGTGAAAATAATAAGATGGCTGTAAGCCGATGGGTTTCAGCTAAAAGATCCAGATCCTATCCTTATGCTAGAGTATATGATACCTTAGATTTTTCAGGAAAAAAAGTTGCTATAATTCCAATATACAAAGATGAAGGAAAAACTGGAGAGCGAGACTATTTACAATGGGATACGATCTCATTAATGAGTTTATTAAATGTAAATGTAATTATTGGCTATTATGACAAAGCATCTAAAAGTGAGAAATATTCAACTAAAATAACAAATCAAAAATTTAATATTACTTATATTGAAAATCAAATCCGAGAACTGTTATCTTATCAGTCTGATGCCTTGCATTGGAATATGAAACAAATTGATAATATTGCTGACGTAGCTAATAAAGCCCTAGAAGCTTATTGTCGGATTTCTGAAACGACTGGCGTGGAGTTGCACCCTTTAGAAGAGGCTGAAAAGCGGATGCTAAAATTAAAGAACGGAAAGAAAGACTTTATGGAAGATTCTAGAAAGCTTGCCAAATCCGCTCAATGTAGAGAAGGTCTTATTACTCAACCGAAAGAATCTGTTAACGGTAGTAAAGGAACATTAACAATAACTAATTACTTAGGAGGAAATTATTTTTTTACTGCTGATGAAATTGAATTACACGAAAGTGAAGTTTATTTAACGGAGGCAAAACACACCTCTAAATCAAATAAACTTCCAGCACTAGCAGACATCAAAGACGGTTTACTCAAGATGATATTATTCACTAATTTGGAGTATGTTGAAGTTGATGGTAAGTGTTATGATCCAGTTTCAGTCTTAAAGCTGACAAATGGAAATGGATCAGATATGAATTCATTACCTATTTCTTCAAAAAGAATGTTAACATTATTGCTTAAAGAGGCGGAAATAAACAAATTTAAAATATTGTTTAACAACACATACTTAAATTGAGTATTTTATATTTTTCAGTGTTCATTCCGTTTTCTTTTATTTTTCTTCTTCTTTTATATCTATCTAAAAGTTCCACCTTTTTGTTATCAATGATCTTCAAGAATAGCTTCATATTAAGCCTACCGTCTTCCTTCTTGAGTAAGAAGTTCTGAATTTAGTAGAAAATGTTTTTTTTGGGTTCTCAATAAAGAAACGAGTTCCAGTTTTTTTACATGCCTTTTCTTTCTGACTCATCTTATCATACTTTGATTTAAAATTTTTAGAGTTATATATTTAACCTAAAAGTAAATAGGGGCTTTGAAAATTGTGCTCTGGTTATCACCTCCACTTTAATACACTTTAATTGACACATGTTTCCTTCAAGTGACTGGGTGTGAGTCATTCAACTGCTCAGGGGTCCTTATTAGTTTAAGAAATTAAAAATAAAAACCTTGAGACTGACATTTATAGTGATGACAATGATAAGGGCTTAACCTTCACAGGCTCAGGGATGCCTTCCTGAAGGGCTCTAAGGCTTTCTTCCATACATGCAAGTCTCTTTTTCATGTCTCTGAAATGCTTTTCCTTCCTCTCAAGGACTGCGTGGGTATTATCATCCAGTGGAGCAGTCCGGGCGATATCTTAAAGCCTGCAGGCATAAGCATGCTGGATGGAAAGGAATATTACCGGCTTTCTGTGGATATCCCGGCGGGCATGTGGAACCAGGTAAAAAGCTATTTTGAGGACTTCGGACAAGAGGGAACCATGCAAGGCATGTTAACTTGTGAACCCGGGAAGGTTGCAGAGGCTCTAAATTTTTCATGGGCTTAAATGCCCTAATTCTCTTTTTCTGTGTAAAATTAGTTCGCATTTAATAGAACCAAACCGTTCGTATTAGAACGAATAAAAACACTGGCGGGAGGCAGTAAAGATTTATATATAATGAAATAGATAACAGAGTTAACACTGTTAACAATATTAATTTCATTACTCTGATTTAGCATTTCATAATTTTTACTTAATAACAACTCTAATTTATAAAAGTTAACATTATTATAAAATTAATTATAAATACCAGAAAAGCAGAGTTGAATTATTAACAGAAAAACGGCATTTACAAATGCTTTTCTGAAAAACGAAAGTCTAAAAATTAAACTCTTTGCATTGATGGGTTATTCACACTGTGGAAGAGTATTTATAGATTGAAACATATAGACTAATCTATATGACTGAAGCAGTTGAACCCATTAGAACAGTGGAAATAAAAAAACTTCACTGTCTGCGCTGTGATTATGAATGGCTCCCTCGATATGAGGGTAAACTTCCGAGAACATGCGCAAATTGTGGAAGTCCTTATTGGGATGTACCACGAAGAGCAAAGAAACAAAAATCAAAATAACATTTTGAATTAATTAAGCAGCAGAAACAGCTATGACAAGTAAAATTGAGTTAATTAAAATTATTATTTTATTAAAAGTTGTATAAAATTGTTGAAAAACAAGAACGGGAAACACCGCCAATGTTGGCGCAAAGGCGGCGTTAAAGAAACTTAAGAAAAGTTTTTTACCCCTACGGCAAAGGAGTAATTGCTTTTCTTAAATAAATAATTTTCCCGTTGTTGTTTGTCTCGGATAAATCGATATATAAATGAGGCCAAACAATGACTAGCAATGCACAAAATTTTAGTTTTAAACAGGTGCACTTAAATGACTTTGACAGCTCTTCTAACTTCCTTTCATTCCCTAGAACTTTAAACACATCAACACAGGGAACTAATTTTTATTGCAATCCTGCTTATTCTTGCAGCTGCAAAAAGGGTTATTCTCCTTTATTCGATCCATACACGTGGAAAAGACCGGAAGAGCCGGACGATTGCAGCAGGGCAGATATTAGGAAAGCTTGCAGGCTAGGGAGGTCTTTTAAAATGTCTCCCTCGCTCTCATTTTTAGATTCATTTTACGGGGAAAAACAAGGAAATACAATTCATTACCTGGCAGATCTGCAGGACAACGGACCCGAAGAACCAGACTTAACCAAATATATTGATGCTGACGTTCTCGGGGAGATCTGTAAAAATTGCAGGCGCGGAAGGCCAGCTAGGGCGCAAAAGGTAAGAGCTTACAGGAGGCTATAATTTGCCTCTTCCTGTGAATGTGGATTCAATCCCGGAAGAAATGAAGACCTTGAAAAATTGGGTCATTTGGAAATACGAAAACCGGAAAAACAGCAAAGGGGAGATTAAGAAAACAAAAGTACCTTACCAGGTAAACGGTAAAAAAGCAAAAAGCACAAACCCGGATACATGGGAAAGCTTCGAGAATGTTATCAAAACTCTTGACAGATTCCCTGATAAATTCGATGGCGTGGGATTTGTTTTCTCTCAGGACTCCGGGATAATGGGCTTAGACTTCGACCATGTGAAAGACCATGAAACCGGGGAATGGGACCCAGAGGCACTTAAAGAAATAAAAAGCCTGAATTCTTATACTGAAATCTCCCCAAGTGGCGAAGGCGTTCACGTCATAGTTAAGGGAATGGTTCCACTCGAACCAGATAAAGACGGAAAAATAGGAACCGGAAAGAATAACCAGGAATTAGGCAGGGAGATGTATCATTCAGGGAGGTTTTTCACAATCACAGGAAATGTGATGAGTGGAGCACCAACAGAGATTAATCAAGCACAGGAAGCCGTTAACGCTCTTTACTACAGATGGTTTAAGGATGAAAAGCCGAATACTGGAAGTAAGAAACAACCTGAAAAGAAAATAAACTTATCCGATTCTGAAATAATTGATATAGCAAGCCGGGCGAAAAATTCAGACAAGTTTAAAAGCCTTTATAATGGGAATATATCCGGGTACAAGTCACAGAGTGAAGCAGATCAAGCACTATGTTCTCTAATTGCTTTTTATACTCAGGACCCTGGGCAAATTGACAGGATTTTCCGGGGATCTGGACTATACAGGGCTGACAAATGGGAAGTTGCAAACTACCGGGACAGGACCATTAACAAAGCTCTGCAAGGGGTAACGGAAACATACAACCCGGATAAAAAAGGAAAATCCGGTAAAGGCAGACCAGAAAAGATAATAGTACATTTTGACGAAGTGGCGGAAAGGGTCATGAAAGAAAATCATATTTTTTCAATGAGGGATAACGGACAGCTTTACCTTTATCAAGGCGGTGTCTACCGAAGCGAAGGCGCAGAGGCAATATTAGGCACTTTGATAAGAGATGCTTATTGTTTGATGTATAAAGAGAAATGGAAGAGTATAAACAATGATTTCGACTTGCCCGAGCATATACCTAAAGCGACAGTTCGTTATGTGAACGAGGTTTTAGCATATATAAGGGCTTATACGCATATTCCCAGAGAGCTTATAGACACATTTCAGGAAAAATACATCAACTTCAAAAACTGCCTTTTCAACCTGGATAAATGGGAGTTTGAGGCACATAGTCCGGAAATAAAAACAATATGCCAAATTCCCGTAAATTATGACCCTAAAGCAGAATGTCCACAGATTAAGAAGTTTTTACGGGATGTAGCGAACTCAGAAGACATTGCATTTTTAGAAGAATGGGCTGGTTACTGCCTGACAACAGATGTAAGCTATCAAAAGGCGCTCATGCTTTACGGGATACCCGGGACCGGAAAAAGTGTTTTTGCAACCTTGCTTGAAACTTTCATAGGCAGGGAAAATGCTTCATCTGAGAGCCTACAGAAGATTGAAGAGGACAAGTACAGAGCTGCAAAACTTTACGGGAAGCTGGTAAACATATGCAGTGATATACCAAGTACCAAAATGCATAAGACCGAAGTTTTCAAAAAATTAGTAAGCGGATTAGACACTATAGACGCTGAAAACAAATACCAGGACCCTTTCAAATTCAAGAACAAAGCAAAATTAACTTTTTCTGCAAACAAAATACCTGAAGGTCCCAAAGATCCGGCTTTCTATGAAAGATTCTGTTTAATCGAGTTCGGAAACAAGTTCAGAGGAACGGACAAAGACGACAAAAGATTAATTCAAAAACTTACAACCGATGCTGAATTATCCGGATTTCTGAATGTGGCGCTTGAAGGGCTTAAAAGGCTGTACGAAAATGACAAATTCAGCTATAACAAGACCTTTGAGGAAACCGAACGAGAATACATTTTAAACAGTAACCCGGTGGCGTTTTTCATGGAGAAGAATACTGTAGTATCGGACCAGGATATAGAAAGTACAATTCTATACTTATCTTATGCTGACTGGAGTACCAAGAATAACATACCGCGTGTTTCCAATATCGAATTTTCAAGAAGACTAAAAAAGATGGGATATACAAGCCACAGGGAAAACGTGAAACCAGACGGTAGTAAGAAGGTCACTTTATGGGATAATCTCAGGCTCAAAACACCTGAAGAAATTAATAAAGACGATGAAAAAGAAAACAAAAAAGACGATTTCGGACAGGATCTAGGACAAGATCAAAATAATAGATCTTGTCCGAAAAAATCAAGTCAACCGATAACGGAAAATCTTACAAAAATCGACTTTGGACAAGATCTAAATCCCTGTGTTGGTTTTGTAACAGAAAATAAACTTAATAATTGTGAAAATATAGAGACAGTGAAAGCGGCGCAAAATGGAGAAAATGAAAATACACCTAATGAGGTAAAAAGATCCTGTCCTAGTGTGCGTTTTTTCGATAGCGGGAAGTACGGACAAGATGTTTTAAACCATCCTGTCTTAGATCCTGTCCGAGAGCAAAAAACGCTAATTTTTGAGCAGAACGAAGAGACAGACATTATGAAAAATCTTTCATCATGTGAGTTAATGAGAATGGACTTAAAAAATTTTGCAAGATCTAGGTA
>CZCB01003066.1_pt1 | contig 10211 bp, 9 predicted proteins | sample 591991 | NCBI WGS metagenome assembly CZCB01 (sample SAMEA3556809, study PRJEB10932) | anaerobic digester metagenome | reverse complement strand
CCTTCGCTGGCATGGTTTCCGGTGCAGTCATATGAAAAGACGGTCCAGCCCTGATCTACGAAGTAGATGGCCTCCGGGAGATAGGTCTCAGCGCCGGCTCCCAGCCCGTGGGCAATTACCACCAGACCCTTATCATTGCCTTCGCCGTACAGGTAGCCTGTAAGAGTGTTCTTGCCCGACTTGAACTGGACTATCTTCTTGTTATACTCAGGTGCGTCGTCGTACCTGAGATATTTTGAGAATTGCGGTCTGTCGGATCTCTGGAAATTCTTGTCGTGGAGACTCTTTACTGAGATGAAAGAGCCGACTGAGAACAGGATGACGACTACAAGGAGAGTTATAAGGACAATTCTGCCTCGTCTTCTTCCGGCCGAAAACCTTCTTCCGGACCTGGGCCCTGAGGAAATGGCTTTTCTCATGTAATTAAGCGTCCTCCTTTCGGACCATCTGCGGGGTTGAGAGATCAGGGACTCTTCTACAATATGTTCTTCCATTTCGTGGCTGATGTTAACAATTGGATGAAAACCCATAAGAATGCGCGCCGAAAGAGGGGGCGGCGGAAGGGTTTTGCACGTTCATGAGGAATATGGGAGTTATTGGGATATAGCGGAAGAATTGGCAATATCATGGCGGTTAGACACAACACTACAACGTTAGCTACTAACCGGACACACATAAACCTCTGGTACTGATGAGGTGGGTTTGATGAATATCAGTCTAGATCTGCTGAGCTTGATTCTCGGGGTAATCCTTGGGATAAACCTTTATCTTCTCTATGAGAGATTCTTTAGGCCTGCATCTGAAAAAGAGAGGCTACTCAGAGAACAAATCAAAGACCTGAAGCGCAGGATTGACCAGAAAGATAAATTGATCAAGAAGGCAGTAAAGACGGTGGTTGATGAGCATAAATCGTCCTAGGGAAAAGTGGCCATCGATAAAGGGCACCTGACAATACGACCGGGCTCTACATGAAATATCTGAAGGAATATACCGCTGAAGGAGGTTCAGGCGATGAAGAAGAGGGTAGCGAAGACAGCGGCAGCCGGCGGCCTTGGGTTTTTAGCAGGTTTGCTGCTGGAGCGTGGCTTGGAGTCGTTGACCGGAATGGACTTCGTAGACGGTGTTTTCGCAGTGGGCGGCGCTGTGCTGGCATCTCTTCAAGTAAACCGAGATATGGTGGAGGTAGCTTCGAAGAACATCAGAGACATGTTCGGGAAGGATCCGTTGGAGATATCGGAGGAAGAGTGGAATCTCTATAAAGAGAAGTATCCTAAGTCGGCTGTCTATTTAGAAAAGGCCCTAGGCGTATGAAGCGGTGATAACCGGTGCTGTTTTTGCTGCCAGGGATGCTTGTGAGGCTTGCAAAGAGGGCTGCCTGGAGCCTTGGAATCATGCCGCAGTCAAGCTATGTACATGAAGTCATGCAGGCCCTAAAGAGAGATGGCTTAGACGAAGCAATCAAGCTTTACCACCTGTCAATCCGTCGCAGACAACCCTCAAACATTACCGAAGTTGCCCGTGAGCTTATAGAGCAACACATCGACGTCCGCATAGGCAAACTGCAAAACCGCATCAATGAAATCGAAGCCCAACTTGCGGCCCGGAAGACCCTACGCGCGAGACTTCAGTGTGGGTGGCGTAGGATCACTAGCTTCTTTATCAGGGGAAAGCCGTTCCCGGAGACTGATGATGAGAATGAACTCCAAGCGGAGCTCGCCGAGCACAAAGCGATGATCGAAGGGCTTTGGCGCATTAAAGCGCGGTTGAGGGCTGCTGAGGCGGGCAGGGCAGGGGTGTCTTGATTGTGCTCTTGCTGATGCCAATTGTGTGAAGAATTGGATTTTGCTGGTGAGAAAGTGTATAATATTTGAAAGAATGTCCCCTGGATGATTGATTATGGGTGGGTTTTCGCGTGTCAACCGCTCATGCGATCCGTTTGACTCGTCAGGCGAAAAGGGCTCTTGACAGGTATGACGAACGCCGTCGACGCATAGTAACAGACAAGCTACTCCTCCTATATAAAAACCCTAGACATCCTTCTCTCAAGGTTCATCTTCACACACGCTGCAGCAAGCTCGAGGCGTACATCTCCCGTTCAGACAGAGTCATCTTTGACATGGATGACGGCTATCTCAATATATGGGACATTGGCCCTCATTCCGTAGTGGATCGAGCAGACAAAGACGATTACAGCATAGGAGAGTTTGTCCATCTTTCTATTCCTTCCACTGAGTTAATAGATGTGGAGAACGGTGTCCAAGAGCTCCCTGCCGATATTCCGGAGTCCGAAGAACCTTACACCGGTCACAGGCCCCGACAGCCCTCTCAGCAGCTATTCGGGGATCTTTCCAATACGTCCTTGCGCATATTAGGTGTTCCCGGAGGACTTGTCAGGGCAGTCCGAAGATGCAGTTCTATCGAGGAGCTGGAGGAGATTGAGGGACTGCCTCCGGAAACGCTGCATACTCTTCTCGATTTCGCCACATCTCCCGTCTCCGACCGTATCATTTTGGACCAGAGGAGACTGATCTACAACACGACATTTGAGAACCTCGAAGGATTCGGAGAAGGACGGATTCGGGAGTTCTGGTTGAACCTTGCGCCGGAGCAGGAACGATATGTGGATTTAGACCGGTCCGGGTTGTTTCTTCTTAAAGGTGCTGCAGGTTCCGGGAAGACAACAATCGGCATTTACCGGGCAATAAGGCAGGCAGAGAAGGGGAGACGAGTCATCCTTCTTGCTTTCAGCAGGTATTTGGCTAAAGCCTCTTCGGTTTTTATCAAAGATCTGATAGGTGAACTCCCTGAAAACCTGCACGTTCGAACAGTCGTCAGATGGATGCGCTCTATTGTTGAAGACCGTTTGGGCGCTCATCTTGACATAGCTACGTGGGAAGAGATTGAGAACTGCATAAAGACTGCACGGAATACGGTTTTGAGAAAGGAAGACGCGGATCTCGGGCTTTTCCGCCGTCTTCCGGTGCGCTTCATTGAAGATGAAATCAAATACGTGATAAAGGGGCTTGGAATCGAGTCTGAATCTGAATACCTGGCCACTCGCAGGTATGGCCGCGGGACAGCTCTTCAACCCTCAGTGCGGACCGTGATTTGGCGGATTTATGTGGAATATCAGCGTCTCCTCTACGACATCAAAAAGATCGACTGGGAAGATATTGCGCTATTGGCATATAGGGAACTACTCAGAAGGCCTTTAGATGAGCCGTATGATGATGTAATAGTCGACGAGTGTCAGGATCTGTCTCCTGTACAGCTCAGAGTTGTTCAACGTCTGGCTCTCGGCCGTGATCTTTCCAGAGAAGTATCGGTTTTCATGATGGCCGATGCTTCCCAAGCGATATTCGCGCGTGGACTTTCGTGGAGGCAGGCAGGTATTGACTTGCGAGGACGAACAGGGATACTGCGCAAGAATTTCCGCAATACCCAGCCTATTTCCGAAGTAGCAGTTGAAGCCGCTAAGCGAAACGTATATTTGCGAAATGTGGACGAGTACATCGACCCAGAGCTGGCTGATCGCCCTGGGCAGAGACCTCTTATCATAGCCTGCAAAGAGGAGTCGCAAGAACCCAAGGTAGTCGTTGACCGCATCATCGAATTAGTGAAGCCGGGAAGCCGATACAGGTTTGCCGATATCGCCGTGTTGTGCCCCCGAGTAAGTATTGCGCGCAGAATGACTCAAGAACTCCAACGGATGCAGCTGCCTGCCGATTTCCATCACAATCAGGAATTTGACATCCTCCAGGAATCTGTCAAGGTATTGACTCTGCATGCTGCAAAGGGTTTGGAATTCCCTATTGTATTCATGGTAGGGCTCAGATCAGGCATTATTCCATGGAGCAGCAAAGAAGCATTCTCAGGCAAGCAGACTGACACTGATCTTGAGGAAGCAGACCTTAATCTGAATCAGCAGTGCAATCTTTTCTATGTTGGGGTGACTCGTGCATGCGACCGCCTGTACCTAGTGACAACGCAGGGAAAGGAATCAGAGTTCCTTGAGGGGCTTAAGGATAAAGCTGATTTCGACAGGGTGAGTTAATAGCTGAGAAAGTAAGCATTGCGCGAGTGATTTGGTGATCCGGCAAGCACAGATCTTTGGAGGCATCGATTAATGGAAAGCGTCCATGATCTTATCAGAAGGCTGATCCGCATAGCAGAGATGCCTGAAGCCGGTCTGCGGATGCAGTTCACGTTGAAAGGCGAGCCTGTGGAACTTGCAGCCGCTTACCCCGAAGACCGGCTTGGAATCCTTGTCACAGAATGCCCGGAATCATTTGGGGTCGTGGAGTCGCAGATTACTTCCAAGTGGGATCCTGATCTTGGCTTGGTGAGAGAAGGATTGTGGCGGATTGCAGTCCTTGGGCCAAAGGTGGGTCATTTGATAGATGCCATTGATTGGCTCGCCAAAGAGATGGGTGTCAGGATCGATGTTTCCGCTTTGGAGAGAGTGTTTGATCGTGAAGAGAGATTGTCGCTTGCTGATGAATCCGACGACCGTCCGGCAAGTCTGATGGATCAGCTGTTTAAGCCGGCTCACGCTTCGTCGGAACCCGGGGAGACGGGTTTTCAAAGATATGAGGGAATACAACGTCTGCTGAGCGCCCTGAACGAAGAGCAAAGGCTTGCAGTAACGGCTTCTCCCAATGCTCACCTGCTCATCTGTGCAGGAGCGGGTACAGGAAAGACTGAGGTCATTGCATCCAGAGTCCTATATCTTATTACTGACTATGAGATACCTCCCGATGCCATTGCTGTGCTGACCTTTTCCAGAGGAGCCGTGCAGGCACTGACTGAGAGAATCGAGTTTATGAATGTGCATTACGGATTGGGGCTGCCCAGACTGCCAAAGGTCAGGACGCTCCACTCATTTGCATTTGAGTTTGTCCGGCGCCTCGCAGCAACCGGTAACTACTGGCTCAGGAGTGGCTTTGAGACGGTTGATACTACGCGGGTTATCAAGGACGACGGGACTGTCATGACAATTGGCTCCGTCTGGCCGCAATACTCGAGCCAGTTGTTCGAAGGGCTGATGGATAACCTAACCAAGTCTGAACGTCTTGAATACTACTCGTCCGCGATTGATCTGTTGAGATGCGGCCACTCCGACCTAGGGGTGATCTGCCGACCGGAAGAGCTTCCCGACGACGGACATATACGGATAGTCAGCAGCCTCGGTTCGCTTGTGGATCTAAAGGCGGCAGATGTTAAGGCCGTTTTTCACCGGTATTATCGGGTGCTCGAGGAGCTTCAGCTAATAGATTTTCCGGCTATGGTCTCGGAGGCTCTATACGCCATGCGTTCGCAGGAAGATCTGCTACAATATGCTGCTCGCCAGCTTCAGATCATAGTGATTGATGAGTATCAAGATACCTCCCGGGCACAGGAGAGGCTCGTCCGAGCGATAGCAAGTGGGGGAGATCGGCACAGCGGGCCGTTTCTTAATGTTGTAGGAGATGACGATCAAACCATCTTCACATTCAACGGTTCGGATGTAACGAACATACTCGAGTTTAAACAGCGGAACGCGGAGCTGCCTGAGTCAAAGACAACCTCTGTCACACTGAGGATCAACTACAGGAGTGTCCCCGGAATTCTCAACGCATCCGGAAAGCTGTTGCGAAAAAACAAGTATAGGATACCTAAGCAGCTTGAGACCAAACGAGAGCCCAACCCATCAACTATAGAGCCGGTCCTTTTGTTGAGAAGCGACTCCGTTGAGTCGGCGGTGAAGGCCATAGCGATACAGATGGAACGCATTCGGAGTGATCTTGATCTTGCTTACAGCGATTGCGCAGTCCTGTATAGAAAGAACTCGCAGGCCTTCCCACAGGCCGATATCGCCATTCGCGCGCTGGGGAGAGCCAGGATCCCAGTAAACTACGAGGTAGAAGTCACAAGACGGTGGACACCTCTTCTTCAGCGCCTTTTCCAGCTTTGTCGCGCACATCGTACTAAGCACCTCAAGGTGCTGCAGGACGTAGTAGACGATGCTATAGCCTCAAGTTTCGGGAGAAAGGAAGAGGAAGAGCGTTTGCGCAGTCTGCGATCCCTTCTCCATAACTACGAGCGAGAAGGCCTCACCAAAGTATCTCAGGTGCTCGAGGCATTAGAAGCTATCAAGAACTCCGATCCTCCCGAGTCAGACGACCAAGGTGTGCGAGTCCTCAGTGTGCACAAAGCCAAAGGACAGGAGTTCGCCTGTGTGTTTGTCCTGTTTCTGGCTGACAGGCAGTTCCCGGACTCTCGCGCTGAGAGGCTTGGGATGGAGGAGGAACGAAGAGTTCTTTATGTTGCTCTGACCCGGGGACGAGATCATGTTTGTGTCTTCGGCAAACCGTCCCTCGGTGAACCGGATTTCTATGCAGAACTGGCTGCCTTGGATGTTCCTGAAAAAGAGTGCACGGACATTATTCACAGTCAGCGGAGTGCAACTAAAGGGACTTGTCAACAGCCGTCTGTCAACGGTCTTGCCGGCTCCGGTTTCCTGGATGAAGTCCGGGATCACCAGGATAATGCGGAGACGGGAGACGGCCTCCAGTGTGAGCAACTGCTCCCATGGACTACCAAGGATCTGGCAGGAACCTCCGATGCCGGTTCGGATGTTTGCGCAGCTGCCCAGTCAGACCTAGGTGAAAGGGGAGACATCGAGGCTGTTTCCTCAGAAGTTGATGTTCTAGAAGACATAATCGAGTTGGAGGGCTCTGCAAAGCTACTGCTTGAAAAACTGAAGCAAAAGCGGAGACAGATTCGAAAGGCCAAGGATGCTTAGTGATCCAATCCAGACTTCCGAGTCGCGGCTTTTGAGTAGTCGGGCTAATAGGTGAACAGAAAAGGGGCACTCGGCAAAGCTGCTGTTGGAGGTGCAACTGATCTGGCTGAAACCGACAGAATTGTCCTTACTAAGAAGCAGAGAGAATGCGTCGAGTACAATCCCAATCAACACCTTCTGGTTCGAGGCATAGCAGGAAGTGGTAAATCTACGGTGCTCATTGAAAGGGCCAGACACCTGGTGAGACTTCGGACGCTTGGCGGCACAGGTCCCAGTGTATTAGTCTTGGCATTCAGCAGGCCTCTTAGCAATTACATGACTCAGCTGGGACAAAAGACAGGAACGGATTCAATAGATATACGGACTTTTCACAGCATGGCCTGGAGTATCCTGAATTCGATGAACCTACGTCCTGCTGATGTGGTTTCAGGTAGAGACAGACTGGATATGATCGAACAGGCAGTTAAAGATGCCGGCCGAAACTGGTCCGGACACAGGCTGTTCGCTCAGCCTCTCAGCTTCTGGGATGAAGAAATCAAGTGGATGAAAGGCAAAAGCATACTTGATTTCGATACCTATTCGAAAACGGAACGTCTAGGACGGGGCACCTCCGTTCGTGTCACTGCTGAGGACAGGCGTGTCATCTTCGATGTGTTCGACCGCTACCGGCAATCTCTCAAGGGGAAAAACTTGATGGACTATGATGACTTTGCGAATGTCTTGATAGAGCATATGGACGAAATCCCGGATGATCTGCGGTGGGATCACCTGCTGATTGATGAAGCCCAAGACCTTCACGAGTCGCAGCTGTGCGTATGTGCAGGCATCTGTAATATATCATTGACCATAGCTGCGGACAAAGCCCAGAACATTTACAAGACGGGATTCACGTGGCGAAGCATAGGGATTGACATAAGGGGTCGAAGCAAGATGCTGGACAATACCCACCGATCGACGAGGGAGATAGTCAGGTTGGCATCAAGCCTGCAGAGACATGATCCGATAGCTTTAAGTAAAGATGAGGAGTTCATTCCTGCAGCATTGCCAACGAAGTCAGGCCCGCTCCCGGTCCTCTTCACGCCTGGGGATCCGGACAGCGAGCTGAACCTGATATCGAAACTGGTTCGAGAATTGCGTAGAAACGCCCCGAAACACACCATTGGTGTTATAGCGCGCTCTCATCAGCGCATCCGAGAAATAGATCAATGCTTGCGACGGGTTGGCATTGATCCAGAGTCCGTACTCAGAGACGAAGGCAATGTACTGAGCCCGGGAGTCAAACTCACCACGTACCACTCGGCCAAAGGACTGGAATTCGATCATGTGTTGGTGACGGGGTTGAGCGAAGGTGTTCTTCCTGACCAAGAGCCGCCGGACAGCGCCGAAGAGGACTTGAAGGAGTGGTTAGCAGTAGAGAGGCGTCTGCTGTATGTTGCAATGACCCGGGCAAAGACTTCATTGATTCTGATTGCGCCCAGCCCGCAGTCGCGGTTTATCAATGAGATGGACTCGGCGTTGTATGAAGATGGAGGACGGTACGCTGTGTAGGGGACAGGAGTTAGAAAGGAGGATGTAAGTAAGCATGCCGCTGTTTCATCGATGCCTGAAAGTCGACCCTTCGTCGGTTGAGCTTGAAAAAGGTTTCTCGCGAGACGTCAGAAGTATTGGTCATCTGGGCACCGGAGATCTAGAGCTGACTATCAACGAAGAGGGCGACATCGACAAAGCAAAGCCCTTGATTGAGATGGCTTATAAAAATATAGGTGGATAAGAGTGGTATCTAATCATATGTTTCCAGCGCCCTCTCAAAAAACTCATTAATCTCATCCATAAACTCACTGTCAAGCTCACTTGACCGGAATCTGTCAATTCCCTCATAGTAGGCGGCCTTAATGTTGTCCGGTATGTCTCCGCCGTACCTTTCATCTAGCTCCTTGTACTCTTGGTTCTTCTCCGCTCTGTACCGCATTGTAGCCTCTGAGAAGAAGAGGTTGCTGTGGCCGTTGTGACCTTCTTTGCTGCAGGTCTTGTAAACGACGTTGGGGTTGGTTATCTCGTTCCGGTGTGCGATGGTAGCGGCTCCCGTATAGGATATCACGTTATCTGCGTCACCGTGGATGATCATGACCGGGACGGCAGTCTTGTTGATACCGTCAACCGCTTTGGCTAAAGCGGTCTTGCCGAAGAGCATGTTCTGATAGAGCCACATGAAGGGATACGTTACGTGGGCAAACGGTCCCATAATGTCTTTTGCCTGTTCAAACAAGATTTCCATAGGCGAGTTGTACCCCGCCACACTTGCCACTGCAGTGACGGGATGGCCGTAGTTGAGGACGCTGGCAACTGCATACCCGCCCCAGCTGTGTCCAAACAGCATTACCGGCAAGTGGTTCAGGTTATCGTGGCCTTTTACATATGTAAGTGCAGCGTCAAGATCTAAGAGCGACTGTGCCAGCCCCACCATGCTTTTTCCTTCACTGGCATGGTTTCCGGTGGAGTCATATGTGAAGACAGCCCAGCCCTTATCTAAGAAATAGATGATCTGNNNTTCTCGGTTCCCTCGCCGTATATATAGCCTGTCAGAGTGTTTTTGCCCGACTTAAACTGCACGATCTTTCTGTTGTATTCAGGCACGTCTTCGTATCTAAGATATGCTGAGAATTGAGGCCTGTCGGATCTTTGGAAATTGCGGTCGTGTAGGGTTTTCACTGCGATGAATGAACCGACAGAGAACAGGATAACGGCTGCACAGAGGACCATAAGGACAATTCGTCTCCTTTTCCTTTTTCGCAAGACTCGCTTTTTGAATCCGGGTTCGGAGGAATTGATTTCTCTCATGTAACTCGGCGTCCCCCTTCTGGGTAATTGGCGGGGTCTGTTGAATACGGCACTCTTTTACATCATGTTCGTCTATTCAATGCTGGTTGTCAAGGATTGGAGGAGAGATTTTGGAAAAATCATGTCAGTGCTGAAACACGAAACTAGCCGCGAAGGATCGCATCTTCGCGGCTAGTTGTACCTTCATCTTGTCGTGGTTACCATTAAGGCGACTATTGAGAACTACGCCAGAAGACTATCATGCCTTGGCAGGAAAGGTGCACACCCTATTGCGCTATTTGATGAACACAACTTTTTCTTCCATCGAGTATCTTGTGGATGCCTGCGTTATGGCGTCAATCTCTTCATCATTACGGCCTATCAGCAGCGCTACCAAGAAGCTGTACCCCTCGGGGACTTGCAGGAGTTCGTCATAATACGCTTTGTCTTCGCCGTTTAATGCAAATTTCGGAAGGCCGACGATCTTCGTTCCATATCCTAAAGATAGCGCAGCAACAGACATGGCCTCAGTTGCAAGGCCGCAATCAAAGGCATCCCACGGCGGTAGGTTATCCGTGCCGTAGACAAAAGATAGCCACCGGTGTGTCAG
>CZCB01005271.1_pt1 | contig 10236 bp, 10 predicted proteins | sample 591991 | NCBI WGS metagenome assembly CZCB01 (sample SAMEA3556809, study PRJEB10932) | anaerobic digester metagenome | reverse complement strand
TACGGCATTGAATATACAAAAAATCCGCGGTTGAAAAGTCGACCTTTTTTGGAAAATAAAGACAAAAGGATGGTGGGACGATATGTGAAATACTGCGAAAAGCTGGTGGAATTCAGCTTCTGGCGCAGTAACAGATTGATGAAATAATGGAGACAAAACTGTAGTTGCTGTATCTACAGCTACAATAGGTTGGGGAGCAATACCTACAGTGGCTGTTACTGAAGGTGTATATGAATTTTCTGATCAAATATTAACTATATGGATACTAAATTAATGAAATACTTAAAGCCTTTTTTGATAATCATACTTATTAATCCGTTTTTATCATGGATATTTGATCTTGTGTTGGGAAGAGAACACCAAATCTGGCGTTATATTTTGTCAGGACCTTTGGTCGGTATTTTATTTGTGATTATACTTTATTTTCAGGATAAAAAGAAAGAAAAGAAGGATAAAAAGTAGTATAGGGCTCTTGTCGGGATTATGGCTTTGCGAGGCCATCGAATACTTATTTTAAACAACATAGAAGATTTATCGGATAAACATGTCTTGTTAGGTAATCTCTTTTTTCAAATTATCCGTGTTACATCTCAGACAATAACAATGAGATATCTAATCTATACGTAATCCTTCTTTTTTTCGGTTTTCTTCTTTCTTCGAACTGTACCCATAAAAAGAACAGTCCACTGAAAGAAATACTGCCGTCAAAATAATCCAAACGATATCGGATGACTCGGACTTTACAATAAGGGACATTAAAACAATCTCATTAAAGGATAGTTTAACTATGAATTTTAAATATTTAACTTAAATTATAGGGGGAAGGTAGAAAATAAATGCATACCTTGGGAGCGTTTTGATTGCAAGTATAATTTTCACCAAAGATTAAATCACTTTAACTCAAACAAAATCCTAGTTGAGATGACATAGACAAATTTTGCACACACAGATACTTCTCCGTTATTATCAAGCTGAATAGAAGAGTGAAACACCAAACCTTCGTAAATACGTCGTCAATCATTACGGAAATTTTTCTTGAGTTAAACCTGGAATAGTTTTATTGTTTTTTGTTTGAAGATGAATAGACCAAAGTGAAATTTACAGCAAAACATATCTCGTTTTTTTACCTATTCGCACTTTTTACGGGTACGCTGTGCTTTATTCCCGCGATTTTTGTAAACCGGTTTACTACGACGCCTGCATTGTGGATGCAGGCAGGTTTAAGCCCACCTTCCACATTCGAATCACGAAGCAACGGTTTTATAGCTCATTACATGAACGAACAAGCCGATTATGACCTGCAAATACTGGTGGCGGATAACTGCCTGCAAATGCAACAATTCAGACAAACTGAGAATCACTTGATAAAAGCCGAAATAATGTGTCCCGTGAAATTTATGCCGTTATACCGGTTGACCGAACTTTATCTGGAAACCGGACGAAAAGAGGATGCGAAGATATTGGCTCAAAAGATACTGGACAAGAAGGTAAAGATTCCCTCTCCGATTATCAACAGCATCAAAAACAAAATACGAAATTTGTTGAATGAACCGGATAGTTTGAATAATTCGTCACAGTTAATTAATCATGATATGAAACCGGCAACTACTTCCGCATGGCAGGATTGTCTTCTGGATTTCCGAATTCCAAGGGCACTTCTGCCTACCTGAGGCAAGGCGGCATAATATATGTTTCTATTCCGGCAAGCCGCCTGCCTTATGAAAAAATTAACCTGAAACTTGATTTGAGGATAGAAGCAACATAAACAAACATAAAACAAAAATTATCACTACTGTCCGAGAAAAAATTAGAATAGGTTAGAATAAAAAAGGGAAGTTACCCACATTTGATAACTTCCCCGGCATATAGTATTTTTGTTTTCCCACAAACATGAAAACTATATGGGCAAAAATACGGAAATAAATTTAGTCGGACAGCCGATTTTCAAACAAATTATCGATTTATTGGGAGCAATAAATTTAGAGAGCATTATAAAACGACATGAAGCAGACCGTTATTACAAGAGTTTTAAGGCAAAAACGCATTTAATAACGATGCTGTTTGGTATTCTAAGTCGTTGTGATTCTATGGGAGAAATCTGTGAAGGGATGCGTGCCATGAGCGGGAAGCTGAATCATTTGGGGTTGAAATCTTCTCCGGCAAAGAGCACGGCTTGTGATGGATTGCGAAACCGATCGGATAAGTTTTTCGAAGATGTTTACTTTGCATTAGTCAAACACTATGAGAGTTTTTTGTCGGACAGCCGGACTTTTGGATTGACCTTTAAGGAGGTTCTTTTGATTGATTCTACCACGATAAGATTGTTTAGCGACATTCTCAAAGGGGTTGGTCGAAACCCCAAAGGAGACGGTAAAAAGAAAGGCGGATTAAAAGTTCACATGCTCATAGATGCCGTTCAGTCTGTGGGGAGATTTATCAAGATAACGGAAGCCAAAGTACACGACAAAAACTTTTTGAGATCGTTGGATTTAGTCACCCATACAATGATCATCTTTGACAAGGCATACAATTATTATCATCAATTTGCCTTGTGGACGAAAAACAACGTATATTTTGTAACCCGGCAAAAGTCGAATGCGAGATACGAGGTATTGGAGACTAAACGTAAACACGAACGGGTGAAGAATGTTGCAATGGTATTGAAAGATGAAACGATCGAGTTGGAATACGTTCCGGAAGATGAATCGGGTAAACGGCAAAACAAAAAACGGGAACGGGTTACCTTACGAAAGGTTTGTTATCAAGACGAGTTGAACCGATATTATGTGTTTTTGACCAATAACTTTGAGATACCGGCAGAAGAAGTTGCCTTTCTGTACAAGAAACGTTGGGGAATCGAATTGCTTTTCAAGAAAATGAAGCAGAACTTTCAGTTGCATTTCTTTTATGGGGAGAATGAAACGGCCATACGCACCCAAATATGGTGTACATTGATAGCTCAACTGTTATTGACGGTATTACAAAAAAAAGCCGACACAAAAAAAGCCTTTTCCATTGTGGCAACATTAGTACGGATACATTTGATCAGCTTGTTGGATGTTTATGAATTGATCAGGGGAACAAAAAGGACCTTTGAAAAGAATCAAAAAGCTCCACCTTTCACAGGTCAGTTAACACTGAACCTGCAATTTTGAAGGGAGGTCTCTTTTGAAAATGAAAATTAAAAGCCCTGTTAATAAGGGTTACAAGTATAAATATCGACTAAATGAAAGTTTTGTCGGATAATAGTGAAAAATTATCTAAAAACAATTACTATGAAGCATATTTTTTTAAATAAACAAACGGTTAGATTTTTCGGTATCGGAATATTAGCAGCCTGTATGATTTCGCTGGGCATCTTTGCACAAGGGTGCAGCAGTGATTTTGATTCTGATATAAAAATGGAGAATTTAGATATCCCGGAGGAATACAATGAGGTAGGAGTATTGCATAACGAGGGATTGGAGTATATTTTTGAAGAGATTAAAGCCTACGGCATTGAATATACAAAAAATCCGCGGTTGAAAAGTCGACCTTTTTTGGAAAATAAAGATGAATTCATAACCCAGGCAACACTTGATTTTTGCAACCAACACGAAAAGTTACAAAAACATATTGATATTTGCAAGAGTGTATTAGAAAATAATATTCCTTTGAAATCTTTGAATAATACATTGACAATTAGTCCTGCTTCTCAACAATTACTTAATGAAATTACGTCTGTTCTCGGACACGAATTTACAAAGAAAGAATTGCCTCAATTAAAAAAACAATTGGATGTAATTAATCAAAAAGCAGCCTCAACACTTTCCGATACAGAAGCCGCCGTAATATATTGTGCGACAAGTACCGGCTATCATTCTTATCAATATTGGATGAATAATCATAAAAAATGGTATTTTGCATTGAACTATCCGGAAATTCTGGAACAATACAATAATGAAGAACTAAATCAACTCCAACTGAAAAATGGTAAAATAAAAACAAAAGGATGGTGGGATGATCTATGGAATAAAACGGAGAATTGGTTCAATTCGACTGTTGATCAAGTCGGCAGTGCGGTCAAAGATTGGTGGAATAATGGAGGAAAGGATGTTGTTGCTGCGGATGCAGGTGGTGCTACTACAGGAGCTATGGGTGGATGGGCAGCAGCAGTTGTCACAGCCGGAGTATCGATTCCTGCTGCCGCTGTTTCTGTGGGCACAACTATATCTGCCGGAAAAGTAGTAGAGCTTTATATAATCAATTTATAAGAAAAAACGTATGATATCCCATAAATGTAAAAATTACATTCCAATGAAAAAATATATTATACCCTTCGTAATATTTGCATTTGCGTATTTGGTAGCTACATGGGCTAATTATCTTGTTTTATTACCGGATCAACCATATTTATGGTGGCTCCATATTTCGTTTGCTCTTTTAACCGGAGTTTTATTCGTGATTATACTTTATTTTCAGGATAAAAAGAAAGAAAAGAAGGATAAAAAGAAAGAAAAGAAGGATAAAAAATAGAATTTCCTAAAACTACAGGCTGCCGGAAAAATTTAAACCGGCAACCTGTAGTAAATCCCATAGGTATGTATTACACCTACATTATTTATTCACTTTTATTTCTCGTTTCTTTTGCTATTGCTGAGCAAGGGCTATTGAACGAAAATGTGTATGTAAAGCAATTTGCATTTGGAATTGTTTTTATTGTTATGCTTGCTATATCCCTTATCCAATCTTTCAAACAGAATAAAACAACGGTTCTGCATATAACATGGGGAGATATACTTGCAGTAGCTTTGCTTATTGTTTATTCGTTCTTTTATCGCGGGACATACAACAATTTGGACTTCACACTTCCGTTCATCTATTATTTGTTTTATGTTTTTATACGTGTTCTTAATATGGGTGTCGCTAACCATATACATATAAGAGTCTTGACTTCAATAGTCCCCGTTGTTATATTGTTGCACATATTGATTTGCGGATTGCAGTTAGTCCATGTTATTCCGTCATTCCATTCATATTTTTCGGTCGGAAGTACTTTTGGAAATCCGGATGTTCTTGGAGCATATCTGTCCATACTGCTTCCGTTCTGCTACACGCGACCGAAACAAAGAATATTTAAATACACGGTTCTGTTATCGGGAGTGATCTTACTGTTGATATTACAGGCGCGAACGGCATTAGTTGCTACCATAATAACGGGGTGCCTCTATTTACTTTTATCAGGTAAAATCACCGGAAAACAACTTGTCAAATGGTTGTTATTCCCCTTCATTGCCTCTGTGGCATTATTGATATGGTGGCATCCGACATCTGTGAGCGGGCGTCTTTTCATCTGGTTTACCGCCTCTAAAATGATGGTTGAAAAACCAATGGGATGGGGATTGTACGCGTTTGAAAAGCATTATCCCGAATTTCAATCCAACTATGTTGCAACCCACCGGATAACTGATCTTTTCAACCCTGACCTGGTACATTCACCCTACAACGAGTTTTTGAATGCTGGTGTAACGTTGGGATTTGCCGGACTATTATTACTAATCTTGTTCGCTTTATTCATGATTATAGCTGCGTATAGGGCACGGACACCATTCTTATATCCAATATGTGTATTTTTGATAATTTCACTTTCGTATCATCCTTCCAAGATAATTCCCCTGGTGATAATTCTTATTCTATTTATAGCAATAATCCTCAATTCTAACCGGATAAAACCCATATGCACAATCAATATCAGGCATAAAGCAATCGTGTTAATCCCTGTAATGGCTATTGCTGTCCTTTGTGTCGGGAATAGCTGGCTCAGTTATAACAGATGGCAGGCGGCTGTTCAAAATACACAAAACGAAAAGCATTGGAACGAGGCAAATATTCAATTTGAGAAAATTTACCCCATGATGAAAGGAAACGGGCGTTTCCTGATAACATGGGCGGATTTGCAATACAAGATGGGGAATACGTCCGGATCATTATCGTTACTGAAAGAAGCAGAACATTTCTTTTGTGACGACATATTTTTGAAAAACATGGCCGCTTTATATGAAGAAACCGGACAAATTACAGAGGCAAAACAAGCATTGGACAAGGCGGTAAATATAGTCCCGGGGGCATTCAATATTGCCTATGAACGTATTTTATTCCTTCAACGAACAGGAGAGCATCAGGAAGCCTACCGGGAAGCCATTAAACTCTATAATAAACCGGTAAAATCATCCTATTATGTTGATCCGTTTATTATCAAATCAAAACTGAAAACGATCATCCAGTCTTATCAGGAAGAGCAAATTAAATAAACAAAAAAGAATGAAGATAGAAAAAACAATAATATTATCCGTTTTATTGACATTTATTGCCTGCCAGACGGAGCGTGATGAAGATATTTTTTCTACTATTTATGCGGAACGAACAGTAATCGTTTATATGTCGGCAGATAATGACTTATCGGCAGATGCCCTGAGCGACATCGAAGAAATGAAGAAAGGATATAGAGACAATGGTATTCATCTGATAGTTTTTGCAGATTTAGCAAGAGAAGCTCCTTATTTATTAGAGATAGCTCCGGATTCCGGGAAAACAGTAAAAACGTATCCGGAAATAAATTCGGCAAACGCCTATCAGATGCAAGAGGTTTTGAATGATATCGTGAATTTATATCCAGCTCATAGTTATGGCTTGGTTTTATGGTCGCATGGCACATCATGGTTTCCTTCAAACATACCATTAAGGTCATTTGGAAGGGATCATGGAAGTGAAATGAATATATCCGATCTGGCCATGTCGCTACCCATTCATTTCGATTTTATCTTGTTAGATGCCTGCCTGATGGGAGCGGTGGAGGTAGTCTATGAATTGAAAGATAAAACGGATTATATCGTTGCATCTTCTATGGAAATCATTTATAAAGGATTCCCTTATGACAAGGTTATCCCTGAACTGATAAAACCGGCAATCAATTATAAATCCGTGGCGAAACATTATTTTGATTACTATGACAATATGCAGGGAGCATATCGTTCGGCAACCGTTTCTGTTATTGAAACACGATATTTACAGGAACTGGCTATTTGTTTGAAACATCTTTTTGAAAATAATGCGACAACTATTCATCCGTTTGACCGGACTGCTGTTCAACGAATGGATACTTACGAAGAACAGTACTGTTTCGATTTAGCAGATTTTGTCAACGCTGTCCTGCCCGATGCCGATAAAAACATATTCACAGATCAACTCAACAAAGCAGTCGTTTACAAGGCACATACTCCGATGTTTCTGTCTGAATATGAGATTAAAACCTACTGCGGGTTGAGTTGCTACATACCTCATCCTTTGCGGGAAGATTTGAACATGTATTATAAAACGTTGCAGTGGTGCAAAGATTCCGACATGCATAAAAACGATCTTTCTCTTACAAATTAAATTACATAAATTATGAAGAAGTTAGTTTTATTATCGATTCTTACGATCGCATTTACAATGGGCTCTATGGCTCAAGATAAAATCTCGGATATTAAACGCTTACTGGAAGTAATGAATTCCGAGCAAATGAGCGAGACCATGCTTAATTCAATGGTTCCAGTTTTAAAACAACAGATTACCTCGCAGATCAAGGAAAACAGTGCGAAAGAGAAAATCGATAAAATGATAGATGCCTTGACAGATGCGATGATGGAAGAAATGAAAGAATTATCGCATAAACTGAATAGCGTGGAGTTGGTGAATCTCTATGACAAGCATTTCACTCAAGGAGAGATCAAGGATTTAATCGAATTTTACGAGTCTCCTACAGGCAAAAAGATCCTCGCAAAGAGTCCCGAAATCACCAAAGAGTTGATGAATTCCATGATGATCAAGTATATGCCCGAACTTCAAAAGAACTTAAACAAAAAATTAGAAGAACTCAAAGAATAAATACGTGCTAATTTATCCAAAGTATTCACCGCTGATAAATTGTGCAAACTAGCCCTGATAATATATGCAGCAGGGCTCTTGTCGGGATTATGGCTTTATGAGGCCATTCAAATACTTATTTTAAACAATGTAAGAGATTTATCGGATAGACAAATCTTGTCCGGTAATCTCTTTTTTTTAAATTGTCTATGTTACAACAGACTATAACAATGAGATATTTATACGGAATTCTTCTTCTCGGTTTTCTTCTTTCCTCCGGCTGTACCCATAAAAAGAACAGCCCATTGGAAGAAGTATTAAAATTGGCAGGTTCAAACCGACATGAACTGGAACGGGTAATCAAGCATTACAGCAAAGATCCGGCAGACAGTTTGAAACTGAAAGCAGCCGAGTTTCTTATCCTGAACATGCCTGGGAAATATTCAGAATATTACGAGGCTCCTTGGGAAGATGTAGCAACCGTAAATTTACGGTGGAGCAGTTCTTCAGACAAACAGAAAGTACTGGATACCTACCGGCTGGGAGAATTGAAGCGGAAAGACGACCTCAAATACATAACGGCAGAATACCTGATTTCCAATATCGATTTGGCGTTTCAGGTTTGGAACGATAAACCTTGGGGAAAATATATTTCCTTCGACACCTTTTGCGAAGAAATTCTCCCGTACAGGATTGAAAGGGAACCGCTCGAAAACTGGAGGGAAAAAGTCCTGGCCAGTTTTGCCGATATAAATGATTCGTTAAAAGTTGATTCAACGATTACGGCAGTAGAAGCTTGCAGCAAAGTGAATGCTATTTTACCACGATTCCGTCTGGACAAGGACTTTTCAAACATGAATTTTACACAACTGATGGCAACGACCAGAGGAATGTGCGATAGCCAGGCGGCATTGGCCGCTTTTGTGATGCGGGGATTGGGAATCCCCGTTACCATTGATTTTACCCCGCAATGGAAAGATCACCCGACCGGACACAGTTGGAATAGTGTTTGCGACAGTGCCGGACAACATATCTCTTTTATGGGTACAGAAACCAATCCTTACGACTCACATCAGGGCAACACGTTTCTAAAAGCAAAAGCATACAGAAAAACTTTCAGGCGACACTGCGTGGTTGAAACGGATGAAATACATACCCCTTCCTTGTTTCAGCAAAATTTATACGATATATCTTCGGAACATGACAACATGACAAGCGTTGCCATCCCAATAAGATACCGACCCGAAATTCCGACACGTTATGTTTTCCTTGCCTTATTTTATGATTTTGAGTGGCGCATCACAGGTCATGGAGAAGTTGACTCTGATAGTATCCGTTTTCAACACATCGGGAAAAATATCCTTTATCTTCCTGTCTACTACACCAATGAAAATCAAACCTCTGCGGCTGACCCGTTTTACATTGATGCTGACGGAAAAATTTATATGTTGACCCCTGATTCTCCCGACAGCCTGATGTCGATCCAATCTATAACAGCGGAAAATGACCTTACCTGGAATTGGCGCATGGTTAATGCTGTTTTCGAAAGTTCGAAGAATCCGGATTTTTTCGATGCCAACATAATACATACGATATCGGATGCACCCGGACTTTACAACAAGGTAACATTAAAACAACCTCATAAGTGTCGTTATATTCGATACAGATCACCTATTGGGAATTGTAACGTTTCGGAAATAACATTTTATGATACTTCCGGTAAAGAAATCAAAGGTGAACATATAGGTCTTGCCGGTTCTTGGAATGATTTGGGTGACACCGGCGATAAAGCGTTTGACGGAAACATGGCCACATTTTATGACGCTATCGATTCAAATGATTCATGGACAGGCTTAGACTTCGGAGAAAACAAACAAATAGCATCGATCCATTATTCTCCCCGCCTTTTGGGTATAGGCATTTATGAAGGCAATGAATATGAGCTGTTTTGTTGGACAGACAATGGTTGGAAATCGATAGGGAAAAAGACAGCAACCGGACAAACGATTGAATTTGATGCTCCTCGGAATGCCTTGTTGTATCTTTATAATAATACGCTAAAAAAGAAAGGGCAGGTCTTCTTTGCCCTGAAAGATAAAGTCTTTTATTATTAACTGCATTAAATGTTGAAATGAATAGCTGGGAAATAATCCATTGAGATAATTTTTTACATGTCGTATGAATTTTCGAATCCGGAAAATATAACGAAAAAATGGTTTTATATGATTTTGTATGGGTAAAGGAAAAACGGTGATGGCCGTTGGTAGCGACACGCTGAAAGGGGCTCGCGAAGTGTATGCCGCCGTAAAACAGCACAAGGACAAAGTACCGGGACTGAGCGCAGTGTACGAC
>CZCB01025060.1_pt1 | contig 10239 bp, 13 predicted proteins | sample 591991 | NCBI WGS metagenome assembly CZCB01 (sample SAMEA3556809, study PRJEB10932) | anaerobic digester metagenome | reverse complement strand
CATGCAGGGTCAGTGTAAATCACATCATATTTATTCTATCCCTCCTCTATTTTCCCCTTTAAGTTTTTTGAGTTTCTTAGGTCTCTGCTCCTTAAGTACTATAATTTTGTCTTTGTCTACTATGTTTAGGAAGTCCTCTAATGATAATACTACATAGTCTCCTGCTTCCTCTACTCTTTTCCCGTTTTCATTTCTCTGTCCTTGATGAAATACTACTATAGGTATCTTCCCTTCTGGGCAATCCTCTTTGGCTTGTTTAATCCATTCTTTCAGTTTCCATGTTTTATGTGACTTACACTCTACGTGTAAGATAAAGTCTACAGTATCATCTATAGAGACTATATCCCCTCTAAATTCATCCCCTTTAGAAGTGTCTTTAGCAAATCCCCCACTCATAGGTGTCCTCTTTAATTCTACTCCTAACTTCTCTTTAAATATTTTAGCTATAGTTCTCTCATAGTTAGCTCCTTTATTCCTTGAACTTTTCCCTCTTTTACTGTTCTCTATTTTCTGCTCTAAATCTTCAATAATTTCGTCATACTGGGCTTTTGTCCAGCCCTTACTCTCCATAGTTAAAGAAGGATTGCTAAGGTATAGCTCTAATTCCTGCTTGACTAAATCAATCTTTTTCTTAGACAATCCTATCCCTCCTGTTACTCTACTAAATCATATGTCATTTTAAAAATATCTGGCTTACATGGATAAAATTCTCCACTAACTCCTTTAATAATGTAGTCTCCTACACTCGCTTCCATTACTCCCTCTAGTGTTTCAATCTTTATTACTGGGCAGTCTGGGTTGCGATAACTTACTCTCAAATCTTGGTTTGTTAAAAAATTTTTTATAGCTTCCAAAGTATCAGCTTCATCATTTATGAACTGTATAGCTTCAACAACTACTGGCTTCTTTCTATACTTATTTACCATCTCTAAATCCTCCTTATCTTCTTTTTCTATCAATACTGTTCTCTCTGGTTTCATCATTCCAATCACTCTCCCTTCTAGTGACTTCCCTACTCACTACAAATAGTACATCTGTTAAACTCTCAAGGTAATTACTTAGCATTAGTTTTTTAGATTCAAGTATATTTAATCTCTCTAATTGCTCTTTAGCATTACCTTGTAGTTGTAGCTCTTTCTCCTTTACAGACATCTTAATAGGAAGTTCAGAATAAGTAGAATATCTTATATCATCCAACTCATTTTCTAACTCTCTTATCATTATGCAAACTCTACTTAGTAAAGTCCTTACCCATACTTTTTGCTGTGTTAGGGTGTTAAAGTATCTCCCTAAATCCTTACTAGGTACTTCTGTTATATCTGCTGGAAGTCTCAAATAGTCCTCTAAGATGTTTTCATTGTCAAATAGGACTATCCCATCCTGTTTGAGTTCTCTCTCTAATGTGTCTAAAATAGACTCCTCTGGGGCATCAATATCGTGCTTATCAATAGGTACTTCTTTAGTGTCTGGAGAAAATCCTCTTTGGAGCTTCCCTTTCTTTAATAATTGTTTTGGTAACTTCTTCGCCATCTTACTCCTCCTTATCTAATAAGTCCCAGAAGTCTTTTAATGTTAGAGCCTTGTACTTCTCATCCCCTCCAATGTCAATGTCTGCTCCTTCTGTAACTATGTTACCATTCACAAACTTAGCATTAATAATTGTCCTTTTCCCATCTGTTCCTACAGACTTGATAGGCTCTAACTTAGCTCCTAGCTCTATCAATCTCTTAGAGCCCTCAAATAAGGTTGTCTTAAAAGTAGTTAATAATCCATAACATATTACAGGTATGTCCCAATAAATAGCTACTCTAAAGAGCTCCTCCACTTGATTAGCTGTTAAGAATTGAGCTTCATCTATTATAATGACATCTGGTTTAATCTTATAAAGTCTAGATACTTTAGTAATGAACTTTATTACCGACTCATCAGATGGTAGTAGAAATATATTTCTATATAGTTCCTTTATTCTACTCTTCCACATCCCTATTTTAAGTCCATGTTCATCTTCCCTAGCATTTCCAAACCTAGTATCTAATGAAGAGCTGATACATAAAGGGGTTAATCCTTGCTCCTCATAGTTGAAAGCATTTATACAAGCTAGTGCTGTTTTACCTGCTCCCATAGTGGAATGTTTAAAATATACACTTGCCATATTAAATCCCTCTCTTATTAGTTAAAAGAATATTAATTACTATAATTATAAATATAATAAGAACTGGGGAAAATCTCTTTAGGATTTCCCACTCTATACTAAAGTTCAACTTATATAATTCCATAAGTGTCTTACTGGATAAGTCCATTTTATTCCCTCCTAAATAGTTTATCTAAAATCTTCCTTATCCACCTCCATTACAATATCCAACACTCAGTCTTATATGAGCACCATCTGCATAAACTACAATTATTACTAGTAGCTTCGTCTGGTCTAGGTGGTACTTCTTTCTTTGCTACATACTCATTGATGTATTCAAACTTAGCTTCTAAATCCTTCCATAATTTTTCATCATATTTAACTGTGAACTCTTTTAGCTCTTGAGTATTCTTATCTTCGTATAAAAAAATCATTTTATTTATTGGTCTAGGAGTATTCCATAGGAGTCTATCTGCTTTCATATGTTGCTCATACTTGAACATTAGCTTTTCTCCTCTGGAGAATTTGTTTCCTCCCTTCATATGTTTGTAGTGATTTTCTATAAAGGTATAATACTCTTCTGATACAAAGTAACTCATAAGCTCTTTCTCTGTTGAGAACTTATCCTTTAGCCACTTCCTCCTTTCTTCCAAACATATCATATATACTAATGCTTGTTTCTTGTGGTCATCTCTTGCATCTACTAATTTAGAGAAGCCATTAGTGTTGATAGTCTTAATCTCCAATATTCCTAGCTCGTATTTACTTAACTCTAAAAGTCCATCTGTGTGTCCTTGAATTTGAAGCCTGTCCAGAAATACTGGAACTTCATCCATCTTCAACATTCCTTCATCCAACATATACTTTTGCAGTCTTTCATGGGTATCTGTTCCATTGTCGAATATCCTTCTAGTTCTAGCATCTATAGCATTAGCATCCGACTCATATCCAAGTCTACTGTATACTATAGCTCTCTCACATTTACTAGCAGATGAAGGACTATTTATATCCCATCTTCTGTCCTCATCTCTATCATTAAGTGATAGTAAATACTGGTCTAGCCTTTTGATAATGTATCCTTCGTTTTTTAGTGTGCTCAACACATCCTTTAGTGCCAATTACATTCCCCCTTAATTGTTTAACTTATTAGTATGTCCATAACTTAATAAGTTTATACATTCTTTCTTACTTAGTATAACAAATGAGTATATGCTTGTCAAGGTAAAAAAATAAAAGGTAGAGAGTTATTTCTCTACCTTTTCCCAAATATAAATGAAATCTGAATTTTTCATAACCACTAACCTTACTGGTTTGTCATCTCCTAATGTTAGAAATATTACAGGGGTCAACGCCATTTCATAAGCCCTTCTATCTAAATCATTAAACTTATCATAATCAATCCTAAAGGACTTCTTATTAGTAGTAATAGTCTCGCTTAATATTTGCATATGCTCTTCAAGGTTAAATCCCTTATAGTCATTTAAGTCCATAACTACTAATTCTAAATCATCTAATATGTCTATTTGCATTAGTGGGGTTCTAAAATTATCTTCTATAGCTTCTCTATTAATCTTGTCCCATGTATCCTTCTTAAGTATAAAGTAAGGCTTGTCCGTAAATTTGTTTTCTATTAGGAAGTCTGTCTCATTGAAGAAACTAGTTCTTTTTCCTCCAGTTCTAACATCTCCTTTAGCTGTCCAAAGTGCTCCAGAAGCTATTTGAGTCTTTCCTCCAAACTCTTTAGCTGTCCTTACTTCTTGAGCCTTTGATTTCTTTTTTATATAGCTCATATTGCTGTCCTCCTTAATTTAAAATAACTCTATCCTCAAATATCTCAAACATGAGACTCTGAGAATAGAGCTATTATACCATACTTATGGCTGGAGTGGCAAGGCTCGAACTTGAATTAAAGGTTTTGAATATCTCCGTTTTCCTAATTAAACTACACTCCCATGTTAAGAAGGAAGAGTGAAGTAAAGACTAGTCGGATTGGTCTACATTTAGTGTGAGGACTTCTTTCTCCTTATTCCTCCTTCACATTTACATCATAACATAAATTCTTAATTTCTTAAAGGGACTTTACAATTAATCTTTATGCCAAACAGGAGTCCAGAAGGTACAGTACTTAATATTTCCATCATCCACCATGTCATAAGATGTTACAGAATTATTATGACAAACTTCTTCTGTATCAACATCATCTTTATAAAGGTACTTACAAGATTTACAGTTCCTCAAACTCTGTAGCTTTCTATTATCATCTTTAACATTGTTCCTAAAAGCCTTGAAGCCTTTTTTGATAGCACCTTTTTCCATTCTACATCTCCTCCAGTATACTTCTAACAAGTTTCTTTAGAAATCTCTTATGACGATTAGCTATAGCTAACTTAGTCTCTAATACTCTCTTAGTACTATCATTTGTTATTGACTCCTTGAGCTCTGTTATCTTTCTACGACTAGCTTCTATCTCTGTATCCCTCTCATTTATAAGGTTTCTATAGAACTCTTCCTGTTCCTGTAGCTTCTTATTCCAGTTATCTCTATACTCTTCAAACTGCTCTTTACTAATAAAATCTAGCTTAGATACTTCTCCCATTATATCATCTAATAAATCTAGCAAGTCATCAGAATTTATAGTTAGATTAGGTTTATCTAAATGTCCATTAAGGATACTTGCTATCTCTCTTCTGACTACTCTTTCTGTTTTCTTATTCATTAGGCTTCACTCCCCTCGGATATAGCATTAGCTTCTCTTTCAACTATGGAGAATAACTCATCTTTAACTTGTTTAAATACTTCTGGATTTTCTCTCAAGTACATTACAGTATTATCTGCTCCTTGAGCAATATTCTCTCCATGAAACTTAAACCAACTTCCAGCTCTTTCTATAACTCCATAATTTATTCCTGCTATAACTACTTCTTTAAAGGTATCTATCTCTCCTGCTTTAGCTATTGGAGTATCTTCAAAGTAGAAGTCGAACTCTCCAGATTGCTGTTGTTTGTAGGTCTTGTTCTTATGTGACTTGAACTTTATTACTTGTCCTACAATTTCCTTGCTGTCTCCTTTTCCCTCTACTATCCAGTCCCCTCTTCTTAATCTTAGGTCTACTGAAATATAGAACTCAATAGCTCTTCCACCCGGGGTATTGTGGACAACAAATCCACTATCTGTTCCACCTGCTAGGAAGTTGTGATGCTCTCCCACATTAATATCATATCTTCCTTTTCTTCTTAGTTTCCTATCACTTGCAACTCTTATAGATTTGATGTCAATGTATTTATTCTCAACTGTAGGATTGTTTTGTAGTTCAAATTCCTCGTAAAGTCCTCTAAATTCTGGAGGTAATTTATATTGCATACATGGTGGTATATATCTACTAATCCTCCTAAATAGTTCATTAGAGTTATCTATATTAAAATGGAACTTCCCATTTCGTATATTAAAAGTACATTCTAATCCAACTCTTAAAAATGCTCTTTGAATTTTAATAAGATGTTCCTCATTTCCTTTAAATCTGTTTATAGAAATAGTAGCATATTTGCCTTTATTTAAACTTCCGTCATCCATATAGTAAACAGCTAATCCCATATCTGAATAATTCCTAAATAAGAATAAAGGGTCTCTATTGCCTAATTTATTCTTTATTTCTAATAACTCAACAGAGCTTTTACTTCTCCATGTATTACCACTAGGATACTTCTCCATAGGTAATAGAACACTTAATTTACCTATTTTCCATTTTAAGTATTCTTCATTTTCACTATCCTGCAATCTTAAATAAGCTGTATTTTTATGTGATTTTACTAATGTACTGTCTCCTACTAGAGTTCCAGCTAAGAAATCTAATAAAGTTCCATTAATATTTCTCTCCACTTTAGTGCATAACTTATCGTGTAATGTTAAATCTTGAGCTTCTTTCCATCCTGTATCAGTTAGAATTTTATGGTCATAAGTGGCTGTTACACTAAATACTCCATTCTTACTTCCCACTCCATTAGCTATTATTGTGTAGTACTCATCTTTGCTTTCAATATTCCCATTATATTTCCAATCTAAAATTCTCTTTGGCTCATAAATATTTTTATCAAAGTTATAGCTCCATACTTCTCCTTCAACTCTATTCTCTACAATTTCCCCTATAGGCAGAGTTCTACCATCTACTAGAGGTATTGGGGTATCATAGTGTAAGCAATACTCTGGGTCTCCATACGCTCCAATCTTTTCTCTAAGTTGATTAATTAATATTACAGTACAAGGTAGGTCTCCTCTTCTCACTAACATATTATTAGTAGCTGTGTACTTTCTACAATACTCTCCAATCATCTTAGGCTTCAATCCCATCTGTACACTTTCCCCCATTTGACTCTCGTACTCTTTAGTAGGCTCTAATGAGTCTATTGAGTCAATAATTATTAGGTGTACTCCATCTTTCTGCATCTGGTGAGCCATTTCCAAACACTCCTCTAGTCCAGATGGTTGAGCATATAGCCAGTTGTCGGTATCTACTCCTATAGTGTCTCTTGTCCAGTCTATAGTCTTAGTTCCCTCTACATCTAAGTAAGCACATATCAAGCCATCTACTTTCCTATGGTGTACCTCTACTAGCTCTCTTCCTTTTGATTCTTTTCTCTCTGTCCATATCCATTCAACTTTAGTAGTCTGAGCATTTTTAATAATATGGTCACATAAAGTAGATTTAGCTGTAGATTTAGCTCCACTTATTTGAGTCATTCTTCCAATAGGAATACCTCCCCCCAGCTTAAGGTCTAAATTTATACTTCCTGTACTAATCCTTCCGTATTGAGCTTTCTCATGGTCTGCCCCCATTATTATAGCATTAGAGCCAAACTTCTTTAAAAGTCCTACTCTTATATTATCTACTTCCTTCTTTGCCATAGTATTCTTCCCCCTTTAATTAATAAATAATGCTGATATGAAGTAAGCAAGGATAGGAGCTAATATTAGAGCTCCTATCTTCCCTTCCTTTGTATCTTCTGCTAGTGCTGATATGATTAATATTGAAATTATTATAAATGAGTAAATTTCAAGCCACATAATCTAATCACCTACTTTGCTTCTGCATAACTCTTTCCTGTATCTGCATCTACTCTAAGAGGAATATTAAGAGGTTTTGGAAGTGGATGCTCCATGATGTCTTTAATGATTGTTATAGCTTCTTCTGCATATTTCTCTGGACATACAAACACTAATTCCGATTCTACCCCTGCTTTCGCAGTACTTTAACACTACTCTAAGTAGTGGGACTGGACTATATCTTCTCTCTAGTTGAGAGCCCCTTGCTTCCATTCTTCCGAATGTACTCTACTCCCTTCGTGCTCTTATGAGCCTTATTCTCCATTTAGGAGTTACATTTATTATTTGGTTTCGATAGTCTCTGAGGGTGAGTCTATTCCAACTTTATAAAGCATAGAATGTATTTCATTTTTAATGAGGAATTTCTCTACATCTTTTCTTATTTCATTAGCTGTTTTAACTGGAATATAAATGTATGGATAAGCTCTTCCATCTCTCTTTTTATCCCATCTTAATGCCCCAATTTTTACAGGGTACATTGAATATATCTTATCTATAAGTTGTTGAGTCTCCTCTACTGTAAATTCGTTACAATATAAGTGCATAAAATGTTTCTTTTGATGATAAGTACCATCATCTAAGTAATACATTATAAATGACTCTTTATTTAATGACTCTATACATTCACTTATACTCATATTAGCTACTTTAGTAATATGTTTACTCATATATGTAGCAAAAGTATAACTAAATGCTCCACTCTTATAGCCTGACTTTTGTGTCCTTATATTACTCACTTTTACTATCTTAGATAATTGGTCTCTTTTATAGCTCAGGTAATCTAAATTTATTGACACGAAAGATATATTAAAATCCAGTTGCTCCTCATTATTTTTATAAATACATCCATCTCCAAGCTTTCCACTTAGTAGTATTGGATTTACTAGCTTTTTTAAAGTTTTCATAGATAATCTCCTCCCTGCTGGTTTCCCATTTACATATACTTATTATATTATAAAAGTACATGACATACAATACACTTTTCAAACTTTCACACTCACAGTTGCCTGTCATGTTGTAGTGGTACTGTCTTTAGGGGTTTCCAGCATATCAAGGGGTTTAACCACGACAAGTTATTTATCGTGTACTTGTAATACCATTCTACAGCCTATTTCTTTCAGTCTCTTATTAGCTTCTATCTTAGGTTGACACATCATCATTATGTCTCCTCCAGAGCCTTGAATACATGAGTTTACTGCTAATCTCTCTTGGTATCCTACTAACTTATAGTCATTACTATTTATGTCTGGTAATCTTCTCTTTCTTCCTATTAAAGTAAATACTTGTTCGTGTTTATGAGCAAACTTCTTCTGGTTTTTAATGAAATCTGCTACTCCAGCATAGGTTTCAAAGTACTTATCATAGTACTCTTGAGCCTTCTCCTTAGTTATAGGGTCTCCATTCTCATCTACAGCACCTTGGTCTGATAATGTATTAAATAATGTAAATGCTCCTCCTCCATACATTAAGAGGAAGTTTATGGTCTTAGCAATCTGTCTAAGAGTTGGGTATTTCTTCTTAGCCTCGTCTGCTTCGCAGTCTAGCTGGAACATATTTACTGCTGTACTACCATGAGCATCATGGTCTTGGATGAATGTTTCCATTAGATAAGGGTCTTTACTAAAATGAGCTAATAGTCTCATCTCTAGGTTAGAGTAGTCTAATGCTATAACTACTTCATCCTCATTGTCTGGAATGAATACATCTCTTATCTCATAGAACTTCCACATGATGTTCTCTTCATTTTTAGCTCTCCACTCTTTTAGGTAATGAAGGTAATCTGCTATAGTAGCTTCCATAGTCTCATACTTTACTGTTAACTCTCCTGTAGGGTATCCATCTACATATTCTAGCTTATCTTCTATAGCCTTAAAAGCCCTTTCATTGTAAGCCACTCCTTCTTTCTCTGCCCACTCCTCATAAGTCATAGGGTCATACATTTCTACTGGTCTAGGAAGTTGCTGTAAGTTAGGCTCTGAACAACTTAATCTTCCAGAGTCAGTACCCCCTAAATTAAAACTTGGATGTACTTTCCCATCTGCATATATCTGAGTTAGTAATCCATCTATAAATGCTGATTTTAACTTACTAAGTTTCTTATATACTAATAATAGCTTTACAAGCTCAATTCCTTCTTGCTTCCTCTTATCCCTCTTGTAATTCATCTTACTTAAAGCCTTTAACTGCTTATCTCCAGTTTGAGGAGCTCCTCCTGCTGTAGTACTGATTACAGGGAAGTTGAAGCTATTATCTAATAACTCAATGTTCCCTATAAACTCTCCCTGCTTATTAACCTTCTTATATCCGAACAGTAGTTCCCCTAATTGTTGAGAACTTGCTGGATTGAACTCTACTCCTGCTATCTCAACCATCCTGTAATGTAAATCCTCTAAGTCCTTATCTGCCCTTTTCTGCATTTCTTCTAGTCTCTTCTTGTTTACCTTAACTCCTCTCCTCTCCATATTGTAGAGAGTCTTTAGGAAAGGCATTAGAACTTTGTAGAAGATAGTCTCCATTTCCTCATTCACTAACTCATCCATTTGCCAGTCACAATAATGTCTCCATGTCCAGTAAGCATCTGCTAGGGCATAAGGAGCTCCTATAGGTATTCTTACTAAGTGGAAAGGTGCTTTATTACTTGCTTTTAATCCGTAAGCCTTTTTCTCTTCCTTAGTAACAGTAGATAAACATTCATCAAACTTAGTCTGATTGACATTATATATTTGAGATGTCATACCTTTAAGTCCTTTTTCCTTATTCTCATCAGTAATCCATCTAGCTATCATAGTATCGAATATGTCATCTGTCTTGATTGTTATTCCAATATTCTCAAGTACATGAATGTCGAATTTAAGGTTATGTCCAATAATTCTTACATCCGCTCTTTCAAATACGGGCTTTAAGTACTTTACAACTAAATCGGTATCTAGCTGTCCTTCATCAAAGAAATGTCCTGTAGGAATATAATAAGTATCCTGCTCTCCAAAACATATTGATATTCCAACTAAATT
>CZCB01006931.1_pt1 | contig 10239 bp, 9 predicted proteins | sample 591991 | NCBI WGS metagenome assembly CZCB01 (sample SAMEA3556809, study PRJEB10932) | anaerobic digester metagenome | reverse complement strand
TTATTTTCTAATATATCTTCTTTTATAAGAATTTTAATAACACTATAAACCAAGGTTTTAGGAGACTTTTTATAATTTGTTTCCTGCATAATTTTATCATTCAATAGTGAAGATATTGTAGATGTCTTTATATAGTCCTTATTATATCGAACAAATTGGTCGATGATGGTTCTGACAATTTCTTCAAAGATATGTACTGGAATAATATTAGGGTAACTGCTGCTTTTGTCAGGTCTTACCGTTTCAATCCTTATATTCTCATTTTCTCTCTTCCATGTTGTTCTATCTGCCACATCTTTTATGTCTTTTTCGTTTTCCTCTTCAATTTCTTCGGTATCCTCTTCATTATTGCTACAAATATAACTTCCAAATACTTGATTATAAGAATTTCGCAACTTAGCAAGTTCATTCATATGGCTTTCAACCTGCTTTAGCACTTGTAATGTGTTTTGTATTTCTTCAACTTGACCATTCTTACTGCAATAAGGTATAAGGTTGCATTTTCCCATATGCTTTTTCTAATCTTTTTATCAATCCTGGTATCAATATTTAAATCAATATAGTACTATCAATCCTTTGAAATCAATACCTTTAGCCTTATTCCTTGCACCTTAACCCTTTCAAACCTTTTCACCTTTTAAAACGCAAACCCCGCAGCAAATGAAGATTTCTCTTGCATCTACTACGGGAATTTGGAACGGACTTTATTTTTATAGAGCGAACTTTATTTTCATGGAGTGAACTTTATTTGAATTATACATTGCTTACAAAGCCCGGCATTTATCCTACTCAACAGTAACGCTCTTGGCCAGATTCCGGGGCTTATCGACATCGCAGCCTTTGGCTACAGCTACATAATATGCATATAACTGAAGGGGTATGACCATTAGAATAGGGGCCAGCATATTATGTGTAGGGGGGATGTATATTACCCTGTTCACTTCCATCTCTATTTCAGCATGGCCTTCTACCGCTACGGCTATTACAAACGCTCCTCTGGCCTTTACTTCCTTTATGTTGCTCAATGTTTTTTCAAACAGATTTTTTTGCGTGGCCAAGGCAACTACCGGCGTGCCGTCCTCTATCAAGGCGATTGTGCCATGCTTCAACTCCCCTGCCGCATAGGCTTCAGAATGAATGTAGGAAATCTCCTTTAACTTTAAAGAGCCTTCTACGGCTACGGCATAATCCAAACCCCTACCTATATAGAATATGCTGTTAGCATTAAATGTCTCATCCGCACATTTTTGGATAATCTGCTTGTTATCCAATACTTTTTGGGCTAACTCGGGAAGTTTCTGCATTTCTTCGATCATCTGCCTGTATTCTTCCTGCGAGATTCTGCCCATTTTATCAGCAAAGTCAAGAGCCATCAGGTACAGGCATAACAACTGGGTAATATAGGCTTTGGTGGAAGCTACGGCAATCTCAGGGCCAGCCCAGGTATACAGAACATGATCAGCTTCCCTTGCTAAAGTACTGCCCACCACATTGGTAATGGCAATAACCTTAGCTCCCTTCTCTTTACACAGTCTCATGGCGGCAAGTGTATCGGCCGTTTCCCCCGATTGGCTTATGATAATTACTATATTGTTCTCATTTATTATGGGATCTCTGTATCTAAACTCGGAAGCTATTTCCGCATCCACCGGTATTCTCACCAGTTTTTCTATAACGTATTTGCCGACAATGCCTGCGTGATATGCTGTTCCACAAGCTACAATTAAAATTTTGCCGACTTTTTCAAGTTGTTCTCTCGTTATGCCAATATCGCTTAGCTCTATCCTGCCCTCTCTAATCCGAGAGGTCAGCGTGTCCCGTAAAGCTTTCGGTTCTTCGTGTATTTCTTTTAACATGAAATGCTGGTATCCGCCTTTTTCGGCGGCTTCCACATCCCATGTCACCTCAAATACTTCTTTTTTAACCTCTTCACCGTATTGATTTATGATGTTGACTCCGTCCTTGCAAATCAGAGCTATCTCCTTATCCTCCAAGAAATATACCTTCCGGGTATATCTCAATAGGGCAGGTATATCCGAAGCAATGAAGTTTTCGCCTTCCCCCAAGCCTATTACCAAGGGACTATCCTTTCTGGCTACCACCATGCACTCAGGATGGTTTTTGGCTATCACTGCCAAAGCATATGACCCTTCTATTCTATCCAGGGTGTTTCTAACTGCTTCCACAAGGTCGCCGTTATAGTAATAATTAATTATATGAGCCACCACTTCCGTATCCGTGTCTGATGTAAACTCATATCCTTCTCTCTGAAGCCAGCTCTTTAGCCTCATATAGTTTTCTATGATTCCGTTATGCACAACTGCAATATCGCCCAATTGATTTGTATGGGGATGAGAATTAATGTCGGAAGGCTCACCATGGGTAGCCCATCTGGTGTGTCCTATTCCCAAGGTCCCGTTTAGCTGGCTGTGCTTAATCCTTTCTTCTAATACGGTTAACCTGCCTTTTGCTTTGTTAATATTTATCTGCTTACCGTTATGAACGGCCACACCGGCCGAATCATAACCTCTATACTCTAATTTTTTTAATCCGTCAATCAATATGGGCAAAGCCGGCTTATCACCAATATACCCAATTATCCCACACATTTTTTATTCCCCCTTATTCCGTTGGCCGAAAAGCCTCCCTGGGCTCTCAAGACCAACAGGGCATCGAATATGCCATTATTCCCACTCAATCGTTCCGGGTGGTTTAGAGGTGATATCATAAACTACCCTATTAACATGCTTAACCTCATTCACAATTCTCAGGGATATCTTCTCCAGTAAATCATAAGGTAACCGTACCCAGTCGGCAGTCATGGCGTCTTCGCTGCTTACTACCCTCAGAACTATGGGATATGCATATGTCCTTTTATCACCCATTACCCCTACAGATTTAATAGAAGGTAAGACAGCAAAGGACTGCCATACTTGTTCATAGAGACCGGCTTTTTTGATTTCTTCACGCACAATGGCATCTGCATCCCGCAGTATATCCAACTTTTCTTTTGTAACTTCTCCAATTATTCTAATGGCTAAGCCAGGTCCTGGGAAAGGTTGTCTTGTTACTATTGATTCCGGTAAGCCCAGTTCTCTGGCTACCAGCCTTACCTCATCTTTAAAAAGGTTGCGCAAAGGTTCAATTAGCTGGAATTTCATATCTTCCGGCAGTCCACCTACATTATGATGGCTTTTAATGGTTTCTGCCGTATCTGTGCCGCTTTCGATAACATCAGAGTATAAAGTCCCTTGCACTAAGAACTCACTGTCTTCATATTTTTTAGCTTCATCTTCAAAAACACGAATAAATTCTTCTCCAATTCGTTTTCTTTTTTCTTCCGGTTCAGTAACCCCGGCTATTTTCTGCAAAAATCTTTCCCGAGCATCTACAAAATCTAAACGAATTCCAAATGTATCTTTAAAAACTTTTTTTACCTCTTCCGGTTCATTTTTGCGCATAAAACCGTGGTCCACAAAAATACAGGTTAAATTATCTCCAATGGCTTTATGGACTAATACAGCGGCTACGGAAGAATCAATTCCTCCACTTAAACCACAAATTACCTTTTTATCTCCTACTTTTTCCCGAATGGCCCGGACTTCTTCTTCAATAAAAGAACCCATGGTCCAATCGGCCTTACATTTACAAATCTTGAACAGGAAATTTTCCAAAATAGCCTTTCCGTTTTCCGTATGTTTAACCTCCGGATGGAACTGTACTCCATACAATGCTTTATCCGGATTAGAAAAAGCCGCAAAAGGAGTATGTTCTGTTTTCCCTATACTTTTAAAACCTTCGGGAATCTCTGTAATGTAATCACCATGACTCATCCAGCACAGCTGTTCCGGAGATAAACCCGAAAAGAGAGGGTCACTTTCATCCACCTGCACAATCGCCTTACCGAATTCCATTTTTTCAGCTTTTTCTACTTTTCCGCCTAAAAAATAAGTGATTAACTGCATCCCGTAACAGATGCCTAAAACAGGAATACCCAAATTTAATATCTCCGGGTCACAGTAAGGGGCTTTTTCCCCGTAAACACTGGCCGGACCCCCGGATAGAATTATTCCTCTCGGGTTTATTTCTTTGATTTTTTCCACAGATATACTGTAGGGAACCATCTCTGAATAGACTTTGGCTTCTCTGATTCTTCTGGTAATCAACTGGTTATATTGCCCACCAAAGTCTAACACTAAAACAGTATCATGTTTTCGCCAATCCACGTTTTTTCCTCCCTCAAATAAAGTTTATGACCTTATCCTTATTCATATGCCTTCGGATCCAAAACAGCAATATAAGGTAAATTACGGTATTTTTCCGCATAATCCAATCCATAACCCACTACAAATTCATCAGGTATGGAATAGCCACAGTAGTCCGGAACAATGTCTACTTTCCGGCGGTCAGGCTTGTCCAAAAAGGAACAGATTTTAAGACTTCTAGGTTTACGGGAAAGGATATTATCTGAAAGGTATTTTAGGGTTAAACCTGTATCGACTATATCTTCCACTATCAGCACATCTCTACCTTCTACACTTTGATCTAAATCCTTGATAATCCTGACAATACCTGAAGAGTGAGTGGAATGACCGTAACTGGATACAACCATGGTATCTATTTCTAAGGGCACCTTAATATGTCTGATTAAATCAGCCATAAAAATCATGGCCCCTTTTAAAATACAGATTACAAAAAGATCTTTGCCTTCGTAATCCCTGGTTAAAATCTCGCCTAATTCGGCTACTTTTGACTTTATATCATCCTCTGAAATAAGAACTTTTTTAATGTTTTTTTCCAAGCTCTGCTTCCTCCTCTGCCATATAATAGTAATAGCTTGTCAAATTTCGCATAAATTATAACCTAATCTCCCTCTACATTTCAACAAAATTACTATATTTCCCGGAAATTTTCCGGCAAAATTATCGTAAACAAAAATGGTTAGGCTATCCCAAATGCCTAACCTAATTATTTAACAAAATCCTAAATTGGTGCATTTATCTCTATTTTTTCATTATAGTCGCTAAATTCAACGCTCATGATCAAGCTGTGATTTTCATGTTGTTTATTAACAGCATTAATTTCCGCTTTGGCCAATAGTCCGTCTTTGTTGACCCAGAACACATAAGAGAAATCTTTCCATAAAACCTCTAAATACTTGTTTTCATTTTGAGCCAGCACTTCATATTTTCTGCATTTTTGTCCGTTAATTTTTTCTTTACCGACGTATTGAACTTCCAGGGGTTCACACAGGCTAAAGGTACCTAAAGGATTAATCTCCTGGATTAATTTTTCTGTTGCTTCCATATTTACCTGGTCTAAAACTAACCAATCCTTAGAAAAAACATCTTTCCGATAAAATTTATTGTTAACCTGATAAATCTCAAAGTCGGAATTCACTACATGGAGTTTGCCGATAAAATGCACATTACCGTTACTTTTTTCTCCCATAACCTCACTTAAAAGTTGCTCCTGATTATCAACTATCTTCTTGGAAATTGCATGGTAGCGATAGCTTTCTGCATTAAGGGTTTTTTCAATGGCTGATAATACCGCTGCTTCCGGTGGTAATGCACTGAAATTCTGATAAGCCCAAATTCCCCCACCGCCTATTATTAAAATTAAAACAATAAGTAATAACCATTTGAGGCTTATCCTCGGCCTGGTAATCCGGGGAATTTTAAATATCTGTCTATTAAAACTGATTTTACCCACAATATATTCCTCCTTTTCCCTAATTATTTCTAATAATTCTTACTTGGAAAGGAGGAATTTTATTACTTTTAGACCTGTCCAATTTTAAAAATTTTCACCTTTCATTAAAAACATAAGAAAGAGTCTTGAACAAACTTGTTCAAGACTCTAAAAAACTGTATTTTTACTCTACATCATACCTCCGGGAGGCATTCCACCGGGCATGTTATTATTCTTCTCTTCAGGAATATCAGCAATTAAACTTTCAGTAGTTAAGACCATACCGGCGATACTTGCAGCATTTTGTAAAGCAGAACGAGTAACTTTAGCTGGGTCTACAATACCTGCAGCAATCATGTCTTCGTACTTATTGGTTAAAGCGTTGAAACCTACTCCTACACCGGCTTCTTTAACTTTTTCTACAACGATGGAACCTTCAACCCCGGCGTTGTAAGCAATCTGACGCACAGGTTCTTCTAAAGCTTTCTTGATAATGTTTACACCTACCTGAGCATCGGGATCGTCCATTTTAATATTTTCTAAAGCAGGAAGGATATCAATTAAAGCAGTTCCACCACCGGCCACAATACCTTCTTCTACTGCCGCTCTGGTAGCAGATAAAGCGTCTTCGATACGATGTTTCTTTTCTTTCAATTCGGTTTCAGTAGCTGCACCAACTTGGATTACAGCAACTCCACCGGATAATTTAGCTAAACGTTCTTGTAATTTTTCTCTATCGAATTCAGAAGTGGTTTCTTCTAATTGAGCTCTGATTTGAGCAATTCTGGCATCAATCTTAGCCTTTTCTCCTTTTCCTTCTACAATGGTTGTTTCTTCTTTGCTTACTTTAACTTGGCGAGCAGTACCTAACATTTCTAAAGTAGTGTTTTCTAATTTTAAGCCCAAATCTTCGCTGATAACTTGGCCACCGGTTAAAACAGCGATGTCTTCCAACATTGCTTTTCTGCGGTCACCAAAGCCAGGAGCCTTAACGGCTACACAAGTAAAGGTACCTCTTAACTTGTTCACAACCATAGTAGCTAAAGCTTCGCCTTCAACATCTTCAGCAATGATTAATAAGGATTTTCCTGTTTGAACAACTTTTTCTAATACCGGTAAAATATCTTGAACAGCAGAGATTTTCTTATCAGTAATTAAGATCAAAGGTTCATCTAAAACAGCTTCCATTTTTTCTGTATCAGTTACCATATAAGGAGATACATAACCACGATCGAACTGCATACCTTCAACTACATCTAAAGAAGTACCAAAAGTTTGAGATTCTTCTACAGTAATTACTCCGTCATTTCCTACAGTTTCCATAGCTTCAGCGATTAAATCACCAATTTCTTTATCGGCAGCAGAAATAGAAGCAACTTGAGCAATTGCCTCTTTACTTTCGATGGACTGAGCGATTTTATGAATTTCTTCTACAGCTACCTCTACGGCTTTGTTGATACCTTGTCTGATAAGCATAGGATTAGCACCAGCAGCTACGTTCTTCATACCTTCTCTGATCATAGCTTGGGCTAATACAGTAGCTGTAGTGGTACCGTCACCGGCTACATCATTTGTTTTGGTAGCAACTTCTTTAAGAAGTTGAGCACCCATGTTTTCAAAAGGATCTTCTAATTCAATTTCCCGAGCAATGGAAACACCGTCATTGGTAATAGTGGGGGAACCGAATTTCTTCTCTAAAACAACATTACGACCTTTTGGTCCTAAAGTAACTTTAACTGCTTCTGCTACAGCATTAACACCCGCTTCTAAAGCGCGTCTAGCCTCTTCACCAAAAATAATATCTTTGGCCATTATGTAATCCCTCCTTCAATATATTAACTAATGATAGCTAAAATATCCCTTTCACCTAAAATAAGTACTTCTTCATCATTTAATTTGATTTCTGTTCCGGCGTATTTAGAATAAATAACTTTGTCCCCAACTTTTACTTCCACAGGAACCCTTTGTCCGTTTTCCAAAAGTTTACCGGTTCCTACAGCTAAAACTTCACCTTGTTGGGGTTTTTCTTTAGCAGTATCGGGAAGGACAATACCGCTTTTTGTTTTTTCTTCTTGAGCAATTGGTTTAACAACAACACGGTCGCCTAATGGCTTAATGTTCATGTACAAACCCTCCTTTAGAAGTTTATTATGTTCCACTTTATTGTTAGCACTCATCATAGGTGAGTGCTAATTCACAATAATACTTTATTGTTAGCACTCATCATAGGTGAGTGCTAATTCACAATAATAATGATATACAAGGTTTTAAAATTTGGCAAGTCTTTTTTTAAATTTTTTTCTTAAATTTACCTTTATCGACTTTCCAACAGTAAACAATATTTCCAATTATGACCTGGAATATACTCTTGGGATACATTTTGGGGTCAGTCTTTTGCTTAAGGGTTATTTCGTTGGTCAGATTTCCGCTTCTGAGCAATATTTTTGGTCAAAATCCTCTTACGGGTAACCTTATTGGTCAGAACTTTATTTGGGGTTAATTATTATGTCAGATATTTTAAAAATCTAACTTGTAAGGTACACTAACTAATATAGATCTGATCAAAAATATCAACCTAAAAAATAAATCTGACAAAAAAGCTAAACCCCAAAGCTCACTCTGAACTAAAAAGGTGGTAAAAGTATGAACAAAAGCATTTTACGAAAGAAGTACAAAGAATTACGGAATAACATGAGTAAAGAAGAGGTTTCCGTTCGCAGTCAAAGCATTCTCCAAAACTTAGCCTCCCACCCTTTGTGGGCTAAATCATCCACAATCATGTGCTTTTTATCTTTGGGTAATGAAGTTGAAACTAAGCCCATTATTGCAAGGGCTTGGGAGGAAAACAAACAGGTGGTTATACCTGTTTGCCAGACGGAAAGCCGTACAATTATCCCTAGTCTCCTAACATCTTTTCAACATTTAGAACCAAAAACCATGGGTATTTTAGAGCCAAAGGAAGGCAAACTTTACCCGGTAGACCCCAAAATAATTGATCTTTGCTTAATTCCCGGCTTAGCCTTTGATTTAGAGGGACACCGCATCGGTTTTGGAGCCGGCTACTATGACCGCTTCTTACCTTTATTAAAACCGGGCACACCAAAGATGGCTTTAGCCTTTGATTTTCAAATCAGCCTCAAACCGTTACCCCATGAGGCCCATGATGTAAAACTGGACTTTATTTGTACAGAGAAAAAGGTTTATACTTTGTAAACCTTTCCTACAACAAACGAACGGGACAGGCTACTTCTTTTTCCAATTCCCAGCTGCCTCGCCCGGTTAGGTCTTTCCCTTGAAAATCGAAAGCAATAGCAGGTATAAGCACTAAATCAGGTTCCGGATTTGTTTTCTTAAAACTAACTAAAGCCTTGACCATGTCTTGAACAACCAACAGGCCGGCGGACTGAATGTTACCACCGAAAAATTCATTTTTAACCGGTAAAATTTTTGCCGGCGAATCCGCTAATGCTGTTTCTAAAACCCTATAACCAAACTCCGAAGCTAAAATTAAAGGCCTTTGGGCATGCTTTTTCCTAATCTCCTCTTTAACCACCTCAACTTCTTTCAGAGCAATGTCATAATCAAATACAAGGCCACTCCAATCCCCTTTTACTTCTATAGTAAAAACCTTTCTTTCCCCTTCCCGTTCAATTAAAACTTTATGCTCACCCTTCTTTTTTAAAAGACTAAAGGCTTCTACCCGGGAAAAAGGCGGCTCTCCATTAATCTGTAAAATCTTATCCCCGGCCTTGATTCCTGCCTGAAAAGCCGGACTTCCTTTAATTACCCCCAGAACCCAAGCCTCTAAATCTCCTAATACAGGCGGCTCCAGGGAAATGGGACACATGCCTTTACGCCAAGCAGATATTTTTTCCGCCAATTCCACCATTAATTCTTCTTTTATTTGCAGTTCTGGAGAAGCAAATTTCGTAAAACCCGGCTTAAATACCCGAATTGTTTGGGCATTATTTTCACTTAAATATTTAATGGTTTCATACAGGCTTTCCCACCCGGTAATCTGAGGCATGGCCACAATGCTCCCATGGTATTTCACACCGTATTTAGCTAACACTTGGGGAGATCGACAGGAAATTTCCGCCTGTCTATCTCCCATTAAATTAAATCGTTCTGAAATACCGGCAATATTTAGGGATAGATTGATTTCTAAAGGCTCAAATACTGCTAATTTCCTGACAGCCTGCTCATCTAAGTAAGAACCATTGGTAGTAAGCTGAATTAAGGTTAAAGGAAATCTTTTCCTGATTAATCTTAAACACTCCCAAAAATAGGGGTGGGTAAAAGGTTCACCTTCCATAATCAGACTTGCCGACTCGCCTATGACAATTTTCCGGTGCCCATCTAAATAATCTAATAAATCTTCCACCAACTCAACAGATAAAGGTGGTATAGCTAAAGCCCTTACCCCCGGAGGATTTTGCCGGTGACTGCAAAAAACACACCTGACATTGCAGCGGGAAGTCAAAGGGAGAATATTATAGTTTTGTACGGTGTGATATAAAACCTGAATTAATTTTCAATCCACAT
>CZCB01006632.1_pt1 | contig 10239 bp, 10 predicted proteins | sample 591991 | NCBI WGS metagenome assembly CZCB01 (sample SAMEA3556809, study PRJEB10932) | anaerobic digester metagenome | reverse complement strand
GTGCCAGATTCTATTTTATATTCTTGGTCATTAACAACAATATTAATTTTCATTTTTTTAAAATTATAGCTGAGAATTTACAAATATTTTCACAAAGTCCACATCCCACACATTTACCATCTAAAATAACAAATAAATTTATTCTTTTTTCGATAATAGCATTTACGGGACATTCGACTAAACAAAGTCCACAACCAGTGCACAAATCCTCATTTATCACATATGATCTCAAACCTACACATTTAAAAGATCTACAATATTTGTCAAAAATATGTTCTTCTATCTCTTCTCTGAAAGCAGTATAAGCAGAAATAAAAGGCTGAGAAAGACTTTTTCCCAATGCACACAATGAAGATTCGGTTACAGTTTTATCCAATTTATTAAAGGACAAAATAGTTTTTAATCTATATAAAGCGAAATGGGGAATTTGAGGATTATTAGCTTGAGATAAATAATTAACAAGCTCAGACCACACTCTAGATCCGTATAAACAAGGGATACATTTACCACAGCTTTGTTCAGTTAATATCTCAGCAATATGCTGTAGCAACTGTACTACACATTGATTATCTGAGAAAGCAAAAATAGTAGAAGTGCCCAGATAATTAGTTTCTTTTTCAATATCATAAAGAGATTTTTCTAAATTATCTAGTCCAAAAAATCTACCTGTGATTCCACCAATATGAAACCCTTTAATAGCAATTTGATTTTTTAGCCCACCACCTATTTTAAAAATAACATCTGCTATGCTAGTATCCATTGATATTTCATAAATGCCATAATTTTCTATTTCTCCACAAAGAGTAACTATTTTGGTACCTTGTTTAGAGATGGGAGCTAAACTTTCTAAAGATATGTTATTACGAATAATTTTAGCAATATTTGCAATGGTTTCTACATTATGTACTAGAGTAGGATAACCCCAAATGCCTTTAGAGGTAGGATAAGGTGGTTTATTTGTAGGGAAAGGCATTTGTGACTCTAAAAGGTGAATGAGAGCCGTTTCTTCTCCAGTTATCAACATTCCTGGTGTTAGCATTACATCTATAGACAACGAATTACCACTATTCATAATGTCATCACCTAAAAGACCAAGACTCTTGGCATAAGAAATTAATTTTTCGAAAGCCTCATAAATATCGAGATATTCCTGATGAATAGCTATGATAGCATTAGTAATATGCAAAGCATAACAGGTAGATATCACACCTTCTAAAATCAAACTTGGATAATAACGTAGTAAAAAATAATTACTCAAACTGCTTGGACCAAATTCATTAGCATTTACTATTAAATATTTTTTATTAGCTAGCTGCTCATCTATAGCTCTCCATTTAACATCTATAGGTAATGTGCCAGAACCTCTACCTATTAAATTACTATTAAAAATTAAATTTTTCACTTCTGCACTACTCTTTTTGCTAAAAATAGAAGTGATAAATTCTATATTATTGTTATTAATGACAGTATGATCTTGTTGCAGATCAATAGTGGCAAATGAATCAGTTAAAAATGGTACTAATTTATTATACCAGGGCATTTGAGAAATAAACGGCACATGAGACCAACTTTCACCAGTATCATCGAGTTGCAACCAAGGTGTCAAACTGCTAATATCTAAGTTTACAATGCATTCTATTATCCACGGCAGCTGATTAGGTTCTAAATTTTTGAAATACAAGGTACGCTTTAGTGGATGCTTTATCCATACTATAGGCTCTGCATACAAAAAACCTTTTAATCCAGTATTAGGAAATCTTTCTATTATAATATCATTATCATTTGCTTGAATATCAGTTTCTTTATCTTTTAGGATAAAATGTTCGTTTTTGGATAATAAAGATAAAAATTGCCCTTCCCACTTATATTGTAATTCCAAAGAAGTAATATTATAGCCTATTTGCAGTTGTATAGCACTCATTGTTTTATAATTTTTTCTTTAATATTGTTCAATACTTTATAAAAAGCAGAATTATTATTAATTGCTATTTGATCAGTAAAACATTTACCATTACATTTATGAAATTTAATTATTGGTTTTTCATTACTATCTCTAAATTGATAATTAACTTCTTTTAAAAAATCTTTACCAAATTTCAAATAGCAATTCCACCCTTGGCACATAACCACATCATAATTAATATCTGAAATTAATAAATCTGGAAAACAAGTTACAATAAAAGAATAAATCTCAGAAGCTGATTGTTTAAAATAAATCTCTAGTTCATCTATATGTGATCTACTCAATGCATAAGGTTCTAGCATAAGCTTTGCACAAAAATCTATTAGAGATTTAGGATATGAGTGCCAGATTTCCTGAATTAACTCATTAATTGTAAAAGGCAAAATGATTCTCATCGTGTTTTCTAAATAACATTGTTACAAAATTAACAAATATCTTTTAAATAATAAAATTTATTTTATACAAAATTAATTATTCGTTAAAAAACATTTAATACACTTTCTATGCAAAAAAGAAAATAATAGAATTTAGGGTCAAAGGTAAAAAATTGTTTTATAATATTTTGTTATGTGTAAAGATAAAAAAGGAGACTGGGGGACTGGGTGACTTTTAGACTGGGAGACAAGGAGACTTGATGACAAGGTGCATTTTGCGATTTGATGTTCCTTACTAAGCTACTCAATCTTAATTTGTAATTTGTGTGTACTTGTGGATTAATAAACACTACTAGACTGTCGTAAAAAATTAACCTTAATAATTAAATGTATTTATTTTTATTTAGCAATCTAAAATGTTATTAATCAAACATATAATTCAAAAAAACGAATTATTTTATATAATTTTTTATTTTCTCCTTATCTATCAAAAACCTATAAGGTAATAGAGCATCATTGCCAGCATATTTTACTCCAATACGTGTTGTAACTATGATTTCATTATCAGGAATTTTAATACCATAATCATCAATGATGATATCTGATGTTATTAAACTTTTTTTATTGTCTGCAGTAGTAATCGACAACATAGCTGATAATTTTCCGGGACCGATACCATTAGCATTCATTTTCTTTTTACTAGCACGTTGCTGCATAATTTCTAAACCATCAAGTGGATAAATAGCTCTTATTAACACAGCATCTGGTATACCCTCTACATTTGTAACTACATTAAATAAATGATGAATTCCATAGCATAAATAGACATAGGCTATGCCACCATTCATGTACATGGCTTCATTTCTAGCAGTTATTTTGCCACCAAAAGCATGTGAAGCTCTATCATTAATGCCATTATATGCTTCAGTTTCTATTATAATTCCTGAGGTAATGATACCATCTTTTTTAGTTATTAAAACTTTCCCTATTAATGATTTAGCAATATTTATGACATTAGATTGAGTATAAAAATCTAAAGGAAGAGGCATAAATTCAATAAAAAAATCAGAAATTAGGCTTTAGATCATATTTTTGATAGAAATTCTCAATAACGTCTACTGCCTCTTCTGGTGTATCTACAAGAGTGAAAAGTTTACAATCAGCATCACTAATATAACCATTAGCTAGTAAAGTATTATTAATCCATTCAATTAAACCACTATAATATGATTTATCTATTAAAACTATCGGAAAACGAAGCGATTTTTTAGTTTGTATCAAAGTAAGAGCCTCAAACATTTCATCACATGTGCCAAAGCCACCAGGTAGCACTATATATCCTTGTGCATACTTAATGAACATTACTTTTCTACTAAAGAAATGTTTAAAAGAAATTAATTTATCTGGGTCTATAAACTCATTAGGTTTCTGCTCATGAGGTAATTCAATATTTAAACCTACGGAGTTACCACCAGCGAAATGAGCTCCTTTGTTGGCAGCTTCCATTATACCTGGGCCACCACCAGTTATAATGCCAAATCCTTTTTTAGTCAATAAATAGGCAACCTCTTCAGCTAATTTATAATGTTTAGAGCCAGGTTTAGCTCGTGCAGAGCCAAATATGGTAACACAGGGACCAATAGAAGATAATTTATCAAATCCTTGAACAAACTCAGACATTATTTGAAAGATCTCCCATGAATCTTTAGTTTTTATCTCTTGCCATGTTTTAGGCTTAAATGCATCTCTTATACTTTCTTCTTCACTTAATGCTTCATCTCGATACATAGTTTTATTTTTTTTCAAAATTAATTATTTAAATTTAATTATCAAAAAATCAAAGATATAAAATACAAGCTTATGCAAAGGATAAAATTTTTATATATTTTAAATTTTTATTAAGAATGATTCAATTATTTTTAATGATTTTAGCAATAGTTTTAATAGTAATATTAAAATCTGTTTTTAGAGACATGTCGTGTATATATTTTAAGCTTAATTGCAGTTTTTGAGGCATAACAATATTGACATATGCTTCCTCTGGAGTTGAATACTCTGATAATATTTCGTTTTCATTAATATAATCTAAAGAAGCATAATCAGATAATCCTGGACGTACTTTTAGAACATCTCTCTGTTTAGTATCATAAAATGCTACATATTCTGGCACTTCTGGTCTAGGACCTATGAAACTCATTTCACCTTTTAAAATATTCCAAAGTTGTGGTAATTCATCAATTTTATATTTTCTCAAAACATATCCAATTTTTGTAATACGAGGATCTTTGTCACCAATAGTTAACTTGCCAAATGCATCAGCATTTTTTTTCATTGTTCTGAATTTTAAAATTTTAAAAAAATTACCATTTTTACCTACCCTTGTTTGTCTGTACATAATTGGAAATCCATCATCGATTATGATCAATAATGCTATAATAATAAAAAAAGGCATTAAAATAATTAAAAATATTATCGAAAAGAAAAAATCTAAAACTCTTTTAATAATTGCATATTTCATGTACAGATAATTTGACTGCATTTATTACTTGGTCTTGCATTTCATTAGATAAATCATAATATACAGGCAGCGAGATCTCATGAGCATATTCATTATATGCCACAGGATAATCAGCAATATTGTATCCTAATTTTTTATATAAAGTCATCATTGGCAAAGGTTTGAAATGTACATTAGTAGCTACTTGCTTCTCGGCAATAGATTTAATAATTTCATTTCGCATCTGCTCATTGCAATCCTTTATTCTTAATTGATATACATGAAACGAAGATTTACGTATGCTATCTTGATATATTGGGCAAATATATTTACTATCACTTGCAAAAGCAGCATTGTATTTCTCAAAAATAGATTGCCTTTTTAATAGCATATCATTATCATATCTTTGTATTTCTACGATGCCGATAGCTGCTTGAATGTCTGTCATATTAAACTTGTAACCTGCTTCTATGATATCATATTCCCAATTTCCTATTTGAAATTTAGACAAAGCATCTTTAGTTTGTCCGTGTAAAGCTTTAATCTTTAACTCTTTATAGATAGCAGCTCTGTCAAAATTGTTTGGTAAATTAATTACTATAGCACCACCCTCAGCAGTAGTGAGGTTTTTGACAGCATGAAAACTAAACACTATGATATCTCCCCAATTGCCAGTCTTTTTATTCTTATAAATAGCTCCTAAACTATGTGCAGCATCTGATAGTAATAATATCCTACCTAATTCACTTTGTTTGTCATTTGATGGAGTAAATAAATATTGCATTTCTACAATTAAATCCATAATTTTAGAATAGTCGCATGGCAGTCCAGCAATATCCACAGGTATAATTACCTTTGTTTTATTATTAATTAATGGTTTAATTTTATTAATATCAATATTAAAATCAGCAGATGAGATATCAGCAAAAATTGGTTTAGCTCCACAATGTAGTACTACATTAGCAGTAGCAGCATATGTGATAGCTGGTACTATTACTTCATCACCTTCGCCCACTCCAAACCATCTAAGTGCCAATTCCAGTCCTGCTGTTGCAGAGTTTACACATAAAACAGGTCCATTATTAAAATATTCAGCTAATAATTGTTCAAAAATTTGAACCTTAGGACCAGTGGTTATCCATCCTGATTTCAGGACTTCTACAACAGCTTCTATATTTTTTTCATCTATTCTAGGAGGCGAAAAAGGTATCATTTTTTTACAAAATTATGAATAATTTATTTCTTTTGGAATATTCATACATAAAGCCTTCTATATTTAGCTAAATAAACATTTTTATGATAATTGATTGCATATCTTTAAAAAAAATCAATTAATTTTGCATAATTCAAATATTTTATTAAATGTCTAATTGGCAATATCTAAAGACAAAAACATTTTGGGGACACATAGGGCTAATGCTTGTCACATTTATTGTTTTTATTTTCCTTGTTAAACTTTTTTTAAATATTTATACAAGGCATGGTAAAGAAATAGAACTAGCAGATTATACTAACAAATCCTTAAAAGATATACAAGACGAAAAAGTAGATATCATAGTAATAGATAGTATCTTTAATGAAGATTTACCTCCGCTGACTATTGTAAATCAATATCCAGAGCCAGGAATAAAAGTAAAGCCTGGTAGAAAGGTTTATGTAACTGTAGTAAGTAACTCTTACGAGAAAGTACCTTTACCAGACTTAACAGATATTACTTTGCGAGCTGCTACTTTGCAACTGCAAGCTTATGGTTTTCAAATTGGTAAAATAGAAGAAGTACCTAGCATAGGACAAACTGTAATTGCTGTCAAACAAAATGGGAGAGAAATAACCTGGGGCACTCTTCTCAAAAAAGGTAGTGTTGTAGATTTAGTGATAGGTAGTGGCATGCAGCAAGATATGGATACTTTGCAAACTAATACTGATGATGATGGGCAGGCTGAGATTGTCAGCACTGTTTCTAAAATCCTTGGTATGTGATTAAAATTATATTTAAAAATAATTGTTATGAAAAAATTAAATTTATCATATATTGTCATTTTCACATTAATATTTACATTATTTATTTCGTGTAAAAATAAAAATAATGAAGTTTTCACATCTGAAATTATCTATGACGCATATATTCTCCCAGTAGAATATGATATGCCTTTTGTGAATCATTTAGGCTATAAAGATAGACAACAAGTATTAGATTTTATACATAAAGCAATGAAACTTAATAAAGTAACTGATAGCACTGGTAATATTATTTCTCTAGAACAAATAAATAATCAATTAGCACTTGTAGACTCTTCATTTTCATATACCCAAAGTAATAATTTAGAAAAATTTATTTTAAATTTTTGGGACGTTATTAGATTTGATGAATCTTGGGACTATAATAAAAAAACCGGACAAATATATAAAACCGTAAAAAAGATTTCTTTTTTAAAAGTCATTAAAGATTCTTTCATGATGCCTATAAACAGTAAAGAAATTTTTAGTATAGAATTAAATGCAGCACCTAAAAAAAGCAAAATAGATATTAATAAATCTATGGTGATCTATGATGTATGTATCATACCTCTTGTAGAAAATTCATCTCCATATTATCATCAAATATCACTAAGCGATAAACAAAAATATTTTACTGATTTATTTAATATTGTTAAAAATAATAAAATTACAGTCTTAGATTATTTTTATAATTTGATACCAAAAGAGAAAATTTCAGAATTATTCTACACTAGGGGTATAGAAGATAGCACTAATAAAGAGATTAATATTCCTGTCTCTATTAATGAAATAGGAAGAATTAAATTTATGGAACAATGGTACTGGGATACTACCAATCTTTCAATAAATAAATATGTCATTGGTGTTAATCCTGGGTTAAAAGTAATACAAGGAGATGATTTGATAGGGTATTCTCCTTTATTTTGGGCTATTTTTAATAAAGAATTTGTAAATGTTTTACGATAATAAATATTTTATTAATTGTAATATCTGCCCTAGACAATGTAATGCTAATAGATATAATAGAAGTGGGACCTGCTCAGCATCTAATGAAATAGAAATATCATCTATTGTCATTCATAAAGGCGAAGAACCAGTTATAAGTGGTGAATATGGCATTTTGAATGTTTTTTTCTCTAATTGCAATCTTCGTTGTGTCTATTGCCAAAATTATCAGATCAGCCTAAACAATCAATATTCTAAAAAATACTCTGTGGATCAATTAGTAGATGAAATTAAGCATTTATTGCCACCAGAGATTTATCATATAGGTTGGGTGACACCAACTCATTATGCTATATATCTGCCAGAGATAACAAAAAAATTGAGATTTTGGAGACCAGAATTAAAATTTGTTTATAATAGTTCTGGATATGATAAAGCAGCTATGATTAGACTTTTAAAAAATTGTATAGATGTTTATCTGCCAGATTTCAAATATGCATTGCCAGAAATAGCACAAAAATATTCGCATGCCAAAAATTACCCTCAATATGCTCTGAGTGCTATAAAAGAAATGATATATCAAAAAGGAACAAATTTAATAACAGATGAAAATGAACTCGCTTTTTCTGGAGTGATTATAAGACATTTAGTCCTACCAGGCAACATTGAGAATTCACTCAAAGTAATTGATTTATTATATGATAATTTCGGCACAAATATTTGGATATCATTAATGGCACAATATACTCCTATAAAAAATTTAGATCTTCCACCAGAATTACAACATTCTCTTACAGAAACAGAATATGCTAAAGTAATTAACCACTTAGAAGAGTTAGGATTTTATCGTGGATGGATTCAAGATTTAGAAGCTGCAGATCAATTTGTCCCAGATTTTTCTATTACTAACAATCCATTTGATGCTAATTAAAAAATTTTTTAATTTTACTTTTCAAATTTTTATTAATTTATGGTAAAAAATAAGAAAATAATAGTCGTTTTGCCAGCATATAACGCAGAAAAAACACTAATACAAACATATAATGAAATACCACATGATATAGTAGATGATATAGTAATAGTAGATGATTGTAGCAATGATAATACAATAGAAGTTGCAAAACAATTAGGTATAAAACATATAATAAAACATGAAAAAAATAAAGGATATGGCGGTAATCAAAAAACATGTTATGATACAGCTTTATCTTTAGATGGCGACATTATAATAATGGTTCATCCCGATTATCAATATACTCCACTGCTAATTGAACCAATGGCATATGTATTAGCTAATGGATTATATCCAGTAATATTTGGCTCACGCATCCTAGGTAGAGATGCTCTAAAAGGAGGTATGCCAGTGTATAAATATATTGCTAATAGAATATTGACTTTGATAGAAAATATTATGCTAGGCGAAAAACTCACAGAATATCATACTGGTTATAGAGCATATACTAGAGAAGTTCTAGAAACCATCAATTATAAAGCTAATAGCGATGATTTTATTTTTGATAATCAAATAATTGCTCAAATATTTAATGCGGGATATAGGATAGCGGAGATTAGTTGCCCTACGAAATATTTCACAGAAGCTTCTAGTATATCTTTTAAAAGAAGTGTAAAATATGGATTAGGTGTTTTAAAAATTTCATGCCAATATAGATTAAATAAGTGGAAACTTAAAAGTTATAATTATTTAAAACCGATTAAATAATTATAAAACCTAGTTTATCATTTTTATATTTATGTTAAAAAGTTTTTTTATATTTGTAAAAACTTTTTAACATTATGAAAACAATTAAATTTTTGTCAATTTTAGTAGTCGCATTTTCTATTATTAGTAATGTAAATGCTCAATCTAATTTAGCTGCTTGGCATTTTGATGTATTAGCAACTGCTCCTAATACCCCTAAAATTATCCAAGCTGATTATGGTCTTCAAGCAAATATTGCTACTATTTATTTAGACGGTACACATGGCTCATCCGATTGGAATTTAACTGGATCAAACCCAGAATTAACTGCTTTTAGCGGTAGTATTACAAATGATCAACGTCCTAGTCCTCTTGCTGGACAATCTTTAGCATTAGCTAATTCAAGTGCTAATAATAAAGGAGTTGTATTTGCTCTATCAACTGAAAATTATGAAAATATCAAAATTTCTTATGCTTATCGTGCTACAGGTACTGGATTTAATATTCACAGATGGTTCTATAGCATCAACGGTACAGATTTTATTAAAATTGATAGTGTATTTATTAATAGGGATCTAAGTTGGCATACAATAAATTTAGATTTTAGCAGTATTGGAGCTATAAATGATATAAGTTCACTTTTGTTAAAATTAGTAGTAGATTCTGCTAGCTCTACAAGTGCTAACAATAGAATAGATAATTTTTATATAACTGGAGAAGAAATTACTCCTCTAGATATTATACCTCCTACACTAATATATGC
>CZCB01016687.1_pt1 | contig 10253 bp, 7 predicted proteins | sample 591991 | NCBI WGS metagenome assembly CZCB01 (sample SAMEA3556809, study PRJEB10932) | anaerobic digester metagenome | reverse complement strand
CCTGCAGCAATTGTATCAGCATGTAGACAGCTTCCAGGAACATGCGGTGATAGTTATAGCGGACGGGTATTATCCACTCGCTGTAGGCAACCTCGGGCAGGTACTCGCCTTTATAAAGTTCTATTGCCTGGCGCAGGCAGTCAATTGCCCCGTCGGCATCCGCTTGCAGCAGCTTTTCCGCCTTTGCAGTCAGCTGTTCAAATTCCTCGCAGTCCAGCCAGCAATCGCTGCCGGCCGCCCAGCTGTAACAGCCTTGTGAAAATACTATTCTTTTGCACTCTTTGTCATCCAGCACCTGACGCAGGCGATAAATAAAGGTACGCACGGCCCGGCGGGGGCGGCGTAATCACTGCCCGGCCATAATATCTCTGTAATTGACTCTGCGGGAATGCCTTTGCCCCTGTTGGTTAGCAGGTACTTAAAAAGTTCCCACATGCGGTAGGAGCGATTCGTCTGCTCGTTCAGGCTTTTTTTGCCTCTCAGGACAATAAACCTACCGAGCGTATAGATTTTAAGACGGTCATTCGCATCAGACAAATCCCTTGTCTTCTCTTCCATTTCCCCTTATCCCCCCGATAGGATCGCAGACCGGATCTGCCTCTTTAAATATATACCGTATACTTATATAATATAATTTTTTCCATCGATAGGAAATTCCTTCTATCGAGGGAATATTTAACTGTATCGTACATTCTTTGGTATGTATTAAAAAAGTTCTTTTAAAAACAGGATACCGGCAAACTTAAAAGGTGGCAGGCTGGTTTATGAAAAAACCTGCGGTAAAATAAAATTCGGGCGAAATTTTACAATTCACCTTGACAGTAATTGCTTTTTGTTGTAATATTTAGTCATCTATGAATTAGTCATATATGCCTTTTTATCAAGCAGACTTTGAGTATTTCCCCCAATTTGCCTGAACGGCAAGGCCGGTCATGCTTTTTTTTGCTTCTCTGTAAATAATTTTTCGTGTTTTCTATATTTGGTAATCTTTTCTCAACAAGATGATGACAGCAATCCTTAGTTGTGCTAAAATTATTACCGAATGCATAGTCAGAAACCACCGGAGGTACAAGATGCCCGTAAAGTTCACATTTTCCAGTCCCCTGATGAAGTCATGGCTATTAATCCACCAGTCCCACAGGCTGTTGGAAAAGAACGAGAAAAAAGTATTTGCACAGTTTGGCATAACTCCGCGGAAACATGCCGTTTTAATGGCTGTAAAAAGCCTGCCCGCACCTCTTAAAGTTACGGATGTAGCCAAGTGGCTTGATCGCAACCCCAACGGCATCAGTATGCTTGTCGACCGGATGGAAAAAGACGGCCTGATAAGAAAGCTGCCGGATAAAAACGACCGCCGGGCCATAAAGCTGGAAATAACGTTAAAGGGAGAAACTATCTACAAAGAATCCACCAAGGCTATCCGCAAGTTATATGATGATATTTTCCGCCGGAATTTCAGCGAGGAAGAACTGCAGACGCTGTGCAGCCTTCTTGGAAAAGTACAGCGCATCAACTTAAAAATATACGATCCCGAAAGGGTTAACGAGGAACTGCAAATACTGGATGTTTGACACAAGGTTACCCGGATTGGGCATAGTGACGGCTATGCCTATTTTTGTGCAATGAAAAAGATTTATAAACAGAAGGGCTTGTTATATAATTTAAGCAAATATTTAATTCAATTCTGCGGGAGGATGAGCTATGGAAAAATACAAGTATCAATATATCGACGGCCGGTGGAGAGAAGGAACGGGCGCTTATGTGCTGGAAAACCGCAACCCCTATACGGGCGAACTCCTCTATGAGTACCGTTCAGCATCCCGGGCTGACATTGACGATGCCTATGCCGCCGCGTCGCGGGCGCAAAAAGAATGGGCAAAAACTTCGCCGCAGCATAAGCAGCAAATGCTGGAAAGGCTTGCCGCCGCAATAAACGAGTTGCGGGAAGAAGCCTACGACTGCCTTATTGCTGAAAGCGGTTCTACAATTCCCAAGGCGGACTTTGAGATATCCACCTCTCTCGAATTTGTCAAGCTGGCAATGGCTTTCCCGCTGCTGATGAACGGAAAAATAATGCCGTCCAACATTCCGGGCAAAGAGAATTATGTCTACAGGGAACCAAAAGGAGTAATTTGTGTTATTGTACCCTGGAATGTTCCCATACTCCTGGCCATGCGTTCGGTCGTGCCGGCAGTGGCAACGGGCAATGCCGTTGTGATCAAGCCGGCTTCAGATACTCCCGGGTCGGCTTTCTTAATTGCGAAGATGTTTGAAAAAGCGGGCTTTCCGGCCGGTCTTGTCAATGTTGTCGCAGGGCGCGGCTGCGATATAGGAGACTATATTGTTGAACACCCTGTCCCGTCCCTTATTTCCTTTACCGGTTCTACCGAGGTCGGCAAGCGCGTCGGCGCACTGGCGGGTGGGCAGATCAAAGATGTTTCCCTTGAGCTGGGCGGCAACAATGTCATGATAGTTCTACCCGGCGCAGATATAAAGGAAGCGGCAAAAGCGGCGGTTTTCGGTGCATTTTTCCACCAGGGGCAGGTCTGCATGGCCCTGAACCGCATAATAGCCTGCCGGGAGGTATATGATGAATTTGCCCGCGAGCTTGTAAGTATTGTCAGCACTCTGAAAGTCGGAGATCCCGCGGACCCCGAAACCTTTATCGGACCTATTATTAATAGCGGGCAGGCCGATAAAATAGAAAATATCGTCAGGCAAACCCTGGCGGCCGGAGCTGTCGCAGCCCTTGAAGGCAAGCGGGAGGGCAACCTTATTTACCCGTGGATTCTTGCGGGCTGCACCAACGATATGCCGGTAGCCAAAACAGAAATATTCGGCCCTGTAGTATGCCTGATTAAAGCCGCTGACGAAGCTGAAGCCATCCGCATTGCCAATGACACAGAGTACGGCCTGAGCGGAAGCGTGTTTACCCGGGACCTTTACCACGGCATTCAGGTTGCCAGGCAAATACGGACAGGCATGATCCATGTAAACGACCAGTCAATCAATGACGAGCCCCACGTCATGTTCGGAGGCGAAAAGCATTCCGGAATTGGTCGTTTTAACGGCCGGTGGGTTGTTGACAAGTTTACAACTGAAAAATGGGTAAGCGTTCAGACCGGTTACAGAGATTTTTAATCATTCTTTGCATTGCCGCAAGAGAAAGTCAAAAACACCAATCCTGCAAGGTTGGTGTTTTTGCATTAATTTGCCGGATAGCCTAAAACCGGATTATAATTGGGCAGCATTGTCTTGACAAAGGTATAAGTTAAATTATTTTTCCTTCCGGAACCAATTGATTGCTTGCCGGGAAGTAAAGAAACAGTTGAATATCTAATTACTACACACCAAATAATAATTAGAAAAAGAATATTTGATAGAAAAGGCAAAATTAAGCCAATGAAAGGCGGTGCTGCCAAGATGTCAACCAAACAAGCCAACAGACTGATTTATGAAAAATCCCCATATTTATTGCAGCATGCCTACAATCCTGTTGACTGGCATCCCTGGGGTGACGAAACTTTTGACAGGGCAAGGCGGGAAGACAAGCCCGTTTTTCTTTCCATCGGCTATTCTACCTGCCACTGGTGCCATGTTATGGAGAGGGAATCCTTTGAGGACCGGGAAGTTGCAGATGTCTTAAACCGGGTTTTTGTCTGTATTAAAGTTGACAGGGAAGAACGCCCTGATTTGGATCACCTGTATATGTCGGTCTGTCAGACCCTGACAGGCAGCGGAGGCTGGCCGCTGACAGTCCTTTTAACGCCCGACAGGCGGCCGTTTTTTGCCGGGACTTATTTTCCTCCCAAAACGGCACGCGGGCGTTTAGGCCTTATTGAACTGGCCGGGCGGGTGGAGGAACTGTGGAAAAGAAAACGCTCTGCTTTGCTGGATACGGCAGATAAAATACTCTCCGACCTGCAAAAAATCTCCGCCGCAGCGCCCGGCGACATGCCGGGAGAAGAATTATTGCACCAGGCCTATGAAGAATTGTCCGGGCGCTTTGACGCAAAACACGGGGGCTTTGGCATAGCCCCCAAATTCCCCACGCCCCATAACCTTACTTTTTTGCTCCGCTACTATCGGCGGACGGGCAGCCGGGAGGCGCTGCAGATGGCGGAGAAAACACTTTCCGCCATGGCGGACGGCGGCATTTATGACCATATCGGCTTCGGTTTTCACCGCTATTCCACCGACCGCTTCTGGCTTTTGCCCCACTTTGAAAAGATGCTCTATGACCAGGCCATGCTGGCCATAGCCTATCTGGAAGCATACCAGGCAACAGGCAACGGCAAGTATGCAAAAGTAGCTGAACAAATCTTCCATTATGTCGAGCGGCAAATGACTTCTCCTGAAGGAGGCTTCTATTCGGCTGAAGATGCGGACAGTGAAGGGGAGGAAGGAAAATTCTATGTCTGGTCGTTGTGGGAAATTGAGGAAATCCTCGGTAAAGAAGATGCCGCCCTTTTTTCTGCCGTCTACAACATCCGCCGGCGGGGAAATTTTCATGATGAAGCAACAGGTGCCCCAACGGGGCTGAATATTCCCCATATAACTAAACCCCTTGCTGAACTGGCAAGGGGACTTGGCCTGCCGGCCGCAGAACACTGGCAAGGGGACTTGGCCTGCCGGCCGCAGAACTACAGGCAAGACTCGCCGCCATGCGGGAAAAACTGTTTGCTGTGCGCAAAAAAAGAGTTCACCCGCACCTTGACGATAAAATACTGACGGACTGGAACGGTTTAATGATAGCAGCCCTTGCCCTGGCCGGCAGGGTTTTGCAAAACAGCCGGTATACCCAAACAGCGTCCCGGGCTGCAGGCTTTATCCTGGCAAGACTGAAAAAAGACGGGCGGCTGCTAAAGCGCTACCGCGACGGGGAAGCTGCCTTGCCCGCACATTTGGACGACTATGCATTTTTCATCTGGGGATTAATTGAACTCTACGAAAGCAGCTTTGAGGCAGGCTGCCTGGCTGAAGCGCTTTCTCTCAACCAGACAATGATTAAACACTTTTGGGACCGAAAAAGCGGCGGCTTTTTCTTCACAGCCGATGATGCAGAAGACCTTATTATCCGCCACCGGGAAGCTTATGACGGGGCCATTCCATCCGGCAATTCCGTGGCGGCCTTAAATAACCTGCGCCTGGCCCGCCTGACCGGCAACTTGCGGCTGGAGGAAATTGCCGCAAAAACCATCCGCGCCTTTTCTTCCGGCCTGCGCCAAACACCGCATGCCTATACACAGTTGCTTGCCGCCCTTGACTTTTTGCTTGGCCCCGCCTTTGAAATTGTAATTGCCGGGGACCCCAATGCGGAAGATACACAGGGGATGCTGGCAAAGCTTTATCAGGTTTTTCTCCCCGGCAAAGCTGTCCTTCTGCGTCCCACAAGAGACAGCGGACCTATTTTTGAACTGGCCCCCCATATCCGTAATTATCAGAGCCTCCAGGGAAAGGCAACGGCCTATGTCTGCCGCAATTTTTCCTGTCAGTCTCCGGTGACGGATGCTGAAAGCTTGTTGGAACTGCTTAAAGACTAAAGAATGGGCTCCCGGAATAAAGCTGTTTTCGCATTTTAGGCAGAAATTAATTTGCGGTCCGCCCGGTATGCGGCAGTTTCAGTGTCCCAGGGGCTGCTTCAGTGGAAATTTTCTGGATATATTCAATCACCATATCGCTTAAAGAGCCGAATTCTCCTAAAAGACGGCTTTTTGCCAGCATGGTGTAGCCGTCCCCGCCGGCGGCGTTAAAGTCATTAAGCGCAAGCTTGTACATTCTTTCCGGATCCAGTTCTTGGCCTGCCACCTTAACTTCCCCCACTCTGCTCCCGGGCTCTTTTTCCGGCGCAAAAGTAAATTCAATTCCCGCCACTTGCGGATACCTGCCGCCGGGTTCCGGGTATAACGAGACACCGTGTTCCAGCGCTTGAACAATATCGGAGCCTTCTACTTCTTTTAGTTCCAGCGCTTGAACAATATCGGAGCCTTCTACTTCTTTTACAACGACATAATTGTTAAACGGCAGCACATTTAAAATATCCCTCTTGGTAATTTCCCCTTCTTTAATGGAGGTTCGGATGCCGCCGCCGTTTGTCAGGGCTGCATCGGCCCCGGTTGCTCTAACCATAGCCTCAGCTACAAGTCTCCCCAGGTTTGTTTCCCTAGTACGCACATGTTCTCTCTCGCCGTCCAGAAAAATCTCTGTCCGGCCAATTACCTCTGATAAATATAATTCGCTCTCCTGCTCTATGCCGGCAATAAGCATTTCGATTTCCCCGTCTCTTTTAAGGCCTGCTTCCGTCCATGCGGGCAAATAAAGTGAAGGGTTTATTTCCCGGGCTATTTTGTTTTCAAAGACAATATCCACCAGGCCGAGGCAGCCACCATACTCTCCGGCCTGCACGATATATACGTCGTTTACAACCATGCCCCCATCCAGGGGGACATGGTAATGGCCTGAGACAATCAGATCGATTCCATCAACTTCGTCAGCCAGCCTGGCACAGGAATCCTCTGTATCCGTCAGGGGAAGATGGGCCAGAGCAATCAGAAAATCACAGTCGTCGCGGAGTTCCTCCACAATTTCCCTGGCGCTTTGTACAGGGTCGTCAAAAAGCAGCCCCTCAACATTGCGGGGATGGGTTTTATGCAAAGTTTCCAGTGTTGTTAAGCCGAATATGCCAACCCTAATGCCGTTCAACTCCTTTACAGTTGAAGGCTCAAGCAGCATGTTTCCCCGGCTTTCGCGAACATTGGCGGCAAGTACGGGAAAACCGGCGAGTCCTGAGAGTTCGCGCAGCCTTTGCCAGCCATAGCCGAAATCATGGTTGCCCGGCACCATGGCATCATAGCCCATGCCGTTCATAATCTTCACAATGCTTTCACCAAGGGAAAGGCTTGCTGCGCTGCTGCCATGGAAAGTATCCCCGGCATCGAGCAAAAGCACATTTTCATTTGTCTCTCTGGCTTCTTTCACTTTTGCGGCCATGTGCATATAGCCCATTGCCGCCTGCTCCTCTTCCCATATTCTGCCGTGAACATCGTTGGTATGGATAATTGTAAGAGAAACCGTCTCACTATGTGCGGGCACTGCTTCTTCATTTAGCGGCAGCGCAATTAGTGCCAGTGCCAGGAGCGCAAGAAAACCAATCAAAAGGAATATATATCTCTTCTTAAAATTAACAAACCCCATTTTAACAACCCCCGTTGCAACAAAGCCGTACCTGCCGTCGCCGTTTAAATCAACGCGGCAGGTACGGCTGCTTTAATATTTACATCCTTATTTAATATGCAGCTCTCTCAATTTCTAAATCAAAGGTCTCCCCATTGCGTTTTATAGTCAGCTTTACCCTGCTGCCGGCTTTGCCCATTAATCTGTACATGGCTTCAACGCCCTTATAATCCATATCCAGAACATTTATGCCATCAACAGCCGCTATGATGTCTCCCGGCTTCAGACCGGCCTTTTCCGCGGGCATTCCCGGCATGCATGCCGATATTACAGGCTCGCCGGCATCGCCTTCATATGCAAAAACGCCTATGTTACCCTCGTTCAGTTTATCGTAAAGAACTTCGTCTTCCCTGCTCCACAGGAATTCGATATAGCTGATTTTCTTATCTGCCATAAAAAACCTGGCGGTATAGCTTATTCCGTCAAAGCCGGAGTCCGGGTTTAATCCGGCTGTAAGTGTAGTGAAATAGTCGCTTGCTTTTCCTTCTACCTGCCAGACATTTTCTGCGATTTTCCTCAGCGTGTTCACATCAGTTGCCAGTTTTGCACCATAATACTCGATCATGTATTCAATCTCTTCGGCAATATCTTCCATGGAAGCATACAGGTCAAAATACCCGTCCATATAGTTGTCTATATAAAGCGCATCTTCTGCCAGGAATCCTATTACCGTTTCTGAATCTCCCCCATTTATCGCCTTAATAAAGCTGCTGATCAGGTCCTTTTCCCCAATGGCATCCTCGGCGACCTGGGAATAGGCAAAGAAAGGCACAAACTCACTTCCGGCCCCCGGCGTTGCCGGTTTTGCAGCTCCTTCACCGTCGGCATCTGCCTTTACCGCAAATAAGTAGGGACCGGTTTCAGGTATTGTTTTATCATAAATGATAAGCGCTACCGTATCGCCTTTTTGAGCGTTTATTCCGCTTAAAGTCACCACTCTCCCGTCGCCGCTTATGATATCCCCGGCCAGCGGTTCTTCTGTATCTCCTATCTTAATCTTGTCTTTTCCCGCCGTGGCTGTAATTTCCGCCGGCAACTTAAATTGAATCCAGCCTTCAGTAAAGTCATCACCCAGGGTATAGGTGAGCGTAAAAGTTTGCTCGCTGCCCGACTTGGCACTTGCCGGGCTCACTTCCAGGATTCCCATGTATTCGGAAGGCACCCTGGCAAAAAGCTCTGCTGTTTCATAAATCTCATCTTCCGTCGGCTGTTTTTCTCCTGCGCCGTCCGCATCAGCGGTGATGCTGAAATAATAGTAGTCCGGTTTCGAGACGTCTTTATTTTCAAGAATCAGCAGCAATACACCGTTTTCCGCTGCCGTAATGCCGCTCAGGCGTACTTCTTTACCGCCATCTGCTATGTGCCGGGGGCCCAGCGCAAAAACTTCGCTTTTCCCTCTGCTGTCTGAAATAACTATTCTGTCCTGATATTCAGTGGCCGTAATTTCCGGCGGGAGATGAAAAATTACCGAGCCATCCGTAAAATTCTCGCCGAGAAAATAGTAAACAACGATTTTTTTAATTATTCCGCTCTCGGCTACGGAAGGTTCAATACCCAGGTAGCCGGTGCCGGTGATGTTTGCCGCCCCCAGAATACCCAGGGCATTGTCAAGAACGGTAATTGCTTCTGCCCTGGTCATGATTTGCTGCGGCTTTAGTGAACCGTCCGGGTAGCCGTTCACCAGCCCGCAGGCGATAACAGCCCCCGTGGAAGCTCTAGCCCATTCGGGGACATCTTCACTGTCGGTGAATCCGGACAAAACAGCAGAATCCTCAGGCCGGGGCAATTCTGCAATTCTGGCTACTATAGTAAATGCCTCCAGGCGGCTGAGCTGTTCATCAGGGCGAATCGTGCCGTCTTCAAAACCTGAGATATATCCTGCAGCTACCGCTCTGGCGATTTCTTCCGCATACCGGTGATCTTCCGGCAAATCGGAGAAATTTACCCGGGTGCTCTCAGTAAAACCGAACGCCCTGTTTGCCAGGGCAATAAACTCTCCCCTGGTGATTTTTTCATCGGGGCTAAAGGTGCCGTCCTCACAGAGTTCCGCCCACCCTTTTTCCAGCCACTTAAAAATTTGCTCCTGCGCCCAATGTCCTTCCACATCGTCCGGCCCGGCAAGCACTTTACCTGCCTGCAATAAAAACAGCGCAATTATTGCCATAATAAACGCAATTCTTTTGCATCTAAACATCCTTGTCAACCTCCCTGTTTTAGAACTGCAAACCTTGCTTCAGCAGCAGTAAAAAGTTTACACCTCCAATCAAAAAACTGAAAAACACTGCGCCTACTCCCATACATCCGGGAATTCGCCTTCTACTGCTACGCAGTAGATCATGTTGTCCGGCGATTTTTTTTGCAGATCCGGCAACTTGAAATTCTGTTTTCCGTCACCGCCGAACCTGGTGCCAATAAGCATATAAAGCCTCGGGTATGCAGTGATATACAATGTTTGACCTGCACAGGCGAGCCAGCCGGCTGGTATTTTACCGTAAGGGAAAAGTCGCACTTCTCCTATAAGTGGACACATAACCGGACCTCCCGCGGTTTTTTCACTTTTTATTGTACAAAAACAGTTTTTATTTACCTCCACCAAATGGATGATTTTTGCGAAAAAATAACCCCGCATATTAGCGGGGCTGTTAATTTTTAACTATATCAACCCTAAGGTCTTTGCCTTTGCTACTGCCTGCACTCTGCTGTTTACCTCCAGCTTGCCGTACAGGTTCACGGTATGTGTCTTGACCGTACTGGCGGAGATGCAGAGTTTTTTCCCGATTTCTTTGTTAGTCATCCCCAGTGCCATATAGTAAAGCACTTCCATTTCCCGCTCAGTCAGTTGCTCTTTCACTTGTTGATTGATAAACGATTTGCCGCTGCCGCCCTTCTCGCTTTCCAGCGCCCGCCTGGCGACAAGATAAAAGGACTGCCGCTTTATATATTCCACTGTCGATGAACTAAAGCAATTGTTTTTCCGGCTTTCAAGATAGACCAAACCGGTAAAAATATCATTATATTTC
>CZCB01011181.1_pt1 | contig 10259 bp, 11 predicted proteins | sample 591991 | NCBI WGS metagenome assembly CZCB01 (sample SAMEA3556809, study PRJEB10932) | anaerobic digester metagenome | reverse complement strand
CCGGTCAGGACCAGTTCTAATTTTTCCGGTTTTGCCTGTAAAAATTCTTCTACTTCCTTCATTGATATAAGTTTGCGCCTTAAAGGATGACTGATTTCATCTAAAATCAACAGGTCCACGCCGCCCTTCTGGATACACTGCCACGCAAAATCTAGTGCTTTAGAAGCAAAATTCAGTTCCGGATCACGATTCTTTCGGAAACACTCACCACATTTATTGCATTTCATTTGTCCGCTTCTAATCAGCCCGCTCAGAGGACACCCCCAGCCAAACTGATAAATCTCTAAATTCGGACAAAGCCTTGGTGCGGCGAATAATTCCCCTGTATACCCGCTTCCTTTACTAAACTGAATTATCTTCACCTGTAATCCATGCCCCACCGCCCGTAAAGCAAGGCCTAAAGCAGCCGTAGTTTTTCCTTTTCCATCACCTGTATATACTTGAATCAAACCTCTCTCCAACATCGTCTCCACCTCCCAAGTGGCTAGTATTCCGACCTTCGATCGTATGGATAAGGTTGAGGTTAAGGTTAAAAAGGTAACGCAATCAAGATTTTAGAACAATAATTAACCAAGACTTAACCTAAACCTTAACCTTCGCCGTCAGGCGAATTATTAATATTATCAGTGTTTATCCGTGTTCACCCGTGGTTAAAAAAAACAGACGCCACTCCAAATCATCTATTCTCCAAACAGCTTCTCAAAAATGCCTGTGCCAAATGCCTTTCTCCAGCCCAGTGTTGGTGCAGATAAGAGGCATAAATATTTCCTTTAATAAAACCTTCTGTTTTTTCTCTACCTTTTCCTTTATGTAAAGTAACTATCGGTGAGAAATTCCCTAGAGGTTCTAAAACTGAATAATGAAACTCATGTCCTTTTACTTTAGTCCCTTTAGGCCCTAAGATACTTCTCTCTAAGGTTTCACCCTGATAGTAGCCTAAAGCCTGTAATTTCTTTTGCATAACCGCCCTGGCAGGAATAAGACCTACCTGAGGATAAGAATTACCTTGAAAATCAATAATCTCCTGGGTTAAGTACATGAGTCCCCCACATTCCGCATAGATAGGTTTACCGGCTAAACCAAATTGGCGAATTTCCTGTAATAAACCGATGTTAGCACTGAGTTCTTGGGCATAGATTTCCGGAAACCCTCCCCCCAGAATAAGACCGTCCAGTCCCTCCGGTAATCTGCAATCATGAAGAGGACTGAAAGGTACCAGGGTGGCCCCCAGGTGTTTTAGATAATCTAAAGCATCTTGGTAATAAAAAGAAAATGCCTCATCCCAGGCATACCCAACCTTCACATTGGCTACTAAATTTTCAGTTTCACGAGAGAAAATTTGAGGAGCAAAATCTTTTTCTTCCTCCTCTACATCCTGAGCAACCTCTAATAGTGCCTCAAAATCCAAGTATTTGGGAAGGACCTTACCTAACCTAGTAAAAACTTCCTGATTTGCTCCTTTTTCGTTCATGGGTACTAACCCTAAGTGACGGGAAGAAAGTTGCGGAAGAGCCTCCCGGGGTATGGCTCCCAAAACAGGTATTTTTAAATCACTTAAAGCATCTCTTAAAATCTGCTCATGATTAATACTACCTACCCGATTTAATATTACCCCTTTGAGTTTTACATGTGGGTCAAACTGAGCAAAACCCTGCACCACAGCCGCCACACTTCGCCCTTGGGAACTGCAATCTACCACCAAAATTACCGGAGCTTTGAGAATTTTCGCCGCTTCAGCCGTACTTCCTACCCCGCTTTTACCGTCTTTACCGTCAAAGAGCCCCATTACTCCTTCAATAACCGAAATATCCGCAGTTTTCCCCTGACGCCGGTATATTTCTTTAATTCCTTTTTCACCCAAAAGAAAAGTATCCAGGTTCCGTGAGAAACGACCGGTTACATAAGTATGGTAACTGGGATCTATATAATCAGGCCCTACTTTAAAACCCTGTACCGTTAAACCCCGTTCCGTTAAAACCTGCATTATACCAACAGAGATAATGCTTTTACCTACTCCACTATGAGTTCCGGCAATTACTACGCGAGGGAATTTTTTTTTCATTAAAATCACCTTGCTTCTGAGACTAGATATAATAAAGCATTAAGTGTAGCTACAGTTATAGTGCTGCCGCCTTTGGTACCCGGAATTGTAATGTATGGCAGCCCAGAAACCATTAAAGCGTCTTTCGATTCGGCTGCGCCCACAAAACCTACGGGAATCCCGACTACCAAAGCAGGTTTTATATTTTCTTCTTGAAATAACCTTATTACTTCAAAAAGAGCGGTAGGAGCATTGCCAATAGCCACAATATTCCCACTCAATTTTTCCCCCCAGGTACGAAAAGCCGTTAAAGCCCTGGTTAAACCGGTTTTCTTGGCCTGTTCTCTGATTTCAGGAGCATCAATCTCACAATACACTTTACCTCCCAAACCGGCTAATACTTTTTTATTAATTCCTGCCTGAACCATTTTTACATCTGTAAAAATAGAAGCTCCCCTTTTCAAAGCCTGCAATCCTAACTGGATAGCCTCAGGATGAAACTTAACCTGGGTAGAATACTGTGGGTCACCGGTAGTATGGATAATCCTTTTCACGATACTTTTCTCTTGAGAAGTAAACTTACTTAAATCTGCCAGACTCTCAATAATATCCATACTTTTCCGTTCAATAGCTTGGGGATTGGTTATTATATCCATATTCATCAACTAACCTCCCCAATCCGTTCAATCAATATATCAACTAATCTATTATCTGCCCCTAAAGGCTTAGCTAAAGCAATCTGAACTTCCGGATATTTTTCTTTAATGGAGTCTATTATTTCCGGAATATCTTCCCGGATATGTAAACCATCTGTTAGAAACCAAGGTGCCACCACAATTTCCGTAAAACCTTCCCTGATTAATTCCTCAATGGCTTGCTCTAAAGTAGGCCCGCCTGATTTAACATTCATATATGCCGGTTTAACATTTTGCTCACCGGTTTTCTGTTTAAATTTCTCTACAATCTGGAGTAATAACTGATTAGCCTCCCAGACCCGGGCTCTGCTTCCATGCCCTAAGATTACTATTCCTCTTCCCATTAATTTTCCACCTCATTTATAAAATGTAAAACTTCTTCCCAATTAGTAAAAAGTCGCGGATAATTAAGTTTTGGCCTTGCTACCACAACCAGTGGTAAACCTAACTCTAAGCAGGCTTCCCATTTACTGAGAAATCCTCCTACGTTACCGCTTTCTTTCGTGACAACTACTTGTGCCTGAAAATGTCTAAACATCCAAAGATTGGCTTCTTTAGAAAAAGGACCTTGTAATGCCACCACCTGGTCAGGCATCAGCCCCAATTCCCGGCAATTTTTTAAAACTTCCGGTTCCGGAAGAACCCTGGCGATTATCCTTTTTCCTTTTAATACAGGTGCTTTACAAAATATGGCCAAGTTACGGCTCCCGATAGTAAGAAAAATATTCTCCCCTAGAGTAGCCAATCTCTCTACAGCTTCTTCATAACCGGAAACCTTTATCAGTAATGGATGTTTTGGCAACATCACAGTTTCTCTTTCAAAGCGTCCGTACGGAACTTGTAATTTTTCACAAACCTCCATAGCAGTTATAGAAATTTGCACCGCATAAGGATGAGTGGCATCCACCACTTTTTCCACTTTCTCTTGGAGCAATACCTGTTCCAACTCCATGGAAGTTAAGGCCTTACTTCTTACGTCTCTTACCCCTTCCTCCTGTCCTAATAATCCTCCATAGGGGGAAACGGTTGTTAATAAGACTTTTCGCCCTGTATCCTGAATATTTTTCGCCAGTTTTTTTCCTTCAGTTGTTCCCCCTAAAACCAGGATCATATGTTATACCCCCGGGGAGTGATCAGACGACCGTCGGCAATATAACTCTGCGAATTACCGATAATGACTACAGTAAACATATCTATTTCTTCCTGGGTAAAATCTTTAAGTGTAGTCAAAACAAAGCTTTCTCCTTCACGCCTGGCATTTCGAACCACGGCCACCGGTGTTTCCGGATTACGATGTTTTAAAATTATTTCCTGGGCCTTATTGATTAAGTCAGGCCTACCTTTACTTTTGGGATTATACAAAGTAATCACAAAATCCCCCGCACTGGCTAGATCCAACCTTTTCTCAATTACAGACCAAGGTGTTAAGAGATTACTCAAACTGATATAAGCATTATCATGCATTAAAGGTGCCCCTACTACTGCCGCGGCTGCATTAGCAGCAGAAACACCGGGAACTACCTCTACTTCAATTCTTTCTTTTTCCACATCCTGTTCCAGTAAACCTAAAATAACCCCGGCCATACCATAAATCCCCGGGTCTCCACTGCTTATTACAGCCACTTTTTTTCCGGAAAGGGCTAACTCAATAGCCCGTTTTCCCCGCTGGATTTCTTTCCGCATCCCGGATTCCTCAATCACTTGCTGTTTAAGCAAAGGTTTAATTAAATCCATGTATGTTTTATAACCTACAATAACATCTGCTTCCTCAATAACCTCTTGAGCTCGAATGGTTAAATACTTAGGGTCTCCAGGGCCTAAACCCACCACGGCAATTTTTCCTCTACAACTGCCAGGGTCATTCCCTCCCTGGACCTCTTTCCTATCAATAACCTTCCCTGTCGGCTCCCCTTTAAGGCTGCCGGTTCGCATACAGCACCAACTCCTACTGTTTTTTCTACAAATTTTGAATAACTAAAGCCTAAATGCTTATTTTCTTTCAAACATTCCTTTAATTCTTCAGCCGTAAAAAATTCTAAAGATACTCCCAATTCTTTGGCTAAAGCAATTAATCCTTTTTCTTCCCTTTTTACATCAATAGAAACCAATTTTCTAACATTAGCCAGGCTCAACCCCGCTTCACTAAATACATCTGTCAAAAATTCCTTTAGCTTTTCCCGTGAGGTTCCCTGCCGGCAGCCTATCCCTACCACCAGATTGCCAGCTACCAATTGCAAATCGGCTTTATTAAGTAAATCCCGCCGGTTGTCTTTACTTATGGATAGACAAACGCCACCAGGTACTACCTCCCGGTTTAAGAAAGCCACAGGGTAAAATTGAATTTTATCATCTATCTCAGTGAAAACATTTATCTTTTCTCCCCGGACCAAAGCGCCATTTACCTTGACTAACCCTTCTAAATTAACAATTTTTAAATTAAAATGTTGAGCCCACTCTTCTACCGATTTTTTTCCTAAGACATCAGTAGCCGTAGTTATTACCGGTTGGGCCTTTAAGATATGGGAAATTTCTTTGGCCAATTTATTTGCTCCTCCCAGATGACCTGAAAGCAGGCTGATTACAAATTCCCCTTGAGGGTCAATGACTAAAACAGCCGGGTCTTCTGCTTTGTTTTGTAAAAGAGGGGCAATGGTCCGCACTACTATTCCCGTGGCCATAATAAAAACTAAGCCTTCATAATCTTTATAGACACTGGCTACCAGTTGAGAAAAAGAACTGTACTCCTCTTTGCCCTGGAAAATCCTAGTTTTATACTTCTGATCACGGGCTATTTTTTCGGCAATTTTTAAACTCTGGTCATTGAGAGTAAACAAAGCCAGTTTCAATTTTTAGCCCTCCGAAATCCGTGACTGAACTCGGGATGATAAAGCTTAGAGAGTGCGTAATTGGTAGACGCCACGGCATCTCCCACTAAAATCATGGCAGTTTTTGTAATCTTCGCTTCTTTTACTTGCTCAGCAATGTCTTGTAATTCTCCCCGGACAATCCTTTCCTCCGGCCAGGAGGCTTTTTCAATAACCGCTACCGGGGTAGTGGGTGTATAGCCTCCTTGCAAAAGTTGATCTACCACCTGTTCTATCTGGTGCACACTTAAAAAGATAGCCATAGTGGCCTGGTGACCGGCTAATTTAATCAAGCTCTCTTTTTCCGGAACCTTAGTCCTTCCCGAAACACGGGTAAAAATAACCGTTTGGCTTACTTCCGGCAAAGTTAATTCTCGTTGAATACTGGCCGCAGCGGCGAAAGCAGAACTCACCCCTGGGACTACTTCTGCGGCAATTCCTAAACTATGTAAATAGTCTAGCTGTTCCTGGATTGCACCATAAAGACTAGGGTCACCGGTATGAAGACGGACTACTGTTTTGTTGTTACGAACGGCTTCTACCATTATTTCCAAAACTTCTGCTAAAGTTAAAGAAGCACTGTCATAGATTTCCGCCTCTTCTTTCGCTAAAGTTAATAATTCTTTATTCACTAAAGAACCTGCATAGATGATTACGTCCGCTTTACCTAAAAGCTTAGCCCCTTTAACCGTAATCAGCTCCACATTACCGGGACCTGCCCCCACAAAGTAAATCATTTTGTTTCCCCCTTTTCCTCTCTCTTACTTAAAATCAAAGACATATAATCAATTTTTAGCCCTTTTAATTTTTTTATGTCCTTTGTGATGTATTCTTTTTCTTGGCCGCACCGGGAAACAAAATAAGAATTTTCTAAGCGGTTGCTTTTTTCCAAAGCCTCCAGTATAAAATCAAAATCCCGGGACACTTTCATTAAAACCACATTATGTTTTCTCTCTAAACCATCCAATAATTCCTCTTGGCTGCCTACCGGCACAATCAATAAAGACTCGTCCTTTTCAGCTAAAGATACTCCTGTCTTCGCCGCAGCTAAAGAATATGATGTGATCCCAGGAATAACCTCCACTTCTACCTGAGGAGCCAAGCTTTTAACAACCCTACTCACATAACTGAAGGTACTGTAGAGAGAAGGGTCACCTAATGTTAAAAAGGCCACATCCATTCCTTTTTCCAAATAAGTTAAAATCTGCGCCCCCGCCTCCTGCCAGGAGCTTTCTAATTCATTTTTTTCTTCTGTCATAGGTAAAACAAGCTCTAAAACGTTCACTTGTTCCGGTAAATACTTAGCGGCGATATTTAAAGCTAAACTGGGTTTGCCTTTTTTAGCCTGAGGTACACAGACCACCTCAATATTTTCTAAAATTTTCACTGCCTTCAATGTGATTAACTCCGGGTCACCTGGACCCACTCCAATACCGTACAATTTACCTACCATAAGCTTTTCTCCTTATTTATTTTCTTGTTAATGTAATAATCTGCACCGGATTAAGACCTTTCCACATATGGTAACTGCCTATTTTTTCCATTCTGGTAACGGCTACTGTAACTACTTCATAAGCTAAATCTTGGGCTTGCGAAAAATCTAATGTTCTTTGTAGCGTTTCATTGGTAATGGCATTGACCACTATTCTTCCCTGAGGTTTTAACTTCAGTAAACAAAACTCTAAAATTTCTCCCAGGCGACCGCCACTGCCTCCCAAAAAGATTACATCGGCTTCAGGTAAATCAGCTAGGCCTGCCGGTGCTTCTTGGGCTAAAATATGTAAATTATCCACCTGAAAAAAATCCCTGTTCTTTTTAATCAACTCTACAGCTTCCGGTTTGCGTTCAAAAGCCCAGACTTGCCCTTCATAAGCTAAAAGGGCAGCTTCAATGGACAAAGAACCGGTTCCTGCCCCAATGTCGTAAACAATAGCCTCCGGAAATAATTTCCCTTTGGCTAAGGTGACTACCCGGACTTCCTCTTTGGTCATGGGTACTTTACCCCGGTGAAAACAATCATCAGGGATACCCGGCACCTGCCTTAACCAATAACTTTTATTTTCCTTCATCCGGTTCCACCACCAGCACACAATTTTCTAAATCTACCCTGGGTACCTTTTCCTGGGAATTAAAGGTTAGGATAAACTCATCGGGATAAGTTAAATTACCACAAACATGAATTCGCCAAATTCCCGCTTTATTTAACATTCTGACTATCTCCCCAAGGGAACAGTTTTTGTCAACCAATAGTCCTAAAGTTTTTTTACTATTTAAATAAGGTAAGAGATTCTCTAAAGGCCTGCCATGTAAACTTAGCCACTGGGCATCCTGCCAGGTTAGACGCAGACGGGAAAAGGCCACCTGTAAAGAACTGATCCCCGGAATAACCTCCAATTCTCCAGGAGATAGATGTTTTTTTAAATAGGCCAATAAACTATAGAAACCCGGGTCCCCTGATACTAAGATTCCCACCAGCTCAGAGCTTCTCTTTTGCTGGATATAGGTTAAAAGTTCCTTTAAATTTTTATCAATTAACCTGGTTTCTTTCCCCTCAGTAGGAAAGAGCTGTAAGGCACGGGCCGAACCTATCAAAACACTGCAAAGGGACGCTTCTTTTAAAGCCTGGGGCAACAGATAATCAGGGCTACCCGGGCCAATTCCAATCACTTTTACCGGATATGCCATCTATGTTTACCTCCTAACCTTTTGGCTCCTGAACTTATCCCCAGAGGGTTACCCTGCAAATCAGTCATTACCAGCCCTATTTCCAGAGAATCGGTTTTTAAAAACTGTTTACACCTTTTTTCTCCTTTTTCCGCCAGGAGATCAAAAAGTTCAGAAAAACCGGCATTTTTAATCAAAGTTACCGCCCCTTCTGTTGTGGTTTGGTCTAACACTTCTTGAATCAGAGAACCGGTTGCACCTAAAGTCCCTAAATAAGCAGCCATGGTTTCTAAGCGGCCGTCTGCCTGACGGCTGTGGGTATGAAAAATACCCGCCGCCAGCTTCACTGTTTTTCCCAAATGACCTAGTATAAGAACTTCCTGGAACCCTTCTTTTTGAGCTTGTTCTAACATAAACCCTACAAAATTACTCATCTGGGCAATCAATTGGGGAGCTATATTATATTTTTCTGCGGCAGCTTTTTCCCCTATTTTTCCGGGTACTAAGACTAATGTATCTGCACCCAGAGCCTTAATTTGTCTAACCCGAACTGCCAGAGAGTCACGAAAGGCTTCTTCCGACATAGGTTCTACAATACCACTGGTTCCCAGAATCGAAATTCCGCCTATTATTCCTAACTGAGGGTTTAAAGTTTTTAAGGCTATCTTTTCTCCTCCGGGAACACTGATTTTGATGATAGCTCCCAGGTCTCGACCCAACACCTCTCTCACATTTTCCTTAATCATCTTTCGCGGAACCGGATTAATTGCCGCCTGTCCTGGAGGAACAGGTAAACCTGGTTTAGTTACTTGACCTACCCCCGGCCCCCCTACTATTTGTATTTCCCTGCTCTCTTGCACTTGAACCTGGGCTACTATAGGCAACCCTGTAGTTATATCCGGGTCATCACCCCCATCTTTAATTACCGTACACCAGGCTGTATTCTGATCACCACCTAAGTCCTTAACGGGAACCATTAATAGCTGTCCTGAAGGAAGTCTTACAGCAACTTCAGAAACTTTTTCTCCTGTTAATAAAAACTTAAGGGCAGCCTTTGCGCCGGCAGTAGCACAGGTCCCGGTAGTAATACCTTTGCGCCAAAAGCGACCATTCTGCCATACTGTACCTAAATCGCTACTTTTAACTATACCTTCCCTATTAACTAAAGATTCTTCAAGGATCTCTTCCATAATAATTTCACCTTCTTAGTGCAACTTCTACAACAAAAAACCTCTGCACGAATAAGTACAGAGGTTTTACTCCTAAAAATATAAAAATCCTTCCCCTGCCCATTTACCCGTGGGTCATAGCGGTGAACTTAGAATAAGTCGGTCTCCTGGCTTAGGATCAAAGCCCTTCTACACCTTCCCAAGGTTTAACCTCAGTGGTATATCGTAGTCGGACTCCCCCTTACAGTGGCGGAACCGCGCCGGATTTACACCGGACTTCCCTCGTACCCTTTCGGTACATATAAACTTATTCCGTTTCATTATTAAACTGTAATTCAGTACATATTTTATGTTAGGTTACTTCTAAAAAATTGTCAACCCTAAATCAAATCAAATAACATCCCTAAAAAGCATTATACTTCCTTTAACTTTCTTTAATGTTATTTTAGAAGCACCTCTATAACAAACAGGTAAACCTTTTATTTATCTATATCAAGATTTTCTTTTAAAAAACCGTGTTGAAAAAACTCCAGTAACTGGCGGATAGTTTCCTCAAAAGTTAAGTTGTTACGAATGATAAATTCAGGATTTGCTACCGCTTGAATAGCGGCAATAATTGCTGTAGTTACAATCCGGAGATCGATATCTCTAATATACTTTTTATTCTCTTCATCTAAAAACAACCTGGAAATAATGATTTCTTGCCCCTTTCGCAGACGAAAATCATCAATTTTTTTCCAATAATGTGGATAATGTTGACGTAAATCAGCCAAAATTACCGGATTACCCACATAACCTCCCACATAATGCAAAATAGTAAGCATAC